>Ga0307488_10005933_pt1 | contig 10085 bp, 10 predicted proteins | sample SB02metaG_FD_202248 | JGI IMG/M metagenome (GOLD analysis project Ga0307488, IMG submission 202248) | Sea-ice brine microbial communities from Beaufort Sea near Barrow, Alaska, United States - SB 0.2 | ecosystem: Environmental > Aquatic > Marine > Coastal | place: USA: Alaska | collected...
TGCACCTCAGGCACACGAAAAGGCTCGTCCATGCGCTCGACCAACACGACGTGATACGAGGCATGGACGATTTCGGGAGTGGTTTGGATCACACCGGGGGCGGTTTGAATCCTGACGGCAGTGAGCAAACAGACACACGGCGAAGCGAAGGATCTTCGTACGAGCTTTTGGTCATCGCGGGCGAGCGACACGTCCCGCGCGGGCGAAACGCGAGGCGCGCGCTGGAACGACGCGTGTCGTCGTTTCTGCAAAACGCACTTTGTTTGGCAAGCGGATCGTGAGCGTTCTTTTACGTGTTTTTTGTCATTGTGTCGGAAAGTAATCCGTTCCACGCGTCCGTTTTCACTAAGTGAGACCCTGCGTCTACGACCGAGCAAGCTTTTGCGCTAAGCGCTTCGACGGCGCCCGCCGCCCGCGTTTGTTCGCGGCGGGCGCCGACCGTAAGTAGTGATGTCCTTTTAGTCGTGTGCGTTGTTAGTGATGTCCTTTTACGCTGTAGTGCATACGTAGTGCGTGTCCTTTTTAGTGGTGGCGTTGAAAGGATGTGTCGAAAAGATTGGGTCAAGCCGTGGGGTCAAAATCGGACTGACCCAGGTTTTCTAACAAACGCCGCTTTTCAATATTCGCACACGAGAGGGACAGGGAAAGGGACGGGTTTTGGAGATTTTGAAAGGTGATTCTGACAGGCTTTTGGAGTTTGTGAAGCGTAGTTTTCGAAGCCTTCATTTTTAGCATTTCCTATCGCTCGCCGGTCAACCCTCGACACACTTGTTTGTCGCCACCACTTCGATCGCCTTTGAGAGTGCCTCGGGCGGGACGGGTTTTGGAGATTTTGAAAGGTGATTTTGACAGGGTAAGGGAGTTTTTGAAGCGTAGGTTGTGACGAAAACTGCGTTTCACTTTAAGTTTCAAATTCCCAAACACCGATTAAACATCCGGCAAACCGAGGTCCGTGGTGCTCGGGAGATGTAAATTTTTTGGATGAAAAATACCAACCTAAAGTAGTCCACGGGTCTCCGCGTCTCGGGTCGACGTACATGTCTAGGACGACGACAACATCATTCAGTCACCTGAAGACATCGACAAGAAACTCCATTTCAAAGCGTTGTGCGTCATCGGATGATATGTGTTACTATCATGATTTTAGAGAACGTCGCGCACAAAGTCAAAGTACGGGAGCAAATCTTTCACGGACGAAGGTAAACTTTTTTGCCTGTCAGCAGCCTCTCCGGGTCCGCCGCTCTCAGGTCGCGTGCAGGCCTAGGCCGTCTCCAAAAGGTGATGCGCTAAGTGGGACATCGGAAGAAAACACCATTTCAAAGCGTCCAGGGCTATCACATGACCCATGTTACTGTTAAGGTTTTTGATCGCGGCGCCCGTGAAGTCGCGCGCGCTCGTCACCCCGTGCTTTTTCCAGAACTTGCTATCAGCTGGATTTCCGCGAAGGCGACGTCAGAGGGTTGGCCGGCGAGCGATAGGAAATGCTAAAAATGAAGGCTTCGAAAATCACGCTTCACAAACTCCAAAAGCCTATCAGAATCACCTTTCAAAATCTCCAAAACCAGTCCCTTTCCCTGTCCCTCTCGTGTGCGAATATCGCTTCTCATCGTTTTTCCTTTTCCGCTGCTTGCATGACCGGGAAAACCACCGAAAACGCTCAGTTTTCGAGGGGGTCGTGCCGCGTGACGACATGCACGAGGTCTTACGCATGACCAGCGGCGCCCAAAAACGCAGGCATGGACGCTACACTCATGGGCTAGGATCCTCAAGCGTCCGCGGCGCAAACAGATGCGTGTGCGCTCCGGAGCGGCGGACGACTAGGGGATGCGAATTTCGCACCATCAAAAAAGCAGTAAAGGAAACTTGTGTCGCATCAATCAGCGGCGTCATTTTGGGTTTTCGCGTGCGTGCGCCCACAGGGCCTCAGACGGCGAGACGCGCTCGAAGTCGTGCTCACGGTGTTTCCGCACTGTGATCTCGAGCCTTGAGACGTCATCGCGTCCCGCTCCGATCTCACGCCTGGCCTTGTCCGTGGTGAACCCGCGTTCGTGTGATCGGACGTGCCCGTGAATTGTCCCGCCGACCCGAGGCGGATCTGGAACGCACGCGAGTGGACGTGCACGATGAGCGACCCGTCGCCTGTACCCGCGAAGGCGAAGGAGGAGAAGAAATCCGCGTGGGCGGCGGTGTTGCAGCACGGCATCAGCGGGTGGAGCAGCTACACCGACACCGGTGAGGCCGTGGACCGGCACGTCGAGGAGGATGGGGAACACGCCACGAGCGCCCCTCGGGGTTCAGACGGAGGGTCGGAGCCCACCAAGCCTGGTGAGAGCAAGGGTGCCGGGCTTCCCAGGCAAGGCACTTCACAGGACTTAGCTAAGAAGGCGGAAAAGGCTGGTGAGGGTGACGGGGATGCCGGGGACGGGAAGGAACCCGGGAAGGACGCAAATGGCCCTGGAGGCAAGGGAAAAGCCCCCGCCCTGGATGCGGGGTGGAAACAGTACCGGAAAGACGTGGAGTGGCAGTGCCGGTGGCTCGAGCTTCGCATGAAGGAAGTTAGCGGGCATATAGGGCGGTACGAACGCATGCTCGTTGGGATCGAGCGGGCGAAGGAACGGCGGGACGAGAAAACTGGCGGGGGCGCCGACGCCGACGCCGAAAAGGACCAAGCGGAGGACGAAAAACAAAAACAAACTCCAAACTCCGAACCCAAAGCGTCGGATCCCAAATCCAACGTTTCCGAAACCGTGGCTTCAGAAAAGGCAAACAAAATGAAACGCAGGCGCACGCGCGATGCGAGCGCCCCGCCTCCCCCGTCCCCGGTGTTGGTGGCGCACCCTCTTTTCGACGAAACCAAACGCGGCGGCGGCGGCCAACGCGCGGGTGGCGTGAAAACGAACGGTGGAAAAGGGAGAAAACGCGCGCGTCTCGCGACGACCGATTCCGGACACCACGAACCACAAACCAAAACAATCTCAGGTGCCCGCAACGACACTGAGTGTTCCGACAGCGATTTGAGCACCGCGGCGCTGTATGAGCAGATCGAAGTGCTGCAGCAAAGGGTCACGGCGCTGCACGCGAGGTTGGGGCAACCCGTCCCCGCGATGCACGCGGGCGGCGCTGTGGCGTCAACTGCGGCGCGCGCTTCCGGGCCGACCGGGCTGGGCGGCAAGCTCTCCGGGCTCTCCGGGCACGGGCAATGGGCACTCGGCGGTGTTGGTCCTTCGGCTTTGAAAAAAACGCCCGTCTCCAGAAAGGATGACTTTGACATCAACAACGTGGTCGGCGCCGCGCCCGTCGGCGCCAAGTTCGTGGAGCGAGCGCAGCACCAGGATATCCAAACCCCCGTGGTCCGGCCGGCGCCGGTCTGGGACCCTGACCCTTCCGGGAAAGACGCTCCAGAAGACGAAGAAAACGACGTGTCCTCGGAGGACACCTCGGACGAGGCGTTCGTCAGGCGGCACACCAAGTTCGAAGTCGCGGAGCGCGTGGCGCGCTTGGGGCCGAAGAAGAAAAAAGAAAAGGGTGGCGGCGAGCAACGCGCGGGCGGAGGAAAAGCGGCGACGGAAAAGGATGACGCCGACAGCGATTTGGGGAAGATCGCTCACTTGGAGAACGAGGCGCAGGACGGGGAGCTGACCATGGAGGGGGACGACGCGGATGCGGCGGTCGCGGGGTGAGTCGCGGGGTGAGAGACAAAGACTGGCGTGCCGAGGAGGAGAAGAATGTAAAAAGCATTTCACCAAAGTCTTCACGTTTTCACTGCAAGCACTTCCTTCAACTCTCCACACTCTGTTGGCAACCTGTAGGTTGAGTTTTTTATTTTCGAGTCGCGAATCGGGACATTTAAAAGCCGCCGGCAACCGACGTTAAAGCTTTCATCGGGAAATAGCGCACTGCTTTACAATAGTCTGCAAGCCGATCTAGTGGCTCGTTGTTTGTTAAATAGTCCACAAGTTACCTTCCATTACTGCTGGTAACAGTACTACGTACGGTTGTGGAAGTACGTAGTACGCGTTACCAGCGCACGCGTTACCGGTAGCGGAACCCTATCATTATTTGCAGAACCAAAATGAGTTTAGAGTGCAAATGGTGATAACATCCCCGCTACGTCTTCGCGGGCGCCGCGTCCTCGACGACTTCCGTTGGGGTTTCGTTCGTCTCGGCGTGGTTTTTGTGTGCCTCGACCGTGTTTTCCTCGGTAACACTCGACAAACCCTCCATCTCGGCCATGTCTACGGGCTCGTCCACGTCCGTGGCATCGTCCGCCTGATCCGAGTCATCCTCCTCGTCTGAATTGCCCGCCACCCTCTCTCCCCAGGACGCTCGCCTGAACTGTTCCGCTAGCACTCCTATATGCGCCGCGACGGTTCGGTTGGCGTCGTCCCCAATCGAGCCCGCTAAAACCCGTTCCACGGCTTCTTCGTTCCCTCGCCAGGTCACGGATACGGTATCGACGCTCCCCATATTTTTAATCGCCACGCCGGTGTGCGTTTGAAACCGCAACGTCGCGAACGCGGCGGCCAGTTCCTCGCCGAGGTCTTGTTTCATTTTCGTAAACGACGACATCGGCATGTGAACACCCCCCACCGGCGAGGTCTGCTCCATCCGGGCCGCTAAGTTCGGCACGTCGCCGAAAATGTCGTACTGCATGCACGTCCGGCCCACCACGCCGCTGAACACGGGGCCGTGCGCCAAACCCACTCTGACTTGCAGCGGCGTACCGTCTGGCAACCGGAACCCGGTGTCCTGAATTTCCTGCAGAACGCCTAGCCCGAACGTCAACGCGCGCAACACGTGCCGGTGCGCGTCCTGTGATTGCGAAAGAAAAGTGTCAGTCTTTCTTCCTTTTAATGACTAGTGTACTCAAACATTCACAGAGGGGCTGTAAACACGGTTGGGATTTGGGAAAGCCCCAAGGCCGTACCTGTTTCACGCCCATGTCCGCCATCAGCCCGCTCACGGCGAGGTACCCGTCCCCAACCGTTCTTATTTTGGTAACCCCGTGCTCCTCGCCAACCGTATCCACCAACGCGAAGTAGTGCTCCAGGAAACGCAGCACCCCGATCGGTTTTACGTGCTTACACATATCAGAGAAACCCACGATGTCCACGAAGATCACGGTCACGTCCGCGTGTCGCCGCGCCTTGACGCCGCTGTGCCGGTCCACACGCCGCGAACCCGTGTGCGCGCTCAAGCGCAGCTCACGAAGCGCGTTCGCATCGAGCGCGTTCGTGGGGGAGACGCCGCTCAGCGACGAAACGGATCCAACGACCCCGTCCCCGAGCCCCAGCGACAAGGAGGAGCGCAGCGAGTGCTCCCTCGACCGGGGCGGCGAAAAAGACGCGACGCTTGAGGACGAGCGCGACACGCGCGCGCCCCCCGACCACCCGCTCGAGTGGCTCCCTTCGCCCATCACCGCGCGCAGCACCGGGGTCAACAACCGCCGCGCCCACGTCCCGCTTCCTCTTTGTGTGTCACCCCCCAACCGCTTTGAATCCGAGGTATCGCTGTACGCGCCGTAGCTCCGCGCGCCCCCTGTTTTAGCCGCCACCCGCTTTCCCTCCCGCAGCCGGTGCCACTGTTGTTCGAAAACCTCCCTGGCGACGGGCGGGGGCATGATGGAGCATGCGAGTGTTTTGTGCGCGTGAATGGCGTTTTCGCTCTTTTCGGTGAGCATGCGCAACAGAATCAAACCGTTCGCGGTCACCCCTAACAGCGTCGCGACGTAGTACATGTGCACCTGCCATGTCCAGACCTGCACGACGTGGTAGTGAGTGCGGAACAACGCGCGGCAGGGCTGGTCTGTTGTGCGCATTGCCTGCTCGTACCCGACGGTCGTCACGACCACCGCGATGAACAGCGCCGCGTATCTCACCTGCGTTTGTTTGTTCTGTAAAACCACCATCGCGGTGAACGGCGCGACCGCGGCCCACCCAAGCACACCCCCACTCCGTTCGAAACCGCCGCTCTCCATCTCAAGCAGCGCGGGCAACACCGAAACCGCGACGAGGTGCGCGTGCACCAAAACTTTGAACGGCGACCTGTGCAAGACGAACCTCTCGTACGCGATCGCAAAGGACACCACCGCGATGTACATCAGCGGCACCACCACCAGCGCGGGCTCCTCGTCGCCGTACAACGCCACCTGCAACACCGTCCACCCAAGGGAGCCGCAACCGCACACGAACACGGACCCGTGCAGCAAAAATGCGTCGCCCTCGATTCGGACGGCCGAACCGCCTCGGCCTATGCGCGTGCGGCGAGACGCAACGCGCGGGGGCTTGGCCATCGCGACGCGCGAAACCACGCGCGCGTTCGCTATGAGTGCTGGATACGGACCCCGCGCAGCACGGGTATTCTCCGTTTCAAGTTGATACCCACCCGACGGAGTGGCTGGCAGGTGGCAGCCAACCAGGAGGCAGGATTTTTTGCGTGCTGATGTTTCGTTTCGGCTCGTCCCCAGACTCGTGCGTTTTCGAGCATCGGCTTTCACTCTCATCGCCACGCACGCTCACTCGTTCGGCGCGCTCGGCCGCCTCATCCGACGCGTCGCCCTTTGTCCCCGCGTATCGTACCGCGTGGTTCCGTCGGTCCTAAGGATAGACTTCGCCTGCCTCGGTGCGACGTCCGGGATTTCGTGTCCTCGATCGCGTTGTGCGTGGCGTGGCGTGGCGTGGCAGGTGCGTGTTCGAAAGCCACATGTGGACACGTGGAGTCGAAGCGCGTAAGGCGGAGGCGTACCGTATACACGTCATCGAAAGAGCGTTCCCCGTGCACGTGGTTGGCACCATGCTGGCGATCTTGGCGTCGGTGGTGAGCAAAGTGCGAAATCCAGAGCTCATGGCCTTATTCGACACCACCCTGCCATGGGTCGATTTTAGGGACGTGTGGGCGGTTGTTTCTTACGTGTTATTAGTGTGCACCCAACACGCGCGCGCGACGTACGTCACACATTACGAAATCGCGTGCGAAACGTTCGCCTGGGTGGGGGTGATGGCGAGGTGCTCGATTTCGAGGTACCGCCCACATTTGCCGTGGGGGATGATTCGTTTCGTCACCGTCGTCGCTTCCGCGATGGGTTTGAGGTACGAAATACGAACGCAGTGGGCGGTTATTGTGGCGAAGATGGCCACGGCGTGTTTGATTGACACTCGCGTGAAACAAAAACACGGCGCCCCCGAACACAACGGCAAACCTTTCCTCGAACTGCTGCGTGTGGAGTTCGGTACGTTCGTTTTCCTCACCGTCGTGACCCTGGTCACGCAATACGCGCTGGAGACGGTTGATAAGAAGAAATTTGAAACCGCGTGGGCGACGCGGCGCGGGGCGCGGTATTCGCGCGGAAACGGGGCCGAGCGCCGGCGCGCGCGACGCGGAGACGTGCGCTGAGGAGTCAACCCAATGACGTCTTCGAGCAAGGGAGACGGGTTGCGAGTGACATGTGATACATATGTGTGTAGATAGTTTGGCGCGAATAATTGCGCAGTTTTAAAAAAGTCTCCACAAAAAAAAAATATCCAGGTAGAGAGGTGGCGGCGTGTCTGCGTAGCGCGTGTGCATGTCCCGTTTTGTTGAACGACATGTCGAAGTTTGAGGACGCCGAAGCGTCGGGCACTCCGCTGACGCGCGTGGACTCAAGGAAATCGAATCGAGGAGACGCTCGATGGACCTCGGCGAGCGGCTCCTCAAGCCGCCGTTGCTACGCGCGTCGTCGTCGCGCGATGGGCTGAATCTGGCGCCCGGTTCGCCCGTCGCGGCCTCTCGGTCATTCTCGAACGCGACAGCCGCGCTGCTTCGCGCGGAGAACGCAACGCACAGACAGAACAACCACGCGATGCGTGAGGTGCTGGCTGAGGTGGCGGCTTTGCCTGCGGCGTCGGAAACTGAGTCGGGTGAAACCTCCGCGCTACACATCCTACAAAACGCGGTCGTGGTGCTTGACGAGGCGGACCGCATGCTTTCGGACGTGGCGGAAACCAAATCTCCGCTTCAAAACAGCTCTTCCGGGTGTTTATCGCCGTTTATCAACGCCGACATCGGTGACGCCGCGAGGGGTTTGCTACGGCAGTACGACCCCAGCGGTGTGGGGGACCCAACGTCGTTCCGAGATAACGCGCGACTCGCAGCGGTGGCGTACGACGCCCTGGTCGTCCGCCGAGCCGCCACGGCGTTCGCGCGGAGGTCGAAAAAAACGCGTTTTGAGGAAGAACGTCCTTCGTCGCCGGCACTCGCGCAGTCGCCGTCGCCGTCGAAGAAAAACGTAAACGCGCTGTGCTTCGATCTAGCGTGGACGGACTTGGGAAACGCGATTTGCAGTTGGCGAGACTTCGACGCCATAGCGCTGGACACCGCGATGCGAGCTGCGATTGGGAAGGAGCCAATCGCGGACGCCGACGCCGACGCGACAAAAGAAACACCCGCGCCTCGCGTTTCGGGAATTCTTCAGAAAACCACTTTAGCCGCGATGGAGCACTTGGGGTTGTTCGAGAAGGTGCCTGCGATCAAGAAACAAAACGTAGCAAACTTTCTGAAAGCCCTGGAAAAGCAATACGCCTCCCCCGAGTACCACAGCGCCGTGCACGCCGCCGACGTGGTGCAGGCTGTTTTGTTTATCCTCGCTCCGACAGGTTTGGAATCGGATTTAGTACACCGAATCAACCCCACCGCCGTGTTCGCGCTGCTCATCGCCGCGTCCGCGCACGACGTCGGGCACCCTGGGCTGAACAACGCGTTTCTGTGCAACACGGAAGACCCGAGAGCGGCGCGGTGGAACGACGTGAGCGTGAACGAAAACGGCCATTTGCACGTGTGCCTTTCTCTTTTGAAGGAGCACAAGGTTTTCGACGGGTTACCCGAGAACCTGCGGAAACAGTGCAAAGCGACGATCGGCCGCCTAATACTGTCAACGGACATGGCGCACCACACACGGCTGGTGGAGGAGTTCGTTGATGTCGCGGCGAACGCGATTGAGGCGGCGAATTTGGGCGGGGGAGGGGGCAACTACTGCGGTTCTTTTGCCCATCACAATCGCGACGACGGGTCGCGCATCGCGAACTGGAAAGATCCAACCCTGTCGTTGTGCTTCGTGCTGCACTGCGCTGATATTTCCAACCCCGCGCGGCCGTGGGGTACCGCTCGTGAGTGGGGGCGAAGGGTCACGGAGGAGTTTCACAAGCAAGGCGACTGCGAGCGCGCGCGCGGCGTACAGGTCGCGGCGTTGAACGACCGAAACGCGAACGGCGGCGTCGACAAAACAACCGCCGCGAACCAAGCCGCGTTTTTGGAGTACGTCGTGGAACCCACGCTGTCTAGTTTGGCCACCATCGCGCCAAACGCGGTGGAGGTGATGATGAAACACCTATGCGAAAACAGATACGAATACCAACGCGTCGTCGCGGGAGCTTCGAAGAAATAATGGGTAAATAATGGAATAATGGAATGTCAAAATAAGTTTTTCGAGCACCGCCGCCCGAGCCGACACCCACGCCGAGAGTTGCCTCTACCGCGGTCATAGAGCACCAGGAGGACCACACGTGGGTGACACGACTTCAGATGCGAAACGCGCGTATGAAGTGACCGTGGCCACCGACGCGAGCGCGTACGACGCCGGAGACGTTGTTTCGGGAACCGTTACCGTGAATCGCGTCGGGGCGATGAAGGCCAAGGTACCGTTTGTTCGTTTGCGTTTCACCAAGTTTCCTCGAAGTTTCTCAAATCGATTCGCTCCAGCCAGAACTGCGTTCCCAAGCACAGCACGGCGTAGAACGCGCCTTCGACCATTTCGTGCACCAACAACCCCCGCATCGGCACGTCGCTGTATTGTGCGTGGTCTTTCTTTTTCAAATGCGCGTCGATTACGCCCGCGCACGCTAGTCGGACGCACGTCATTCGCCATTGTTTCCTGCGCTCGTACCTCGCACCGACCGCTGAGGCGACGACGCTTCCCAGACGAATAACCCCCCACGGCAACTCCGATTTGTGCCGCGCCGTGGTTCATCGCCCTAGCATCCCCAACCAGTTCAGGGTTTCGCACGCTAGTTCGTATTTTTGGACGTACGCGGACCGCGCGTGTGTCAAGCAAA
>Ga0307488_10005935_pt1 | contig 10082 bp, 8 predicted proteins | sample SB02metaG_FD_202248 | JGI IMG/M metagenome (GOLD analysis project Ga0307488, IMG submission 202248) | Sea-ice brine microbial communities from Beaufort Sea near Barrow, Alaska, United States - SB 0.2 | ecosystem: Environmental > Aquatic > Marine > Coastal | place: USA: Alaska | collected 2017-05-06
AGCTAAAGGTAAGATGAGTGCTGCTTACTGGGCTGATAAAGTCAAATGGTAATTATTGACATTACCCTAAAAATATGGTATAATAAAATATGACCTACTTGGAAGTAGTAAACAGTGTATTAAAACGCTTGAGAGAACGGACTGTAGCGACTGTAGAAGAAAGCACCTACTCCTCTTTGATAGGGGTATTAGTTAACGATGCGCTACGGGATGTAGAGAACGCGTGGTCTTGGTCTGGTTTAAGAACTACCCTTACAGCTACAACTGAAGCGGATGTATTTAACTACGAGCTAAACGGCTCACAGAATAACCTAACAGTACTTGATGTTATTAACGACAGTGACAACTTTTTCCTAAAAGAAAAGGATGCTCACACTTTTAACAGTTACTTTCTAACCAGCACCCCACAGACAGGCTCCCCCTACTTCTACTCCTTTAACGGTATCAGTGCTGATGGTGATACGCAGGTTGACTTGTTTCCAATCCCAGATAAAGCATACACAATTAACTTTAACGTAGTTCTTCGTTCAGCGGAGTTAGCATCCGATGCTACTGTACTTAGTATACCACCAAAACCCATTGAGTTATTAGCCTACGCACTAGCTGTAGAGGAACGTGGCGAAGATGGTGGAGCTAACCCTGTTAGTGCATTTGCCAGAGCGCAGAACGCATTACAGGATGCAATAGCCCTAGACGTACTGAAGCACTCAGATGAGACTATTTTCTATGAAGCGTAGAAGTATATTAGTACCAGTAGTAACTACTAGTGCAGCTACATACTATACAGCGCCAGCAAATACTAGGGCTAGACTAGTAATGCTTCATGCTGCACCCACAACAGGCACAACTACCATACCTACACTCGGTATTAAAGTAGGTAGTGACACAACCACTATTGTTAAGGAAATAAGTCTAGCGGTAGGAAATTCAGCTACCTACTTTTCTAATACTGAGTATGTGATGTTAGAAGCTGGTACACTTGTTGTTGCACATAGTAACAATACAGCCTGCTCATTAATAATTACAGTGGAAGAAGAAACTTCCGTAGCGAGTACATTCTAATGGCTAAACCTTTAGTAACAGCATCATTAGTAGCACCTGCTTTCTTAGGTTTAAACACTCAAGAGAGTAGCGTATCCAACAACCCACAGTTTGCACTTGAGGCAAACAACTGTGTAATTGATGAACATGGTAGGTTGGGGGCTAGAAAAGGTTGGTTGTACAGAACAAGTTCGGGTGGTAGTAGTGTTGCTTTAAAAGGCATGCACCCATTCTTAGATGTGGCTGGTAGTAATACTCTTATATCCTGGTCTAGCACTAAGTTCTACTCCGGATTAGCTACCTTAACGGAGAGAACACCCACAACTGGCGATACTATAAACGCTGGTAACTGGTCTTCCGCTACCCTTAATGATAGAGCGTACTTCTTTCAGCGTGGTTTTGAGCCGTTGTACTACACGAATGAAAGTGGTTCTTTAGCATTTAAAAGTCTTGACCAACATGCTGACTACACCGGCGCTGCACCGGAAGCAGATATTGTTATGTCAGCATTTGGACGTTTGTGGGCTGCCGACACAGCAACTAACAAGACTACAGTATACTTTAGTAACCTACTTGATGGAGTACAGTGGGGTACAGGTAGTGCAGGCTCTATAAATATCTCAGGCGTACTGCCTAAAGGCCAAGACATTATTACTGGCTTAGGGGAAATGAATGGGTTTTTGATAGTATTCTGTAAGAACCACATAGTAATATATAAAGACGGTGATGAATTCGGTGCTAGCTTTGACACAAGCTCACTACAGCTAGTTGAAGTTATATCCGGCGTAGGTTGTATCGCTAGAGATAGTATACAAAATTTAGGTGCGGATATTGTTTTCCTATCCACTACAGGGCTACGCTCTTTAGGAAGGACGGTACAAGAAAAGTCTCAACCAATGAATGATATGTCTAAGAATATACGTGATACGTTTATGGACATAGTTAATAGGGAAGCTAACTTACATCTTATTAAGTCTTGCTACTTCCCTGAAGACGCAATTTATATTATTAGCCTACCTGAATCTAAGAAAGTATTTGCATTTGACACTAGACAACAGCTGGAAGACGCTTCACTACGAGTAACCACTTGGAATAACTTAACCCATACTGACTACGTGTATGACCCAACGGACAGGGCTATGTACCTAACGCAGCTTAATGGGATAGCAGAGTACATTGGCTATAATGACAATACCGCAGCATACACAATGTCTTACTTTACTAACCACTTTGACTTAGAGCTACCTAATACAAACAAGATTATTAAACGTGCTGCTGTTACAGCCATTGGCAGTACTGGGCAATCGTTCTCACTAAAGGTAGGCTTTGACTACACTACCTCCTACTTCTCCTTCCCGTTCAGATTAAAAGAAACAACAGTAAGTGAGTATGGTGCTGGCGAATACGGTGCAGCAGGCACTGAATATAGTTTAGGAGTAGCACTTGATAGGGTTGACCAATCAGTAGCAGGTGCAGGCTCTATTGTACAGATAGGAATTGAAACAACAATCGATGGCGCGCAATTAAGCGTCCAAAAACTAGACGTTTACGCTAAACAAGGTAGGATTATTTAATGAGTAATTATTCCAAGACCACAGACTTCGCTGCTAAGGATTCATTGACCACAGGCGATGCTAATAAGATTGTCAAAGGCACAGAGATTGATGATGAATTTGACGGGATACAAACTGCCGTCAACAGTAAAGCTGATACCAATAACTCAGCATTAACTGGTACACCAGTAGCTCCAACAGCATCTGTTTCAACTAATACAACACAGCTTGCAACTACAGCTTTTGTTCAGGCGCAAAAGGCATCACCAGCATTAACAGGTACGCCTACGGCGCCAACTGCGTCGGCAGCTACCAGTACCACACAAATAGCTACAACAGCGTTTGTCCAAGCGGCATTACCATCACTATACCCAGTGGGTTCTATCTACAGTAACGCAGCAGTAGCTACAAACCCTGCAACATTACTGGGCTTTGGTACATGGGCAGCCTTTGGTGCAGGTAAGGTAATGGTTGGTTTGGATGCTGGTGGTGATACTGATTTTGATACAGTCGGAGAAACTGGCGGAGCTAAGACACACACATTAACAGGTAGTGAATCAGGAGTCCCAGCTCATAATCATGGTATGACAGCCCATGGTGACGATGCTGAATCAGCTGGAGGCACAACCCCAGGTATAGCAACATGGAGTGGTGCAGCTAGTGCTGGGGTTACCGGCCCTAACACAGCGGCAGATGCTGCCTCCGCCCACAACAACTTACAACCATATATCGTGGTTTACATGTGGAAACGCACAGCCTAGGTGAAGAAACCAGTAGTTACAGAGAATGACTACACACTATACCTCGATGAGTTTAAGGGGCTACAGTTTATTCACTGCGACATTAGAAAGTGGAACAAGACTACAAAGAAACGATTACATAAAGTACTAGAGTTACTACTGGAAACACTTGGACAAGACTTATATGCAGCACATGAAATTGACGATAACAAACACAGGAAATTCTTAGAAATGTACGGATTTAAATATTTTAGCACAGAGCATTGCCTGGATGGTTTGTTACGCCAGGTATGGATTAAAGAGTGTAACGGGGAGAATACATAATGGGTAAGATATCCAAGGCGATTTTTGGGTCAGAGCCAAAAGCAGCTAAACAAAATACGGCTGGCTTTCTAAGACCATTTGGTTTTACTAGCCCACTGTATGACACGCAGATTAGTATTGATGAAGACCAAGGTAATTTTGGTATAACTAATACTGGCGACCCACGCTTGACTGGTATATTGAATACACAGCTAGATGCTGTTGACCCGTTACTAAGGCTACAGATAGAAGAGTTAAAGAATAGACCTGATGAGTTTGGTTATAGCTTTGACCCAGCAAAAGCTACGGAGGGTTACTTTAACGCAGGAATGGATGTACTAAACCCAGCGTTTGAACAACAACAAATCCAACTACAAAATAACTTATTTGGTTCAGGCCGTCTTGGTTTGATGCTGGCGGGTGGTGCATCGGGTGCCGGTGCTGGTAGTGGTATGGTTAGCCCTGATGCCTTTGGTTTAGCTAGGGGGCAAGGTCAAGCAATGACTGACCTGTACGCTAATTCTAGGGCTGCCGCAATGCAAGAGGGTAACCAGCTGTTTAATCAATCATTGCAGGGTTTCCAGCAGAATGAACAAGGCAGACAAAACTACCTACAGCAATTAGGTGTTGGCCAAGCAGGTATGTTAAATCAAGCATTCGGTATTGATGAACAAAGTCGTAATGCTGCAATGCAGGCACTACAGATGGAACAAATACGTGGCAACATGATTTCTTCTACACCTTATGGTGGCGGTAAGGCTGGGACTAAGGGATTGCTACAAGCTGGTGTAGAGGCGTACGCAAAGGCTGGTGCCCCTACCCCTGATTGAATACCTTAGCTATCACTAACACAGGCTCCCCCGGAGGGACTAAATAATGGCACAGAACATATCAAGCCTTTTACAAATGGCACAACAACAGTACGGCAACCAAGGCACTGCTGCGCCTACACAAGCGGGCACTGTCGGGGTAGGAGGAGGGGGAAGCTCCTCAATGGAAACCTTAGAGGGTATGATGGCAATGGGTGGTGCAGCTCAAAAACTAGCGCAACAGCGCAACTTAGAAAATCAAAGAGGTTTAGAAAGATTATTCGCTGAGGCAGGTGTAGGGCCACAGGGTTTACTCAATACGTTGGGTATTGGTCTTGGTAATGCTTTAGGCCAAAGGTCAGCTGGGAAAAACCCAGACGGGGAAATGCAAAGGGCGAATGCTATTGATAGCCTTATGGGACAGGCTAGGTCTACTAGTGACCCCGTCCAACTCCTAGAAATTGGCAGGCAGTTAATTGCGTTGCGCGAATATAGTGCTGGTGGGGATATAATATCGTTGTCTAACAATTATAGAAGTATAGATAAATCGGAAGCTGTAGAACAACAAAGAAAACAAAAAGAAGAACAACGAAAAGCAAATATAGGAAAGGCTCCAGAAGTTATAGAGATTAAGGATAAGGACGGCAATGTAGTTTCGTTGGAAATGCGTACATGGAATGACGATGGGGTAGAAAAACGCACAGGGATGAGGCCTGGTGATATGGAGTTATTGATGAGCTCACTTGGGCAAAATGAACAAACGCCAGGAAAGCTAAATAAAGATGACCCAGCGTTGGTACCTACTGATAACACTGATAAGCTCGCAGTAATAGATATGTTTAAAAAATTGCCGGTGGGTAGTAGAGTTCCCGTAGAAGGTGAGACTTACGTAATTACCAAGGATGGCCCTGTGATGCAAGAAAAACCAACCACGGGTAGGGGTGCTAGGGGTAGAAGAAGTAGAGCGCAAAGAGGAAAATAGGCGATGGCTAAGGCTATAAGTTTTGAGGAACTAGCAGGTCGGTTTGAGGCGGAGAAAAATGGTACTGCCTATGAGGAAGGAGAGCAACAACAACAACAACAACAACAAGAACAGGAAGGCCAAGCAGCTAATGGACAGACTGGATGGGAAACTGCCCAAGAGACGGGTGCTGAGATTGCACTAAGTGCTGTTGGGCAAGCTGCCGCCTTAGCTTCTGGGTTTGGTTATATACCTGTGGCCTTTGGTACTGGCTATGCAGCTAGTGTTACTGCACAGGGTATGTACGGGGATGACGATGTATCTCAAGGACGAGCAATTGTAAATGGTTTTGTTAATCTTATATTCGGTAGTCAATGGATGAGGGGGTTAGCCTCTGGGGGTAAGATAACTTCAGAGCTAGTTAAGCAAGCCGCTAAGGAAGAGGGGAAGCGTGGTGCTGCTATTGGCCTTAGTGAAGCCAGTGCCGTTGCTATTATTGATGAGGGGCGCACCCCAACTCAAGAAGAACTGTTGATGTACGGTGTTGGTGGTGGTGTATTTGGTGGCGCGTTAGGTGCTGCAAGTCCTAAGATAGCTCAATCCTTTAAGAAGTTCTTAGGCAAAAGTTCCGATGATATTGATGCCGACATAGCATCCGGTAAGATTACAGAGCAGGAAGCAGTGGATTTTGCTGGGCCAATACAACCAAAGCCTCAAGTACGTAGGGTTGTAAGTGATACAGTTAGTGCAGCGGACAGTAAAAGAGCAGAGAAAATACTACTACAAACATTGGAAGGTGATGAGCCTACTACATTACAAAGATTAACGGCAAAGATAGTACCCTCTAGAGTTACTGGTAGGGAAGTACAGGATGAAACCTTTCTAGCAAGGCGTAAAATTGATAGTGATATTGAGGTAGCTAGCCGTATTGAGCGTACTGTCACCGACAGCATTAATAAAAACCCTAAGCTAGAACCATTAATAAATAATTTTCTTGAAACAGGTGTCATCGACAAACAACTAAAAGGCACTAGATTAGCAGGGTACTTAGAAAAGTTTGATGAAGTTAGGTTTGGGTTACAGGATAAATTAGTACGGCAACTAGAAGGTATAGACTTTAATTCACGTAATTTTGAGGACAGCCGAAAACTGCTTGCCACAATTAAAGATAGTATGCGTGATGCAAACTACGTTACTAGAGAGTACCGCGCATATACTGACAGTAGTTTTAAGTTTGATTTAAACAAACGTCCTGCTGTTATTAATGAGATTGCAGCTAGCATACAACTAAGAAAACCAAAACTAAGCACTACACAGGTTCAGGAAAAGGCGGAGCTACACCTACAAAAACTACAAGACCATAGCGCACGGGCTAAAAAAGGTAATCCACATACTCACATACCTAGCACAACGGATGGTATCCTTAGATTTAGGCATGACGTTGGCCCATTGGAACGTGCTTTCTTGGGTGAGATTACAAAGCCAGGTGAGCGTATGCGTGGCACTCTTACTGGTTTAGCAAAGACTGTATATAGAAATGAGTCAGACGCTAACGTAGCTAACGGTTTGCAAAGACTAGGCTTAGCTGTGCCTGAAAACCTAGTACCTAATAAAAATGCCTTTGTCAAGTTAGATTTAAAAGGTGACATGGAAAATAATCTGTATGTACCTATTAATGTACAGGCAGCGTTAGGGCAGAGTTACTTAGCCAGGATGGATGAGTTATCTAATGACGTTTTAAAGGGGGCCATTACTGACGCATACAGTACGGCAGTAGGTTTATCCAAAGCTGCTAAGGTTCTATTTAACCCACCTTCCTATGCGGTCAACGCTTATGGTGGTTTATTTACAATGTTAGGTAGTGGTATCAACCCATTTACTAATGGCTATACCAAGGGTATGAAGTATGCGTTAGCGAATTATGGCAACATAGAAGACCTGATGAGTAAGGGTGGAGCTAAGGCGGCTAAGGCACTCCTAACTGACATGCAGGAAATGACTAAGTTTGGCTTATCTAAAGCTAACATTCTTGAGTCAGATATTCGGGATGCTTTTAGCGGCGAATTATTCGGCAAGACAGCAGGCAAGATGCTAAATCCTATTGGTAAGGCATACGCGGTAACTGATACTGCTGCACGTTACGCAGTGTGGACGGGCAACCAACGTGCCTTAGGTAACATATTTCCAGACCTTAAAGGTGATGAACTAAAACTAGCAGCCGCTAAACTTACTAATGATACCTTTCAGAACTACGATAAGCTAAGTCCTATTGTAAGGTACGCATCACGTATAGGTGTAATGCCACAGTTTGTTTCATTTACTGCTGAGTTTATGCGTAATATCTATAACCAAACAAGGTACGCTTGGCAAATGGTAAATGGTACTTTCGGTCGAGAGTTAGGCATAGCCTCATCAAGAGCCAACATCCCTGCTATGCGTAGAGAGGGTGCAAAAAGATTAGCAGCATTAGTTACTGTTGTTGCTGGTACGGAAGCACTACGCACTGGAATGAATATAGATAAAGGTGTTACAACCCCCGAGCAAGAACAAGCACTACGAGACACAGCTGTAGCAGAATACGATAGCAAAAAATCACTTATGTTTACGGAGATGTCAGAGGACGGTAAGACTGGTAAGTATATTAACCTGTCGTACATATCACCCCATGCCATGCTTGCTGAAGCTATGAACGCTGCTGTAACAGGCCAACCCCTAGCTTCCTTAACTGGTATGCTAGTGGATAACTTTGTCGGTGAGGGTAACTTTGTAATGACCTCTGTGTATGGTGCTATTAAAAACATGGATAGTAATGGTAAGGAAATAACCTCCAAAACTGATAAGCTTGATAAGTTTAAAGACCAGTTAAAGTTTATTGTAGCTGATACATTTAAAACTGGAGCGCAAAGGGAACTTGAAAAGATACTGGATACTATCAACACAAAGGATGGTGAAGACCCTGATTATAGTTTTGGTGACATAGCTAAGAGGCAACTTGGATTACGTATAACTTCTTTTGACGTTGCGAAGTCTGCTAGTTTTAAAATAGGAAGTTATAAAAAATCCGGCAACACAGCTGCTCAAGCATATAAAAATGCTAGAGACTATGACAACTTATCACCACAAGCACTAGAGTCTGTGTATGAGAATGCTAATAAGGTTAGGAAGGATAACCTAGACCAAATTGCAAGTAAGGATAAAGACTTGCAACTGCTAGGCTTTACCGAAGGTGAACGTATTGAGGTAATGAAGAAGGCTGGTGTGTCCATTAAGGATACTGTTGCAACCATGGAGGGTTACTACAATCCAATACCTAGGCAGGACACCATGTCTACTGCTGACATTTTAGATGGGGATGAGTACAAGGATTTAAGTACTAGGGAGACTCTTGTAAGAATTAGAGATACTACTAAGGACGACATACCGCAAAGGAGACGTTTACTAAATGAGTTTAAGCATAGACTTAAAAACAAACTGAGGGGTGTTTCTTCTAAGGAATCCTTAATTAGGAATATGTCTACTGCTGATAGGGCTGACTATATACAGGCCAACCCTGGCAGGTTCCAAGAGTTTAGACGTAAAGGTATTGTTACCAAGTCTGTTGTTGTTGAGTTAAGACGTAGGGGTTATGCGTTTTAACCCTCACATGCAACACATTCACCGCTGCTGCCACGCACACCTGCTTCGCTTCTTAGATAGTACAATGATTTTATGTATTTATCTTTGAAGGCAAGCTTGTGTACTCGGCTAATCTCCGCCTCCGGCGTATCACTAGGAAAGAATAAGTTTAGTGACTGTGCTTGGCAGATATATTTCTGTCTTGCACTAGCTAGGCGTACTAACACTTCCTGATTAATCTCAAAGCTTGTTTTAAATACGGCCTTCTCCTCATCAGTTAGCCAATCAACCATCTGTACTGAACCATTATCCTTTATAATCTGATTGATTGTATCATCACTGTATACATCCCTAGCCTTCATCATATCCACTAGGACTGGGTTAATACGGTTAATCTCCCCAGCTGGACTACCTTGTACAAATACGTTCTTATACACTGGCTCAATGCCCTGTGATACAGAACCACATACCAATGCACTGGAACTATTAGGTGCTACTGCAAGTAGGTGGGTGTTACGTACTCCATGACCTTTACACCACTTAGGCTCACCCTTAGTTTTAGCTAACCATTGGCTTGCCCCCTTGGCTTGCTCCTTGATTAACTTAAACATGTTCTGATTAATGCTGTGTGCCTCAAAGCTTTCAATGTCAATCATGTTCTGCTGTAGATAAGTGTGGAAGCCTAGAGTACCTAACCCTAAAGCACGACCACTTTCAGTAAAACGTACTGACCTCTCTAAGCCTCTAATACCCTTGCCCATTTGTATAAAGTCTTCAGCCACACAGTCTAGGAATACAATGGCATTGTGTACTGCGTCAGTGTCCTTCCACTCATCGTACTTAGCTACATTCATACTGCTTAATACACAAGTGAAGGTGTGGAACTCATCACTGTGTAATGTAATCTCAGTACACAAGTTACTAGCTTTAACTGTTAAGCCATGCTCCGCGTACATAGCTGGGTTCTGTGCATTAATCTTATCAATGAATACGAAGTAGCCCTTACCTGTTTGCATCTTAACCTTCATAGCTTTTTGGTAACGTGCTATTGCGTCTTCAT
>Ga0307488_10005936_pt1 | contig 10082 bp, 12 predicted proteins | sample SB02metaG_FD_202248 | JGI IMG/M metagenome (GOLD analysis project Ga0307488, IMG submission 202248) | Sea-ice brine microbial communities from Beaufort Sea near Barrow, Alaska, United States - SB 0.2 | ecosystem: Environmental > Aquatic > Marine > Coastal | place: USA: Alaska | collected...
AGTTTAAAGATTGGCCAAGTTCAATTAAAAATGTTTTTGAATATAATTAAAAGTGAATGCTTAAAAACTTCGAATGTGGCCGCGACCGTGTCGGGCGAAGTTTCGTGCGAATCGCCGAAAGGGGCGATCTCGAACGAGTCCGTGCACGAGTCAACGGACGAAGATGAAAATAAAATGCCAGTATGCGAACCGGGCGAATGTCCGGGCAAAGCCGAACCGGGAGAATGCCCGGGCAAAGCCGAACCGTGTGACCCTGAAGATGAACAATCTGAGAGTGAAAGTCCGTGCGAACCAGTATGCAATACTTGTTATCCCAACGAACAGTGCAATTATTTAGAATGGGTCTATGTTCTTTTGGTAAATGGATATCCCGACAGCTATTTTGAGTACAAGTGCAACGCACTGCGGGTGATGAGAGAACGCGCTCGGAATCTGTGTTTACAGACGGATACAACCTGGACCTATTCTCTCGCGCGACATATATCGGACGACAGGATAGACGTGGTGAGAAGACTCAACAATTTTCTTATCACGTACGACCAAGTAATGTCGTCGTTCGCCGTCCATCAAGTTTTTAAAAAAAACACGTATAATTAAATAATGACTCAGGAAAAAAAGGATCAAAAACCAGTAAAGGAAAATTTTTGCGCCACGTGTGCAGCCGTACCCGCTCTGGCAGCTGCTGTTGCGGGTGTCGGAGCAGCCGAATCGGGCGGAAACAAAACGCTTCAGTATATATTGATAGGCATATTCATTTTAGCCGCTCTTCTCGCTCTTTACTTTTTACTCGGGAAAAGTAAGGGCAAGAAAACAAGAAAACGTAGTAGGCGGTAGGCTGGAAACAACTTTCTTAAACTCTATAAGTTTAAGAATTAATCGATCAATAGTGAGATCCTGGATACGAGCAAAAATGCGTTTTAGATTCCCATAAATAAAACGGTTCCAAAATATTAGAATGAAGTTGATTTTGGACCTCGGACGATTGCTTGTAGTGGGTTTTTAGTTGTTCCAAGCGCATTTTATCGCGTTTATTTTCAAATCTACTTATGGTTTCAAAGTCCACAAATTTTTCCATATGATTTTTGACATCTTGCTTCACTCGTCTTTTACACAAAGGACACGGAAACTTGGAAATGGCTTTGAACATTTTTAATCTATTCGATTTTTCCAAATCAAACCATTTTTGATTCCGCATCGGATTCATTCGAGATCGGCGTCGATTGTTTTAAATATTTATTTACAATCTCTAGTACGTAATCCCTTACGACGTTCGGACTTTTTCCTTTTCCATCAATGACATATTTTTTTGAAACGCACATATCCATTTTCAAACACTCCGTTGTATATGTTTCAATCTTTTTCAAATAATCAAGCGAAACAGAGGTTTCGCTCGTTCTGCCTCTGTACAACAATCTGTCTAAACAGATTTTGGGCGGAACTTCTATCGTAATGTGGATATCCGGCGATACATAGAGCAAGTTCAACAAACGTTGGAAAACCTCAAATTCTTCCTCCTTCATGTTCCCTTCATCAATGATCAATTTACAAAAAGCTAAACAGTCTGCGTGCGACCTCTCTACAAAAACTATTTCATCTTTCTTGTGTGTTGACAGTATCCAATCGTGCAACTCCTTCATATCCGCCAGAACAACCGTCTGAAACAGGTAAGAGTACTCTTTGGGATTGTCATAGTACTTTCCTAAAAGATTACACCACGCTCCTCGATCTATTCCCTCAAAATATACCGAAAAACCAGCGTCTTGGAGCTTTTTCAACACGGTAGTTTTTCCGCTGCCAATATTTCCGTTGATGCAAATAATCATTGTGATTCAATTAAGTTTAATTAAAAATGAATAGCTTCAAATTATTCATTTTTGGATTGTTCAAGATTCGGGATTAGACTCTCTTCCTGGCGGGCGGCGGGGGAGATTTCGCCACGTGTTTTAGATCTGCCTTTAATTTTGTTTGGCTCTCTCCGTTGGTTTTAATTTGGGATTCGACCTTTTTTTTTGTTTGCGTCGTGTGAAATTTCAAGAGCACGTAAGATAGCTTGTAAAATAGCTTGGCCAGATAAGCTACTTTGTCCTCGTCAACATCTTTCATTATGTCCAACCCCTCTACAATATACTCTGCACCAGAAAAAAGGTCCTTTTCATCCGTGTTGGAAATTAATTCAACAAAATCTCTCGGGCTAACAACGCTGAAAAGGGTTTCGTGCTCAGCCCTTGAAGAACTCGAATTAATTATGTTTCCAAGCACATATTTCACACAATTGTTGGTGCACAGTTGTCTCTTCAAATACCGACGATTTTCAGCGTCGACGTTGACGTAGGCGTACAGCGCCTTTATGACAGAATCGATTAAACTTTTGTTTACACTCATTTTGATATCTGAGCACACGTGTTTAAATAAAACTATGTATAATAAATGGAAAACAATTTACTCGTTCAACTGCTCATTGTGGTTTTATGGATTTGGGCCCTGGTTGCCCTCGTTAAAAGCTGGGGCAGACTCAAAACTTGGGCTAAAATTGTAGCTGTAATCGGTCTTGTACTAGCCCTTGGAGGCGGGGTTGGTATTGACATTCTCGGTCTAGGCATTTCAATCGCCGGTATAGGAGCTGTTTTGATTGCTCTGGTGGTGATTGCTTTTGGTGGGGGAAGTCTCAAAGTATTTTAAATTCGCGAGCAAAGCTTGAATGTGATTCATTTTATACTTGAAAAAGGTATAAAATTTAACGTGGTCGAGTGCCTACGCGAATGTTTGAATACGTAGAGAATCTTTTGTGTTTAATTTTATTTACTTTTTTAAGTAATACGTTTCCTACAAAAGTAAAATCGCTAGGGAGACTTCCATTCATCAAGCTTTGGTCCGATCCGTGATCTTGGTATAGTGGATGCGCAAGAGTTTCACTAAACTTCCGGTATGACTGAACTAATCCGTTTTTGTTTTTTTTGGAGTTTGGAGGTGCCATCTCTTTATTGAAAACAAATATATTTATTTTGATGATCTCGCGGATCGGCGACGACGGAGCAGAGAAAGAGTACACGCCAATTGAACTGGCATAGATGGGGCACGTCTCTTTCGGTGCACATTTTTCTCGTTCTTCGAATGTGACCCCGCCTTTGAATGTGTCAAAGACACTGAATCAATATTGGGTTCAAAATCGTGAGAAGAGAGAGGTTCTCGATGCAATCGAACATATCCGGGCAACAGCAAGTTTTCAACCTCTTGCGTCATATTTTCCACAACATACTCTTTATAAGTATCAAAGTTAGGATGGCAGTTTAAAATACGCATTGTTTCAATTTTTATGTCGTAGCATCTTTCGAGTATGTACTTATAAATATTAATTTGAAGGGCGTACTCGTTGTATTTACATTCAAGTAGGTGCGTAAAACACGGCACAACACTGCGTCCATCTCCGCCAACGTTTTTGTACGCGTGTTTATTGATACCTTTACACCTTTTCCAGTCTACAATGTGATACTTGCCTTCGCTATCCTTAAATAAAGCATCGGGAGTACCCGCCACCTTTAATACTTCATCGTATATTTTCCACTCAGTTCTATAAATATCCCAACCAATGCTTTCTTTTTCACAATACCAGTCGAGAAAATAATCAAATTCTTTTTCTATTTTTTCATCTACATCCACTTCACCTTCTTTATTAAAACCTGTCTCTATAGTTTTGTGCATTAAAATTCCAAGGTTCCTCGCAACCGCCCACCCCCTTTTTGTTTCGTTAGATGCCCAGTCACCCTTAAACGGTTTAAATGGGACTTTTGCAACCTTTGAAACGGTCCTAAAATTAGGACACGTGTCTGTGCTGTAAGTGTGAGTTTCGCTGTTGAATGCGAGACGGTGGTCACGTTCGTGTGGATTCTTTTTCTTAAGAGTGTTCATTTTGATTTTAATCACTTGTAAGATTAAAATCATTTTTGGACTAATAAAAGGGTATATTTTATCGCATCCTGTGCGCTCAACGGCGCATAGGAGCGGGACTTGGTCGGCGCATAGGAGCAGGACTTGGTCGGCGCATAGGAGCGGGACTTGGTCGGCGCATAGGAGCGGGACTTGGTCGGCGTCTAGGAGGAGCCGGTTGAGGAGCCGGTTGAGGAGCCGGGCCGCAGGGAGTCGGGCAAATCGGAACAATTTGGGGATTGCAGCAGTTTCCACTATTTCCGTAGTTGCCAAGGGTTCTGTACCCGCACATGACACCGCCTTGCATATCACAGTAGTACCCGTTTCCTCCGTAACTCGGAATAACGGTGTAGTCTGCTGTGGGGTAGCAAGGTTCGGGACTAGCGGTAAAGGTTGAATTGCATTGTTGTAAAGGACAGCAGTTTGAACAGCTCATTTGTTTATTATATGTATTTTTTATTTTTGATTGCAATTTAAACAAAAGAATACAATTTACAAAATGAGCGGATTACTATTTCTAAACGCAGATGATTTTAATGTGCAAACCGGAACAAAAGGAAAAATCCTCTGCAACCCAATTCCCGGATTTTCCTTGGTTTTGTTTTACTCTACACAGTGCAAACATTGCAAACATCTGGTTCCCATATTCAAAAGATTGCCTGGGTCTATTAGCGGCTGTCAATTCGGGATGCTCAACGTCACAACAAACATGAAAGTGGCCGCCAAATCGAAAGGCACCATCACTGAAATTAAGTACGTGCCGTTAATTTTGCTCTATATTAACGGAAAGCCTTTTATGCGGTATGCTGGAAAGTACGACCGGGATGAAATAATTAAGTTTGTAGTTTCTATGTCTAAACGTGTTCAAAACAATCAAACATTCACGAAAAAACAAAACGGAAAACCGGACCCAAACGTGAAGGAAGATCCAAGGGGCGGCATACCCGCTTTTTCAATTGGTAAACCGTTGAAAGGCGATGGTCGTTTAGATGTCTGTTATTTGGAATTTCAGAACGCCTACCGGAAAATGGCATCAAAACAAACTCGACAACATACAAAATCGTTTCAAGATAGGCAACTCCCGGCGGGAGCAGGAATGTCTTCCAACACGGAAATGATTCGTCACTAATGTATCACCAGCCGACTATAAAAAACATATTTTATTCCAACTTGAAATAAAATTAAGAGCAGCCCTCGTAAAAGGATAATGCTTCTCTGACGCACATTTGAAATTCATCGTCAGAAACGTAGTCTATAAACTCTGATTTCAACTCTTCAACCACTTTTGAGAACGCATATCTCATAAAAATATTGAAACAGGCCCGCGAGGGCTCTGTCGCATCAAACTCCAGAAGGAGTCTATCGGCGAAATATTCTCTTGATTTTTCGAACAAAGCGCTCTTTATTTCGGGTACAACACATTCGAGGACGGGGTCGCGTACTGTAGACCGGACGAGCTCTTTTTTTATTTCGTTTCCATCCTCGTCAATACCCCTGTCCGCCATAGCCCTCAATAATTCCAGCCTTTTCTCTTCCGACATTTTTTCTCTAGTCGTTTTTCTCTGAGATGCGATGTACGATTTGAGCAGATTATCTTTCATAACTTTGTAAAAGTCGTGTTCGAAATTTATCAAAAGTTTTCTCGCGTATGCGTTAAGTCGGCCAGTCAGATTTGCCTTGATTTGATCGCTGAAGCTTATTTTGATTGAAAACTCATCATACCCAGAAAGAACATTGACCAAGCGTGAAATGAGACCAGTAGAACACGTATTCACCATATCTTCAAGCTCTTGTTTTGCGCGTGTGAATAGCTCGGTTTGCTCATCAAGCGATTCGCGTTTCGATATCCAAGCAATAATAATAGTAAAAATTTGCGACGGCTTCATTTCGTTGTACAAACGGGTAATAAGCCTTACACGAAGGAGAGCGGTTTCAATTCTGTGACACGCGTCCTCTCCCCAGTCTTCCACAACCGCCTTTTGCATTAGAGTCATATGCGCCCCGTCAAACTTTGACGTGTCTATTTGATTTTCTATTGCCCATTTCCGCAACATAATCAGCGATTCGGATACTGATTGTTCAACTCCCGAAGAATGCACGTTTTGTCCATCGTTGTAAATACCAAACCCTTCTCGCCCTATATCGTTCAAAATTTCCCTTCCCCGTGCCCGCGTTTCTGCATCGCCGTAACCGATCATAACGTCCGCAGCATCTCCCCGTAAAAAAACATCCAATCCTTCATCCGAAGCGAAAATTTCAACCTGTGCCAGAACAACGTCGGTCGATATTTCACACGAAAAAACAGCGGGCCGAGCCTTCAAATCGTGCAGCAACAAGCTTGCCGCCAGTATCCGGTACGTTGTCCTGTTTGTTGTATCACCAAGAAAAAACAACAAACACTCCAATTTTAATTTTTTACATTTGATCTCCGTCGCGAGCTTTAGTCGATAACCTTCGTCGAGAGATCGCTCTTTGAAAATGAGCTTGCACTTCGAAAACGCGTACTCAAAAGAACATTCTCGGTGGTCTATTTTTAAACAGTCCATTATCGCTTGAAATTTCAAGAGAGACGACACGCTATCATCACCCCAATATTGAATAATTTCATCTAAAACTCGTCTCATACTTCTGCACGCTTTTATCTCTCTCCGCCTGTTCCGTTTTTTTACTTCAGCGTTCGATTCGTCTTTTACCCTTTTTAAATTTTCATCGTCCGATTTTTCTACCTTTTCTACCTCCTCTTGAAACGAGTTGAGGGAGTAGGCGGCTCGTAATTTTATGTCGTGCGGAAATCCAGTTTGAAAACAAATCAGTTCCATGCATTTACCTGAGTGTTCCAGACCGCTGCACCTGTACTTCAAATCGTAAAAAGAAAACACGTCAACGGCTTTTTCTGGAAAATCCACAAAGTATTCTTTCAAAAACGAAACCTCGCCCCGCGCGGTTTCTACATCTTCAGATTCCTCTAATAAGTATTGAATAGAAGTTATCATTTAAAAGAAGATATTAACGTCTTAAATTACATTTGTGTCTCGAATTTTTGAAGCGCCGTCTCTTTTTCTTTTTTCCGTTTTGAAATTTGGCTCGGCGTTTTTGGCGCTCCCTATCTTCGACGTGTTCTTTGGTTTCCGTTTTAGTTTCAGTTTGAGTTGTATCTTTCGTCTCTTCTACCTGCTGTTCGCTCCTTCTGCTGTCCCAGCGCCTTCTTCTTCTTCTTCGCCTTGGGTGTCGTCTTGTCCAATTTGATATGGGAGAACTTGATGGCACAAAGGGTAACGTAGGCAATAAACACTCTGTTTTCTGTGGTATGGGCTCTCGACACAAGGGACAATTATCTGTTCGAAGTTGCGAAAAACAATTCCGGCAAATACCATGTTTGCAATTTTTAAACGTAGTATCCTCGTCGGTTAGCTCGTTATAACACACAGGGCACGAATCATTAAACCGAGTTTTTATAGGAGAGAAGGACATTTATTATTTGTTTTTTTTTCTCACTGACGTGGAAAACCAAGTTTTCTCCGTGCTCTCCGTCAACATTAACAACGCGCCACACGTGGCAAGTACAACCCCGCATATTTGAATTGGATTTAAGTCTTCTTTTAAAACTATAAAACCAATGAAAGCTACAGCTGCAATGTTTATGGCTTGCCAAATTGTATTCGCAACCGATAAATTGTCAGTCGTTTTGAACAAACCATACACCAAAAAGGGTAAAGTAACATACAACAATACAGCAGCAATAAAATGGATTTTACTTTCTTTATCTAGCGATTTTTGAATCAAGAATTCAGCTCCCACCTCCACCCCAATTAGAGCTGTCAAAATTAAAAGTGTGGTTGATGATAACTTTTTCATTATTGTTTATTATAATGAAAATCAATTAATTTCGCCATTTGCAACACTGAACCTTTGTGCCGTCGCGAAGAAATGCAAAATCGCGATTGCACAATCTTTCACTCCGGGGAGAACCATCCCACGGATCTTGAGCACAAAAGGTAGTCGGGTCCTGCTTTCCCGTCCTTTGATAGCAAGGGCTTTGCACAGGATCCATTGTTAAACCTCTTCCCGGTAAGCACGAACCGCCCCCGGGGCCCGGTCTAGGTCTAGGTCCAGGAGCAGGACTAGGTCTAGGTCTAGGAGTCGGTCTCGGTCTCGGTCCAGGAGCAGGGCTAGGTCCAGGAGCAGGGCTAGGTACGTCTAGGTCCAGGCATAGGACCAGGCATAGGTCCAGGCATAGGTCCAGGCATAGGACCAGGCATAGGTGTGGGATGAACTGGTACGGGATTGCAATTGCAACATTCTGGGCAAATCATAGGTTGTTGAGTGGGACACGCGTTGCAACAACCTAGCATATCAAGATTTTTGTACTTACTAACGCAGCCTCCACAAGAACCTGATGTTGAACCTCTTCTTTTTAAAGATGTCATTTTAATTAGCTACAACATTATTATTTGTATCCAACATTGTCCAAATTTAGATTTTCCCAGTCAAAATCTTGACACGCAGAGTCGTCCGTATCTCGCCACACTACGTCGCCTGTGGTACTTTTACCAGGTTTCATAAGAAACAACAAGGGTCGGTGGACGTACACGGAGTTATCGGGCCAAAGATCATGCCAAACCCAGTCAATATGACTGTTGGGAAATTGTTCCCAGTGGTCGATTAGTTTTTTACCGAATTCATGTTTCACCATGTACGATAGACCGCTTCCCGTTCCACCATAAGCTTTGTAAAATCTAGGATTAGATGTTTCCTGCAAAACTGCCGTATCCGGTCTGTTTTGAACATTCAATAAAATTAAGTCGGCCCCGACGGTTTGGCACTCTTTTATATAATCCGAAAATTTTGAAAGTGGTACGTTTGGTTTAGCGTCATCTTCCAAAATGATGTAGTATTCTCCAGGTTTTGTCGATTGTATCCCAGCCCTTTGAGCGTTTATGTGAGCTCTTCTGCACCCTTCTCTTCCAACTTTGTGAAGGATTCCGGGAATTCGTTTCAAGGTAGGCAAATACGGTTTCACAACGCTTTCCATATACTTACGGTTTTCCACATCTTTATCCAAGTTTATGAAAAACGAAGGAATACCCTTTTGCATTCCTTCAGAGCCATTTTGGACAAAGGTCTCTTTTTTTGGTCTAGATAAAAATATCAACAAAGATGATATCAAAATTAAAATTAAAACTAAAACTGAGTTGTTCATTTATTTTAATAAAATAAATGAAATAAATATTTGATTTTGCGCCGATTAGCAGGGTTTTCCGTCGTAGCTACGCGGAATGCGAGCTCCGTTCACTGTACACCGCGCAGAAGTTGGTTCTGTACCACAATTTCCACAACATATACCATTTTCGTCCGTCATTCCTGAAGGACATTTGTAGCATGAAAGGCCATCCCGCTGACTTCCATATTGAGCAGCCCACTCATATCCATCGCGGCATTTACCGTCAAGTGAATCTTGCCAATTGGGAGTACACCTCTGAGCGAAATTTACTTGGTCCGCATCACAACAGTAATCTACATTGTTTCTGAAATTTTGATTCTGCCTCACGCATGTATCCGGACGCGAATCGATTACACGATATTGTTGAATAGACGGATCGTACACTTCTTCGCAAACGCGACAGTTTCCACTCGGACCTGGTACCGGGCGTGAACCATCACACGGGGTGACACATTCAATATTTCCATCATTTAGTCTGGTGTAGCATGTTCCGCTGTTAAATGAGCAAGGTTGACCGGTGGACGGACAACGCTGCGGAACACCGTTTGCATCCAATGCGCAGGGGTTGCATCTCTTAGATCCATCCATCATCCAACCTCTCAAGTCACTTTGGGTACACTGTGGGATTCCCATACGTGTAACGTAATCCAAGTCACAACATTTTTGGCCCGGTCTAGGTCTCGGTCCAGGAGCAGGACTAGGTCTAGGTCTCGGTCCAGGAGCAGGACTAGGTCTAGGTCTCGGTCCAGGAGGTCTCGGCCCGGGAGGTCCAGGGGGTCCAGGAGGTCCGGGGGGGCCAGGGGGTCCTCCACCGCCCCCACCCGGAGGTCCAGGGGGTCTAGGGGGTCTCGGTCCAGGGGGTCCAGGGGGTCTCGGTCCAGGGGGGCCAGGGGGTCCTCCACCGCCCCCACCCGGAGGTCCAGGGGGTCCAGGGGGT
>Ga0307488_10005937_pt1 | contig 10082 bp, 6 predicted proteins | sample SB02metaG_FD_202248 | JGI IMG/M metagenome (GOLD analysis project Ga0307488, IMG submission 202248) | Sea-ice brine microbial communities from Beaufort Sea near Barrow, Alaska, United States - SB 0.2 | ecosystem: Environmental > Aquatic > Marine > Coastal | place: USA: Alaska | collected 2017-05-06
CTATCACCGAAGACGCTGCCATGACCGGGGAAGTGCTTGCCGGTGGACGCCATTCCGGCATCGTGCATACCACGCATAAACGCCCCCGCTAATTCGGTCACCTCTTTAGGTTTAGGCGAAAAAGCTCTGTCGGCAATGACTGGGCAAAAATCATCGTCCACATCTAAGACTGGAGCAAAACTAAAATCAACGCCCACTGCTAGCAGCTCTACCGCCATTAACCAGCCACAATCCTCAACTAACGACAGCGTCGCTGGCTGATTTTTACGATAAAGAGATAAAAAACGCTGCATCGCGGGTAAACGTGTAAAACCCGTTTTAAACCGCTGAACTCTCCCACCTTCTTGATCTACCCCTATTAATATGTCCGGGCGATGTTGACGGATATCATGGCTAAGAGAAGTAATCTGTTCTACTGACTGATAGTTACGCGCAAAATAAATAATCCCGCCCACCGACGGATGTGCCAATAGATTTTTATCGTCATCTGTTAACGATGTTCCTAGAATATCAATAAGGACCGAGCCACGAAACATATAAAATTCCAAATCACTAAGAGAGTTTGCACAAGGTCGAACAACATACGTTTATGGCCCTTAGCTGTCAACACAACAAAGACTTTCAATACTGAGGACAGTCATTTGAGCCGGTAATCTGAACATTTTTTAATCATTAGCAAAAACAACTATTCACACAACCATTTGCACAACTGTATAAAACACTGTATAAGTTAAGAAACAACAAAGTACTGTACAAAAAAACACTATTACTAATGGAGCACATTATGATTAAGCTGACATCTCGGCAAGAACAAGTTCTTATGCTTATCAAACAAAATATAGCAGAAACCGGATATCCACCCACACGTGCCGAAATCGCGAAATCTCTCGGCTTTAAATCGGCAAATGCAGCAGAAGAACACTTACGAGCATTGGCGCGCAAAGGCGCGATTGAAATGGTGCCTGGTGCGTCGCGTGGCATCAGACTACCCGCTGAAGAAGCTAAAAATGACCCAGGCATACCCATTGTCGGTCGAGTGGCCGCTGGCAGCCCTATTCTTGCACAAGAGCACGTACAGGACTATTGCTCGATACCTCGCGAATTTTTTCAGCCCAGTGCTGACTATTTTCTCGAGGTTCACGGTGAAAGCATGGTCGATGTGGGTATTTTTGATGGTGACTTACTTGCGGTACATCAAACGGATCAAGTGCGTAATGGTCAAATTGTGGTCGCGCGCATTGGTGATGAAGTGACCGTAAAACGTTTTCAGCGTGAGGCTAATAGTCAAATTGTTGAACTGCTTGCTGAAAATTCAGAATTCGCCCCTATCGTTGTCGACTTAAGCGAAGAGGCTTTTTCTATTGAAGGACTCAGTGTTGGCGTTATACGGCGTAGTTAAATCACTTAAGCAGCCGTTAATAACCAGCGGCTAAAAGCTGTCTTTTCTAAAGTATCAACAGATAGTAAGTCACCAATAGCGAGATAAATAATGATGAATACCGCCACTGCACAGAACGTTTCTATAGCTGATAACAGCCATATTCATTCTGCCTACGCAATGCGAAAAATACCCACTAAGTTTGCTCACTCTAACAATGATCAAGTCAATACACGTGCGGTCTCTGAAGTCATTATTCCTAGCTTTGCTGACAATAACGCTATTATCACACCCATTATTGCCTCGCTAACGCAACAGACATCCGATCGCTGGACAACATTAATTACATCTAGAACCGTAGATAAAGCGCTTTTGGAATCCCTAGGTGCAGAATTATCAAGGCTACGTATCGTTTATGTAGCGGCTAACGCTGATGCTCGCTGGGTAATCTGGCAAGCGTTAGCCCAGGGTAATAGCCATAATGTTATCGCCGAGCAGACATATTTTGATACCTCTGACATAGAGGCGATGGAAGTGGCTGCGGTAGAAGGGAAATGTAACGGTATTCTTGTTAGCTGTACGCTATCGTAAGTTGTGATTTGTTAAGTTTTTGTATTTTTCACAAAAATCATGATAAAAACAGTTATTACCCGTCGTTACTTTCACCCCATACAGACAATAATAAGGCCTCGTAATGAGGCCTTATTATTGTCTGTATGTACCGCTACTATTTCTCTAAAGCCACCTTTTTCTTGGGCAAAGCCTTCTTTTTGGGTACGGTTTTTTTCTTAGCAGCGGCTTTCTTTTTAGGTACTGCCTTGCGCTTGACGGGAGCATCGCTAACGACCCACTTACCGCCTTCGTAAAATGCTTTCCAGCCTGTCGCTTTGCCATTTACTTCTGATTGTACGTATTGCTCCTTAGTTTTTCGACTAAAGCGAATAAGTGCTGAATTACCCTCATTATCTTCTGTGGGAGCAGAAAATAAAAAGTTATATTTGGGATCAATTTCACTTTTATGGGGAATAATCTCAGAAACCAATGGCGCACGCGTTTCACGGTTTTTGGGAAATTGACTCGCTGCCAGAAACAAGCCACTAGCACCGTCACGGAGAATATAAGTATCGTCGACTTTAACGCAATCCAGTTCAGGCATGGGCACCGGATCCATTTTTGGTGGCGCAGCTTCGCCACTACGCAATAATTTGCGGGTATTTTTACAATCCTCGCTGGTGCATCCAAAGTACTTGCCGAAGCGGCCAGTTTTGAGCTGCATTTCGCTGTCGCATTTATCGCAATCTAATACCGGCCCTTCATAACCCTTAATTTTAAACGTACCGACTTCCACTTCATAACCCGAACAATCAGGATTATTGCCGCAGATATGTAATTTACGCGTTTCATCTAATAAATAACTGTCCATTGCCGTGTGACAAATGGTGCACCGACGCTTGTTACGTAACTGCATCACTTCAGCTTCTTCTGCTGCTTCATCACTCCCATCAACGCTAACGGCTTCATCTCCAGAGACCAAATTCATTGTCGTCTTACAGCGTTCTTTTGGCGGCAACGCATAACCCGAGCAGCCTAAAAACACCCCTGTACTCGCGGTACGAATTTGCATAGGACGTTGGCAGCTAGTACAGCTAATGTTGGTTTCTGTGGGTTCATTTAAGCGCATACCTGTTTCGGTATCTTGTGCTTGTTTTAACTTACCGACAAAGCCTGCATAAAATTGATTTAACAGCTCTCGCCAGTCTTTCTTGCCATCTGCCACATCATCAAGTGACGCTTCCATTTTAGCGGTAAAACCATAATCTAATAAGTCGTCAAAGTTTTCGACCAATCTATCGGTGACAATATCGCCCATTTTATCAGCAAAGAATCGACGATTATCTACATGAGCATAACCACGGTCTTGTATCGTTGAAATAATGGATGCATAAGTAGATGGTCGGCCTATACCTTGTTTCTCCAGTTCTTTCACTAAGCTGGCTTCGGTATAGCGGGCGGTGGGTTTAGTAAAGTGTTGTTTAGGTTCTAGCTGTTTAAGGGTTAATAGATCCCCTACTGATATATTAGGCAGCAAAACGTCTTCTTCTTTCTTTCCAGCCGGTGGTTGTACGCGCATAAAACCATCAAAACGGATAACACGGCCACGTGTCCGGAGTTCAAAGTCGCCTGCCTCCACCACAACCGATGTGCTGGTAAATTCTGCACGAGTCATCTGGCAAGCCACAAACTGCTGCCAAATTAAGGTGTATAAGCGCTCTGCATCACGTTCCATACCACTAAGCTGCGTCGGGGAAACTGTCACATTCGATGGACGAATCGCCTCATGTGCCTCTTGCGCACCTTCTTTACTAGAATAACTGATGGGCGCTTCGGGCAAATATTTTTTTCCATAATTGTCTAAAATATAATCACGGCAAGACCCAACCGCTTCTTGGCTGAGGTGGGTCGAGTCGGTACGCATATAGGTAATATAGCCAGCTTCGTATAAACGCTGCGCCATCATCATGGTCTTTTTCACACCAAAACCTAACCGTGTACTGGCGGTTTGTTGCAAGGTTGAGGTTATAAAAGGCGACGATGGTTTGGAGCTTGTTGGTTTATCGTCGCGTTTAACCACGGTATAATTGGCATTCTCCAGTGCAACAACGGATGCCATACTGTCATCACGATTATCAGGACGAAATGCTTTCCCTTGGTGTTTTTTTACTTCAAAGCGAATACCGGTTTTGTTAGCCGTCAGCAACGACGCAAAAATATCCCAATACTCTTCTGGTATAAACGCACGAATTTCGCGTTCACGCTCGACCACTAAACGTACCGCGACAGACTGGACTCGGCCTGCGGATAAACCGCGGGCTACTTTTGCCCACAACAGTGGCGATACCATATAACCCACTACACGATCTAAAAAGCGTCTTGCTTGTTGTGCGTCAACACGGTGCTGATCTAGATAACCCGGAGTTTCAAAGGCTTTTTGTATCGCTGTCTTAGTAATTTCGTTAAACACGACGCGTCGATAACGGCTTTCATCACCGCCAATGGCTTGTTGTAAGTGCCACGCAATGGCTTCCCCTTCTCTATCCAAATCCGTTGCGAGATAAATAGTATCGGCAGAAGCGGCAAGCTTTCTCAGCTCTTCCACCACTTTTTCTTTGCCGGGTAAAATTTCGTAATGAGCTGCCCAGTTATTATCAGGGTCAATTCCCATACGCTTAATGAGCTGCTCACGACCTTTCTTAGCCTTGTGAATCACTTTGGCTTCTGGAGACATCTTGCGTGTGATGGCAGCTTGCTTTGCTCGCGCTTTCGCATCAACGGGTGCTTTTGACGAACCACTAGTCGGTAAATCACGAATATGCCCGATACTCGACTTAACAATAAAGTCGTTACCTAGATATTTGTTGATTGTTTTTGCTTTAGCCGGTGACTCGACGATAACAAGCGATTTACCCATAAAGTTTTCTCTATTTTATAACGGTGATAATTAATTGATAAGCCAAACTGGATCAATTTGCTGTCGCAAGCAATGCCAGACTGCAACGCAGGGCTTCTATAAATGTAGTCCATTGTTGTAATAAAGGATGGCATATATAAGTGTTGAGATGCTTTGGGTCAAGTAAATATTGTTATTATTTTTTAGTCCTCTGTGAAAAAATGGATATATAAATCAGTAATAGCAAGGATTTTACAAGCTATATTAAGTCTTATGTTAAGTCGGTAAGCACTTGTTTTAAATAAACAATATCATAAGTATTAAAGGATTGACTAATACGGTCGATAAACATTAATGACTAGTTTAGTTTTATTAGTAGCACTCAACAAGTTATAGGCGAGTAAAAACGATTTATGACAGCCTTCTCCAGCTTAATTTTGCTCATTGCTATTGCCGCACTTGCCATGAGTGTTGTGGCTTATAGTAATCATTTGGTCGAAAAAGCCAAGCAAACTGTCTTTAAGTTGGAAAAAATGAAAGTACGTGCAGAAGAGCTAGAAGATGTTGTGTTAGTGCTCGATAGCCTGTGTGAAAGTCGAATAATACCCAAAGTAGTGAACGACGAGATCATCTCTAATTACGAGGCCATGATTGAAATTGATGCTAAAGCGATTTACTTAAAGGCAGGTTTAAGTAATGCTGAAGTACGCGCGAGAGAACTCAGTGATGATTCTATGCCACGCTACCTTTCTCGCGTATGCAAGAGCGATGCGCAAATGGCACGCTATCAAACGTACTTATCAGAATCCCTAAAGATTTTACGCAGGTATCATATGGCCGGCAACATATCCAACCAAGATATGCAATCTTTAATATTAGAAATCAACTGGTTAAAGTTACAAGTTAAAGTGATATCTAACATTGCACAAGGGCATAAAGCCTATGCCAAAAAAGGCGTGCTTGCGGCCCATGGGTTTTACAAAAAGGCACAACGAGAGTTAGTAAGATCGACTCACCCTGACCCACGGCGCACAGAAATGATTAGCCAAATGGCTGATTTATTATTCGGCCGACGTAAATCATTAGATGTGCACCTTATGCCTGAAACTGATTTCAACCCTGATGAAGTAGAAATAGATGTCGCAATTGAAGAGTATAATATTGAGCAACAAGCGATGTTAAATGCAAAAATTGCCGATGCAGGTATGTCGCAAGAGCCAATATAGCTATCTCTAAGAGCCTGTCGGACTCAGAAAATTTTAGAAGGCGGTGAACAATCGTGGCTGCTATAGTATTCCAACCATTAGTCGCTTAGCCGCACCATTATTGATACCAATAGCGCTGGTATTTCTCTCGCCATTTGTGAATGATCCAGTCGCCTGGCATGTCATACAAAGAGAACTGGGTGGCACCCACTGCCGCCGTATTAATAATATTGCTGCCGATATGATGATATCGCAAAAGTACTTGTTGATTGGGATGACCATACTGGTTTTGATAACCCGCGGTAACCACTGCAAAGGTTGGTGTTAAGGTATCGACAAAAGACTGACTAGAAGACGTCTTGCTGCCGTGATGCGGCACCAACATAATATCGACATGCAGTGGCATTTGCAGGTTATTCAGCAGTAATGCCTCAACCTCGCGTTCGATATCACCGGTTAGTAATATATGTTTATTGCCGACACTAATGAGCAAGACACAAGAGTGGTTATTACTTTTTTGATTCGCTAGCGTGATGACCTTTGGTGATGGCCATAACACTTGAAAATTAACGCCATCCCACTGCCACTGCTGACCTCTAAGACAAGTTTTTGGATTAATATCTGCTGCATCTTTATTTCTCTCACCTTTATTCTTAATATCTTGAGGGCTAAAACGTTGGATTACTTTGTTTTGGTTTATGTCATTGTTGCTAGTATCAACGTCATATTCGGCTGCGCGCTTAGCCTTGCGCAACATGGTTTTAGCCGGTTCCCCAAACATCAGTCGGTCAACCGAAATAGACCGCAATAAGCCAGATAAACCACCCGCATGATCACTGTCAGAATGGCTGACGATTAAACGGTTAAGCGTTGATCCTCCTGTTGAACGTAAATAAGGGGCTATAATATGTTCACCGGTATTAAAACGTTCGCTAAACTGCCTCCCCGTATCATAAACCAAACGATGATTCGGTGTTTCTACCACGACACTTGTGCCTTGCCCTACATCTAAGAATGTCACCCTCAACAAAGGGGAGATTGTAATAGGCCAGACAACCGGTAATAGCAATATCCATGCGCATCGACGATACGGCAGTCCTTTAGGCGCGAGTAAATAAGCAATCCCTATCGCTGCCAATACAATCGTGGGGGCTGATGGTTGCGGAATATTGGCAAACCAAAACCCACCTATTGTTTGATTTGCATAGCTCAGACCTTCCAATAAACCTTCAATTACACGAACTATCCAGCCATACACAACATCAATAGGAACGTCTAATAGACCTTGTTGACTGACTAATGCCAAGGCAGCTTGCAAGGCTAACAGGAACAATAATAGAAAAATGGCTGGCACAACCAATAACGAGACCCATGGAATAGCAAAAATATTGACCAGAGGTGCGCTACTACTTCCCCCTTGAAGCCAAATTAAGCTCGGTAACAACAACCCTACAAACAATAGCCATTGTGCGCTAATTGATTGAACCGCAACGCTTAAAACCCCCGTCAACGAATTTTTAGCACGACCTGAAAAACCGTAAAGTAACACGGCTACTGCTAAAAACGACAGCCAAAAACCCATACTATGGGGTGCAAGCGGGTCTAGTATGCTGACGCCGCATAATGCGAGCGATAACAGTAGCCAAGGCGACAACCGGTAAAACAACAAAACACTCAATTGATATGCCAGCACCATGATAAAAGCGCGCTGTGTAGGCAAACTCATCCCCGCAAGCAAGCTGTAACTCAGAGCCATTATGATTGACAAGCTAATAGGCAAAATACGTAGACCGACAGAAAAAGGGCTGAACATGCCGAATAATCGCATGGCGCCATGCCCTAATACCCAGCCAATCGTTGCCGCCAATCCAATATGCAAACCCGATATAGCCAATAAGTGAACAGTCCCTGTATTTTTGAATATGCGCCATTGCTGCGTGGAGATAGTGTGTGTATCCCCCACGGCTAGTGCAGTAATAATACTATTGATGTCTTGTGAACGCTCATTAGCACTATTATCACGACGACTTGAAAGATTGCTTGGTCGATCACTTTGTTGCTCACTACGGCGGCCTTGATGGGATTGAGACATTGACAGCAGCGCCTGTTTAACCCCCCAGCGCACACAATCCACCCAAGCGTACAGGCAATTATTACCGAGTAACTCTTGTGGTGATTTATTGATAACATAACCCGTAGCCGTTATACCTTTACGCAATAAATAAGCCTGATAATCCATTCCTGCAGGATTAACAAAACCTCTTGGGCGGCGAACCTTGAGCGTCAATAGCCAACGTTGACCCGGTACGAAATCTGGTAATGGTTGAGAGTCACGACGATATGAATAAAGAGATAGCTGGAGTAATGCACCGGTTAATTCAACATTACTCGACAAGGGTTGATCGAGTAATGATTCAATCTGGAATAAAAAACGCTGACGACGCCGGTTTTTGGAGGGCAGCCCCCTCACGACACCGACGACCGTAATGGGTAAGCCCTCTAACACCGTGGGAAGTTGCTGATCCACCAACTGATGGCCTCGATACACACCCACGCTCATACCCAACATAGCGCAAGCCAATAAAAAATAGCGCCGATGTAGGCAATAAGTAGCTATTGATAGTATAAGTAATACGATATTAAAGGAGGGTAAATCAGAAAAATAACTGACCAAGAGTAACGAGGTAGAGAACACCCAAAAATAGCGCATACTTTCATCCTTGAAAGTGAAGAGAGAGAGAGAAAATAACGCAAACCTGATGACGCTGAATAATTTACAAGCGTACTTTTTCCGTTATTGCGCAGGCGAGTCACAAACTTTATACCTACAACAGGTTATAATCTACAGGGTTAGCTGAAACTTCTACAAATGACTCTTGGTTCACACACAATATGCTACATATTACCGCCATTCCTGCCTTCGACGATAATTATTTTTGGTTGCTCACCGAACGGCCCGTGACAACAGGCGAAGAGCCTCAATATGCTTACATCGTTGATCCCGGTGATGGCGCTGCGGTACAGCGAGTATTACAGGCTCACCAACTAATACTTAGCGGTATTCTCATTACCCATCGCCACCATGACCACATTGGAGGCGTCAATTTTCTGTGTGAACAACATAGTCAAGGTTTATTTTATAAGAGCGCTGATAACACTAGTACAAATGCAGACATAATAAGTGTAAGCGCCTTACCCGTTTACGGCCCTTCAAGTGATGCCATTCAACAAGTCACTCATGCCGTTTACGAGGGCGACAGCATTTCTCTTTTTGACAAGTATTCATTCAGTGTACTCGAAACCCCAGGACATACACCCGAACATATCGTTTACTTTTCGGAAGCGGCTCAAGATAATCCGGTGCTATTTTGCGGCGATACCTTATTTGCCGCAGGCTGTGGCCGTTTATTAGGCGGCTCAGCAGAACAGTTACATCAAAGTTTACAGCGGTTAGCAAACCTGCCCGATAATACGCAAGTATACTGTGCGCATGAATATACCCTTGCTAACTTGCGATTTGCGCAAGCTGTAGAGCCCCATAATCTTGCTGTCAAGAAACGCATACAATCGGCTCAGCGTCTGAGAAACAGAGGACAAGCGACCGTTCCTTTTGAGTTAAAGGGAGAGCATGATAGTAACCCGTTTTTGCGCACACACTCGCCCGATGTCAAAACATCCGTTCAGCAGCATTGTCGTGTCGACGAATCTGTAAGCGACAGTGAAACTTTTACCCAGTTACGGCGTTGGAAAGATAGTTTTTAAATCATCGCAACTTATTACTGACGCATCACTTGTACTGCGCGATAAGCTTGATTAGACTAGCTGATTACATCACTATGACGCAGATAAAAACATCTTGTTTACATCTCACTGATGAATTATTCGACGCCTGAATACCATCACTAGCAGTCTTTACATTAACGGCGACCTCATTTTACAAGGCATTTATAGCGTGCATTTTTTTATTCTTTTCACTTTTTTTTCTCACAGTGATCGCGCTGTCAAACCATCATACCTATTATTACTTACATCATTACATACATCAGTACAT
>Ga0307488_10005938_pt1 | contig 10081 bp, 14 predicted proteins | sample SB02metaG_FD_202248 | JGI IMG/M metagenome (GOLD analysis project Ga0307488, IMG submission 202248) | Sea-ice brine microbial communities from Beaufort Sea near Barrow, Alaska, United States - SB 0.2 | ecosystem: Environmental > Aquatic > Marine > Coastal | place: USA: Alaska | collected...
GGCCTTTTATATGCAGCACAAAAATTTGGATTAAAATTAAACGCCAATGATATTGGTGCTATGATAAAGTTAAACCCAGTCAATAGATTAAAAGCAGTAGAACTAGGTGTTCCTAGTGGAGCTAAAGAAGCTTTTGAAAAATCAGCTTCTTCTTTGGCTACTCAACTTAAAGCTTTTAAAGTTAAATACAGACAAAATGATAGATTACAAGGTCGACTAGATGCTGCAGAGTATGAGATAAATGCTTTAGAGAGAGGACAAGTGTCTAAGGGTAATTTAGAAGGTTTAACAAATGCCATTAAGAAAATGAGAGAAGACGGCCTACAACCACAAGAGTTACGACTATTGAATAAACAACTAGGAGAAGTTAATGCAAAAGCAGTCCCTTTAAGAACTAGTAAAACTCAATACCAAGGAGAAACAAATTATACTTTACAAGGTGGGAAAGATTATAGAGAAACTATTTTTAGATTAGACGAGCCTATTAAATCAAATACAAATCCTTTAAAGTCACCTGGTCACTTTAGTGAAGCGGGTACTAACCAAGTTTATCACATACGTTATGATACAAGATTTACCCCCGAGGGTAAAAAAGTATATATGATTAATGAAATACAATCCGATGTTAACCAACCGGTGGCAAAGGCTTTAAGTAAAGTAAAACAATTATCAGGAGAGAGTAGAACAAATCCTTTCCAAGCAGACATTGAAATGAACTTACTTTCTTCAAACAGAGCAAAGTTAATGAAAGAATTAGACGAGGCTGTTACTAATAGGCAGCCGAATAAAGCACAAGCAATCTCAAAAGAAGTTAGAGAAATACAATCAAAATTAGATAATGTTTTTCAAAGCAGAAGTGGTTATGGTGATAACAAATTTGATTACTTCCCTATGGTTGAAGCAGATGCATACGGAGACCATGCTCTTAAATACTTAATGCAGAAAGCAGCAAGAGAGAATGTTGATTACGTGGCCGTTGCCCCGTTTAACAAATTAAGTATGAGACAAGGGTACAAAGCGGGTAACGAAAGATTTTATGGTTACGCAGATGGCCGAGGAATTGATAATAAAGGTAAAGCAGTGCTTCCTGATCTTATGAAAAAAACAGCTAGGTTTTATAACTCACAAGCAGGACCCACAAAAATATCTCTTTCAGATCCTAAACTTCCCTACAAACAAGTAGGTAAAGATACCTTTAAGTTCCCAGACTCACACAAGATGAAAGGGAAAAAAATTGAAAGTCCTTATCACGATAATGCTGTTAAAGACCCTAAAGCAGGATATAAATTAATTCCTGAAGGAGATCCAAGGTTGTATTTTGATGCATTTGCGATTAAAGTAAATTCGTTAATGAGACAAACACAAAAAACTTATAAGTCTAGAGGAGGACTTGTAGTAGATATATTCAAACCAATAAGGTACAATTAATCATGGCAGTAGAAAAAGTAACAACTGAAGTAGAAGAAGATATTACGGAGCAACCCGAAGGGCTTCCAGTAGACGTAGAAATTGAAGGTGAAGAGGTAGAAGAAGGACAGAGACCTCAAGACGATTTCAATGCAAACTTAGCCGAGGACATGGATGAGAGAACTCTCAAAGACATGGCTATGGAACTTATTGACGAATACAAAAAAGATAAGACTTCAAGAAAAGAATGGGAAGATGCTTACATAAAAGGTTTAGATCTATTAGGAACTAAATACCAAGAAGTAACAAAACCATTTAAAGGAGCTTCCGGTGTCACGCATCCTTTGTTAGCTGAATCAGTAACACAGTTCCAAGCACAAGCTTACAAAGAACTCGTACCCTCTGATGGTCCTGTTCGAACACAAGTGATTGGACTACAAACACCGGCCACCGAACAACAAGCGGATAGAGTTAAAGATTATATGAACTACCTGCTGATGGAGGAGATGGAAGAATATACAACTGACATGGATCAGATGTTATTTTACCTACCCCTATCTGGATCTACTTTTAAGAAAATTTATTACGATGCATTAGTGGACAGACCTGTATCTAAATTTATCCCAGCAGAAGATTTAGTGGTTCCTTATTATGCCTCCGATCTAAAAGATTGTGAAAGAATTACACACGTTTTAAAAATGACACCTAATGAAGTCACTAAAAAAATGGCTGCGGGTTTTTATAGAGATATAGATTTAATAGACAGTAGTACAGAACCGGATTCAGTACAAAAAAAATTAAATGAACTTGAAGGAGTTAAAGGTGCAGGTTCTGATTATTTAAATATAGTTTTAGAAATGCATGTCGATCTTAATCTAGATGACTTTGAAGATTTTGATGACAAGGCTAAAAAAATTAAAATTCCATACATAGTAAGTATTGATGAAGGAAGCGGAGAAGTTTTATCTATTTACAGAAACTACAAACCGGATGATATTACATTTGCTAGAACAGAATATTTTGTTCACTATAAATTTTTACCTGGACTAGGTTTTTATGGTTTTGGTTTAACACACATGATTGGTGGTTTATCTCAAGCAGCAACACAATCTCTAAGACAATTGATTGATGCAGGAACTTTAAAAAACTTACCTGCAGGATTTAAGTCCAGAGGTATTAGAGTAAGAGATGATGATCAACCTATTCAACCAGGAGAGTTTAGAGATGTAGATGCACCTGGAGGAAATATTAGAGATCAATTCTTTAACTTACCTTTTACAGAACCCTCTCCAACTTTATATAATTTAATGGGTTTCGTTGTACAAGCAGGACAGAAATTTGCTGCTATCACAGATTCAGGTGTAGGTAACGATACACAAAATAGAGCAGTTGGAACTACGATGGCTTTAATGGAAAGAGGATCACGTGTAATGAGTGGTGTTCACAAACGTTGTTACTACGCTATGAGATTAGAGTTTAAAATTCTAGCTAGAATTTGTGGTGAATCACTACCACCAGAGTATCCATATGATGTTTACGGTGGCCCTAGAACAATTAAGGCTCAAGATTTTGATAAAAGAATAGATGTTTTACCTGTTGCAGATCCTAACATTATGTCTATGGCTCAAAGAGTAACGTTAGCTCAAGCACAATTACAAATTGCTCAATCAAATCCACAGATGCATAATTTACATGAAGCATACAGACGTGTTTACGAAGCACTTGGAACTAAAACTATAGATCAAATTCTAAAGCCACCTCCGAAACAACCAGAACCTTTGGATCCGGCTAAAGAAAATGCACGTGCTTTACAGATGAAACTACTTACAGTGTTTGAATTCCAAGATCATGACGCTCATTTGTCTGCTCATATGGCATTTATGCAAACTAGAATGGTTCAGATTAATCCACAAGTGTATTCTTTACTGCAATCACACATCTCAGATCACATTTCATTTAAAGCTAAAGCAGAGGCTAAAGAAATACTTACGCAAAACCCACAAATGGCACAGATGGCACAAGAAGATCCTCAACAGTTTGAAATTATGTTTGAAGCGGAAGTTGCAAAAGCTGCTGCAAGGATAACTCAAGAATTAGTTAAATCAGAAATGTCTAATCAGAATAAAGAAGATCCTTTAATTAAAATTAAACAGCAAGAAATTGATTTAAGAGCTATGGATCTCCAAAGAAAAGCAGAAGAAACTAAATTTAGAGCAGATCAGGAAAACCAAAGAGCTTCTGATAGGTTAATGTTTGATTATGATAGACTTGAACAACAAGATGACCAATCTGAGGACAGATTACAAGTTGCAAGAGAGAAAATGAACAAGAAATAATGTCCAGATATCAATTAGGTAAAAAAATTTATAAAAACGCAGCAAGCTATTTAAAAGCTAAACTTAAAAAATCAGAAAAAAAAATAGAAGCAGATGATATTAAGGAAATTGAAAATATGTCTAACGATTTTATTTTAAGTGCTAGCTACAAAACATCAAACAAATTTGGTCAAGAAAAAGTTAGATCAAAAGGAAGATACAAAAGACGTAAATGAGAAGAAATAATGAAAAAGGTTTAAGTGGAGGCGTACGTTACGGGCCACCACCTAAAAAAGGATTCAACCCACAAGGGCTAACCGAAAAGAAGTTTAAAAGTGTCGAAAAATACACCAAAAAACTCATACGAAAATCTCCCAACCGAGTCTAAATTGCTTTTTTTAGCTGGGGTCTTTGATGGAGAAGGCAGTTTTGGCATTTGGTCAAAGGGAGTAAACAGAAGAAAAGAATTTGCGTGTAAAGTTGAGATGTCGGACTACGACAGCTTAAAGAAATTTTCAGATATGTTTGGGGGAAACCTAACTTTTTGTAAAAAACGCCAAAAACATCATAAACAAACTTGGGCATGGAGACGGAACGGACACAGGGCTTTCTTGATCATAGATAAAATGATAGAATTCATGTGTATAAGAAGACAGGAGAATTATAATGTGGTTAAGCGCGATAAAATTAGCGGCCCAAGCAGGTACGCACATCTTCAAGAAGCGTCAAGAGACAAAAATGTTGATGGCCGATGCACAAATGATGCACGCAAGAAAAATGGCTCAAGGTGAGGAAGCTTACCAAGGTAAACTTCTACAATCTAGAGATTCAGATTGGAAAGACGAGGCCGTTTTAATAATTTTAAGTTTGCCTATAGGTATTTTAGCCTGGGCAGTTCTAAGTGACGATCCAGGAGCGATGGACAAAGTAAAATTGTTCTTCGACATGTTCTCACAGCTTCCGAGCTGGTTTACAAATCTTTGGATTTTAGTTGTTGCGAGTATATACGGTATTAAAGGAACTCAAATATTCAGAGGTGGTAAAAAATGAATTTAGCAAGAGATTTAGAAAAACAAATCAGAGATAAAAGAATAAAAGACTCATCTATGGCTCAGTTACGTAAGAGAAGTAAAGATTCAGTGGCTAGACCTAGAGCAGAAAAAAATATATTATCAAATAACCCAAAAATGCAAAGGATTTAATATGCCAGGAATAGAAAAAAAAGGAAGAAGTAAAATAGCTAGTTATAAAACAGGAGGTGGTCCTTGTTGGAAAAATTACAAAATGGTTGGGATGAAATCTAAAGGTGGAAGAAAAGTTCCTAACTGTGTTCCAGTTAAAGCTAAAGAAGGTAAAATTATTAAGTCTAAAGATCAAAAAAGAAAAGATACAGTAAAAAAACAAAATCCTCATTCAGAATATAAAAGTGATATAGAAAAAGGAAAGTTCTTTAAACCAAATCAACTAAGTTATACTGCCGCTAAGCACGGAACAATGGTTAGAGGTGGTGGTGCAGCTATCAGAGGACTAAAATTCCAAGGAGTTAAATAATGTGGAAATGGATTAAAAGTATTTTTACACCAAAAAGACAATATCCAGATATTACTTCAGTTAAACCAAAGATAGACTTAACTGGACTTACTAAAGGTGATTTAAAGAAATTAAAAGCACAGGGTAAAATTTAGTCTTGCGTTAAATATAAAAAATATGTAAAAACTATCCATGATTCAAGGTGATAGTACAGAATACGAAATCCTAAAAGAAGCTTGTAAAACACTTGATACAGATGATCTGTTTACTGCAGAGATTGGTGTGAGACAAGGACAAGGTTCTAAAATAATTTTAGATGAATTAATATTTAAAAAACATTGGCATATTGGGATAGATCCATATGGTAATTTAGACTATCAACACTACGATAATTCAGATTCTTACACTGCTGATTATACTAATAAGATGAAGCAACAATTAATTAAAGATTTAGATTACCCTAATTTTACTTTGTATCAACTAGGCGATGATGAGTTTATGAAACGTTTTCATGATGGTGTCCCCATCTACAGGGATAAAAAAGAAATTATTAATAAATATGATTTAGTACATTTCGATGGGCCCCATAAAACAATTGATATTATGAAAGAAGTAATTTTCTTCGGTGAAAGATCACACGCAGGTACAGTTTTTGTTTTTGATGATTACCCTAAATTTAATATGGATCTTATATTAAAAGTTATAGTAAATGAATTTGGTTTTATGTTATTGAAACAAGGTAAAAATAAAATATCACTTAAAAGAAATTAATGGATCTAGATACAATATCTCTCGTACAACGTAAGGTAAAAGAAGCCTTGGCTCGTTTAAAAGATAATATCATCTACAGTGTTGACACCATAGAGAAACTACAATATGTTAGAGGTCAAATCAGATCGTTAGAAGATCTGCAACAGGATCTTAAAGACCTGCTGACAACAACGGAGTAAAATAATGAACAAGTCCACGGTTATACCGAAACGGACTGAAGCACTTCTCGGAGCTTACAAAGCTAAAGACGAGATTGAAACAGTCCTAGATCCAAAAGCGATCGATAAATCAACATTAGATAGTTTACCAAAACCCACCGGCTGGAGAATTTTAGTCTTGCCTTATGCTGGTCCTAAAAAAACCAAGGGTGGAATTATACTTTCTGATACAACTCAAGAAACAATACAGATGACTACAGTATGTGGTCTAGTGTTAAAAATGGGAGATCTTTGTTATCAAGATAAAGATAAATTTCCAAAAGGGCCTTGGTGTCAACTAAATGAATGGGTGATTTTTAGTAGATATGCAGGTTCAAGATTCAAAATTGACGGAGGAGAAGTAAGAGTATTAAATGATGACGAAGTCATTTCTACTATTAAAGATCCATCAGATATTTTGCACCATTATTAAGGAGGACTAAATGGAAGAAAACAAATCAAATCCAGAAGTTGAAATAGATACATCGGGTGTTAATGAAGAAACAATTGTTGTAGATGCTCCAGAAGTATCTACGGAAGCGTTTGAAAAAAAACAAGAAGTAGATTTAGGTTACGTAGATGTTAGTGGTGGAGGTAAAACTGCTAAAGAACTTCTAAACGAAACTAAAGAAACGGAAGAACCAAAAAAAGAACCTACATTTGAACAAGAAGAAGAACCTGAAACAGAAACGGGTCTTCAAGACTATTCAGATAAAGTTCAAAAAAGAATAAAAAAATTAACTTTTCAAGCTAAAGAAGCAGAGCGTAGAGAAAGAGCGGCTGTTGATTATGCTAAGGGTTTAAAAAATAAGTATGAAAGTGTCGAGAAAAAATTTCAAGAAACCGACACTAACTACCTTAATGAGTATAATGCTAGAATTGATTCAGAAAGAGATAGGGCAAAATCTGAATTAAAAGTGGCATTAGATTCTAGTGACTCTGAACTAATTATGGAAGCTCAGGACAAGCTGACAAAATTAGCTGTAGAAAAGGAAAAAGTTTCTATGACTCTTGCGGATAAAGAGTTGAGAAAAAAAGAAATAGAATCACGACCGGAAGAAAAACCGGAAGCTCTACAACCACCAATTAGCGGAAAAGCTCAACAATGGGCTACCGATAATGAATGGTTTGGATCTGACAGGGTACTAACTTCTGCTGCAATGGGAATACATGAAGACCTTATGCAGGAGGGAATTGACCTGGAGAGTGATGGCTATTATAATCAAATCAACAAACGTATGAAGGATTATTTCCCTCAGAAATTTGCCGAATCTTCTACTGAAGAAACAACTAAAGCTGCACCCGTCCAAAACGTAGCTTCAGTTAGCAGAAGATCAGGTGGGCGCAAGTCTGTGAAACTCACCAAGTCGCAGGTAGTTATCGCTAAGAAATTAGGGGTGCCGCTAGAGGAATACGCAAAATACGTGAAAGAAGGAGCTTAATATGAATGATAAAGTAAAAACTTCACGCGAGTCTGAATCTAGAAAAAAACTTTCTAGAAAGAAAGATTGGACTCCACCATCCAGTTTGGATGCGCCAGCGCCACCGCAGGGATATTCACATAGATGGATAAGAACTGCAACAAATGGTTTTGAAGATCCAGGTAATGTATCTAAGAAACTAAGAGAGGGCTGGGAATTTGTGCGAGCCGAAACACTTTTAAGTGAAATCGGTGAACATGATTACCCAATTATCTCTGAAGGCAAACACGTTGGTTTAGTCGGAATTGGTGGCCTTGTGTTGGCAAGGATACCAGAGGAGATATTGAAAAGTCGTGCTGAGTATTTTAGAAAAATAACTCAAGATAGAACAGACGCGGTTGATCGAGATCTTATGAAGGAACAACACCCGGACATGCCTATCAATATTGATAGACAGTCTAGAGTTACCTTTGGTGGTAGTCGAAAAAAATAATTTTTTTGCATTACCTACAGAGATAGCTTGGATTAATAATAACAACTAAGTTAAGGAGAAACTAACTATGTCAAATCAACTAGAAAAGTTTGGTCTAAGACCATACAGAAAACTAGACGGTACGCCATTGGTAGGAGCCCAAAACAGATACACAATTGCAGCCGGTTATGGAACTGCGATATTCCAAGGTGACTTGGTAATTCCTGTTACTGCAGGTAATATCGAGAGACATACTGCTGGAAATGCTGCACCTGTTGTGGGTGTTTTTAACGGAGTGTTTTACAACGATCCAACTACTCAAAAGCCGACCTATAAGAATTTCTACCCTGGTGGTGTTACACCAACTCAAGGCGATATTACTGCCTTTGTTGTTGACGACCCGGACGCAGTATTCTTAATGGATGCGGATGCAACTTTTGCTAGAGCAGATCTGTTTAGAAACTACTCAGTTACAAACGCTACTGGAGTAACGCAAACAGGAATATCACAAGTACAACTTGATGTAAGTGCCTCAGGTACTGCAGGAACTTTTGTTGTACAAGCAATAGATATCTCACAGGACCCAGAAAATTCTGATACTGCGAGTGCTAACGCTAATATTCTTGTTAGAATCAACAACCATTTCTACCGTCAAGGTGGAACAGGCTTATAATAAAGGATAATAATTATGGCAATATCACGATCCCAACTCGTAAAAGAGTTAGAGCCAGGTTTGAATGCTTTATTCGGCCTGGAATACAGTCGTTATGAAAATCAGCATGCTGAAATTTTTGCGACAGAAACATCTGACAGAGCTTTTGAAGAAGAAGTAATGTTAAGCGGTTTCGCTTCTGCACCAACTAAACAAGAAGGTGCTGGAGTAGTTTTTGATCAAGCAGGTGAAACTTTCACAGCTAGATACAATCACGAAACAATCGCTTTAGCATTTGCTATCACTGAAGAAGCAATTGAAGATAACCTATACGATAGACTTGCGGGCAGATACACAAGAGCTCTTGCAAGATCTATGGCAAACACGAAGCAAGTTAAGGCGGCAAATGTCTTGAACAATGCGCAGATCACAACTGCTACAGGTGGTGACGGTGAATCCCTAATCGGAAACGCACACCCACTTGCAACAGGAGGATCTTTCTCAAACGTTCTAGCAACTGCTGCAGATCTTAACGAAACTTCACTCGAGCAGTCATTAATTGACATTGCTGGATTTGTCGATGAAAGAGGCTTAAAGATTGCTTCTTCTGGTAGAAAAATGATAATTCCAAAAGAATTACAATTTACTGCTGAGAGAATCATGAAGTCCCCAATGAGAACGGGAACTGCCGACAATGACATCAATGCAATTAACAATATGGGAATGGTTCCTGAAGGTTACAGAGTTAATAACTTTTTAACTGACACAGATTCATTCTTTTTATTGACTGATGTGCCTAACGGACTTAAATACTTCGTTAGATCACCTATCAAAACTGCGATGGAAGGCGACTTCGATACTGGCAATATGAGATTTAAAGCTAGAGAAAGATACAGCTTCGGTTGGTCAGACCCAAGATGTGTTTTTGGTAACGGAAACTTACCAACAGCTTAATAAATACTTACAGTACTACTTAAAAGGGGCGGTGTTCACATCGCCCCTTTTTTTATGTATAATACAAAGACCTAGAAAAAATAATTTGTTATGTAGACTGGCTAGGCAGACGGTATAGAGACTACATGGCACAACACTATACGAAGGAGAACTATTATGGCTAATACAACATTTACAGGACCGGTAAGATCCGAAAACGGATTCCAGTCTGTAGAAAAAAACCTAGCAACAGGTGAATTTACACCTAACTACCTAAACGTAAAATTTGATTTCGTTGGAATGTCTCACGCTGCAGTTACTGCAGGTGCAGCAGTTACTTTAGCAGGTAACGTAGTTAGTACAGTGAACTTTACTGGAGCAGC
>Ga0307488_10005941_pt1 | contig 10077 bp, 9 predicted proteins | sample SB02metaG_FD_202248 | JGI IMG/M metagenome (GOLD analysis project Ga0307488, IMG submission 202248) | Sea-ice brine microbial communities from Beaufort Sea near Barrow, Alaska, United States - SB 0.2 | ecosystem: Environmental > Aquatic > Marine > Coastal | place: USA: Alaska | collected 2017-05-06
TGTCTAAGGGCTTTATGTATGGACTGAGTTAAGTCTTCAGGAAATCCTCGTTCTTGCTGAAACTTTTCGAACCAGACCCGGCCACCATTGCTACTAAGGTGCCAACTTACATGTCGATCAAATAGCGTAATCATGCCCTCTTTCCCTCGAGTTATACTATTCGCCATAACGAGCGCCCCTTCATTTGCGATACAAATATTCTCTAAGAAATGCCCAAATGCAAGTTGCTCACTCTCACTCAAAGCATCAAAATCTTTGTGACCTCTTACAATTACACCAGCAAAATTAAGATCGCTTGTTTGACTGTATACCGACATATACCTTTCAGATAGAACTCCCCAATTGGTTAGCTTTGCTTGTTTGGTATTGTCGTGTATCTGTTTTGCCACCGTCAGCATTGAAAGTATCACGCCAACTACTGCTATAAATTGGGCTAAATCTACTGTCGACATTTAAGTTAACCTCTTTTGATCTTGGTATAATAGAGCGCCGGTTCACGAAAGGTACTATAGATATAGGCCGGCAAGAAAGCAGTAATACTTAATAAGGCTGAGTATCTTCTAGTTAAAGGCGGCTCTTTTCAACGTTGGATGGCTTTGGTTCTTCAATAGGAAGGGCTTCCTGCTGTTCCTCTGCCGGCATTGGCGCTTGCGGCCATTTCCAGTCGCGGCGAAAGTCAGCAACTATCTGATCAATCCTCCGTTGTAGGAGACTGTGTCTAGCAGCTTTCAATTCACCTTCCATTGTCTTTCTCCTTTTAGCTCTAACGTGGCAAGTAGGTTTAAATCACGAGTTCAGGTACCTATGCTATTTCATGTACCGAATAATATGGCCTACGAAACATGGCTTGGCTATTCCCAAGCATTACGCCCAAACCCAGCGCGCAATTTCTCGACATTGATTGTTTAAAAGCCTTTCCTCTTTGTACAAGTGCGCGTCGTATAGATTCCTACAATCACCTAGCTTTTTGTCCTTCTTTTTCTTATGCGCCCAATGTCGCCATAACATCTTTAAAGCAAGATTATTTTTCCCACTGCTAGAGAGCCGTCCTCTATAAGCCCACAAATATATACCCCACATTTCCTCTGGCTCAGCATACGCTTGTATGTCTTCATCGTAATGAGCTTCAAGTAAGACATAGCCTGTGAACACTTTTCTGCCAAACAACATGGCGTTTTGACTAACATCGACATAGCCGAAATAGTAGCGAGTCTGATCCAGTTGCCTTCGGTGCTTAATGCGCCAACTTACGTCAATTAACATCCACTTTTCACGCTCGGCTTGGGATCCAACCCCTATACGAAGCACGTCTTGCGAATATGGTTTCATTACAGGTTCGTCTATCAGCGACATCTCTGGTATTTCTGGAACAATGTATGGAGGGAGTATCGATCTAATGTAAGTCACAGTTTTTTCTCTCCATTGGCCCGCAACGCCGCCTAAGTTTCAGCGCTAGACAAAGAACTATCGAAATCCAGAACTTCGCTTGTGAAGCCCAATCCATAGTCACGCCAATCCTGATCATCCATATAAAACCCAACATCCTCAAAATACTGTCGTAATTGATCCGGTGTGAAGGTCCCTGAGTACTCACGGCGAGATAAAGCTGGCTCGAGAGACGCGTATAATTCCCAATATTCCCCTTTACCGATACGCTTGATCCAGTAGTTAGTGCTCCAACAAAGCCCCGGTGCACCAGAGTAACTGTGCTCACCAAGGTCAAAGACACGTTTACGCGTACGCAAGGCAGGACCACTTAAAAAGTCCCGATGCGATTTAATCGATGTGATATTTGCAGACATAAAAAAACCTCCAGTTGGTTATCCAATGGAGGCTGACGCTGTCGTTGCCTTAAAGGCCACATTCCCTTTCGGGGTACCACCTTGCACAGCTGCAGGTTGGCGGGGCGTCAGCCCTCTCTTAATGTTGAGTCTAAGCTTAGTCTGTTTGTTGATGTTGTCAATAGCCGCGAAGCTGCGCCGAATATACTTCTTTTGTCATCTCATCTGAAACACACATCATAGTCGATTCAAATTCACTCTTACTTAACTCAACTACAGCGATCTTAGCCGCGACATCCAAAGGCCAGCGGTAAACCCCAGTGCCTAGTGACAAAAAGGCGATGCTAGATGCATCTGGCGCGTCGTGTTTGAGGGATAGCGCCGACCTATACGCCAAAGCTAAGAGCTTTTCTTCTTCAGGTGTACCGTAGATGTAGCGTGGGCATACGGTGTGAATAATGTGCTTAGCGGGCAGATTGAATGCTGGAGTAATGACCGACTGACCCGGTGCGATTGGTCCAAGCGATTTAGCGAACGCTTCAAGTTCAGGTCCAGCTGCCTTATGGACTATACCCGAGACACCGCTGCCGGCTAGAAGACTTGGATGAGCAGAGAAGACGATGATATCTGCGCCGCTTTGAAGTATATCTCTAACTTGAATATCGATTTTAGGCTTCAAGATTAATCAATTTACTCGACCGACATACACATAAGGTCTTCAGCTACCGTGAGCGGTCCAGAGTAGACTGCTTTTAATGCATCCAAATTAGATTCGAAATTCTGATTAATAGAGAGGTGACTTAATATCAAGCGACCGACTTTCGCTTCGTTTGCAATCTCTCCCCAGACGCTTGGTTTGGCATGCAAATCAGCTCTTCCCGATCCATCTTCGTTGCCTGCAAAATGCACCACCAACAAATCCACACCCTTAACGAATTCTACGAAGCGAGGATCGGTTCCATTTTGATCGCTACTAAACGCTATGCTTCGGCCGCCGACTTCTACCCGAAAACCCAGAGCAGGAACATCACCATGAGGAACCCCCAACGACTTAACAACAACAGACCTTTCATTTAGGATTTCTGAGGCTTCGCTATTAATGTCCACTTCGATTGTTCGGAACTGAAATCTTTCATTCAAAACTCGAAATACGCCGTCAATACCGAAAAGCCCATCAAGGAACTCCGCGACGGAGGGGAACGCCCTATCGCCTGAGGGGCCAACAAGCGTCAACGAGCCATTCTGAGGCCATAGTAACGCGGGTAGTTCTGCGGAGTGATCTGGATGAAAATGACTAATAGCTAACAATTGAAGATCAGTAACATTTGCCCCAACTTCATGGAAATGAGCAAAGGTACCACCACCAGCATCGATCATGATTCTGCTTTGACCGTCTATCCACAACAAATAGCCTGCGGATGCTCGCCCCTTTCCGAAGGGACCTCCCGAGCCAAGTATTTGTAAGGCGAAGTCGTTTTCACCACAGTTATTTATTGCTTCTTCCTGAGCAAAGGCAGGTGACACAATCAAAGCGACTAAAAATAATATGTTTTTCATTGTTATTCTCTGGAGGCAAATCTTGCATCCAGAATAGTATGTACTAGCAGATTAGGGAACCTTTCTGTGCAAGTGGGGGTGCCGCGGGGTAGGGTCTGAATCTGGCCATTTTGAGGTTTTAGGGGGTGGGTCTGAGTCCGCTTGACACGCAGGGTTATAATATAGGCTTTAGCGCCACACAGAGGCCCTAAACATGCAAATAAAGTATTGGACGATAAAGAGGTGATAGCTGGCAACAAGGTGTTTGCCGCTCGGAGTGCTCCTGAAATAGAACTCAGGCAAGCCTCTTATTTTCATTGCTAATCGAAATTAGTCAAGGCAACGGAAGAAGTCTACCCTCGTGGATCGTGCCCCAGATCTCTATGTCCTCAATCGTCTCCGGAGACACCGTCAAAGGGTTTTCGACCAGAACCGTGAAATTAGCGAGCTTGCCAGGGATGATTGAGCCGACCTCGCCTTCCATTCTTAGTGAGTAAGCGGCATCAATAGTCACTGCGCGCAATGCGCGCTCGGCACTAATTCGCTGTGCCGGGCCAGCCAAATTTCCGCCGACAGTAATTCTATTCACCGCATTGGACATGAGCCTCAGCGGTTGGCCAGAGGCCATTGGTGTATCTGAATGCAGAGACAGAGATACGTCAGCTCGCACCAAATCCCCCAGCCTTACCATTTCTTGTGCTCGCTCAGGTCCGATACCTTCTTCGCTATAGCGATCAGCCAGTACTATCGGGTAGAAAGGATTAGCACTTACTATTGCGCCCAACACTGCCAGACGTTCAACTTGATCTGGCCGTGAGAAGCCAAAGTGGACAATTACCGTGCGGTGATCTGCACGAGGATTACGATCGATATTGGCCTCCAAATTATCAAGAACCATATCGAGTCCCGCATCACCGTTCTGATGAACATGAATCTGGTATCCAGCATCCCAATAGATGCGAAAGGCTCGGGCAAAAACTTCTGGCTCCATTAGCCACTCTCCATGATGACCATCCAGATAACCTTCACTCATCTGCATTAACTGACTAAACATCGCACCATCGGAAAACAACTTTACCTGCCCTGGGATAAATTCAGTCATCCCCTGCGCAGACGCATACAACTTTTCAATTTCAGTGATCACTTCATCTTCTGGATAAGTACGAGCAAACGACCTTCCATCTGCTATGTAAAACATTCGAAACGGTGTTTTCGCATCGCCGAACACTTGATTCTGCAATGCAATCAGAGCTGGTGAAACGATTCCGCCTGGTTCCGCTATCAGCGTGCTTCCGGCCGCATGCCAATAGGCTTCTAACTTTTCTAGGGCCGGCAGGTAACGAGCGGAACGAAAGAGATCAGCAAACACCGCAGGCACGACTAGGCTCTGCCCCTGCTCCCAGAAATGTCCCTCGACAAGATTGATCTGTGCGCGCACTGATTCTGGAGCACCGTCGATCATGGCTTGGTCTATGTCAAAATACTCTAGCGCGGCGGTATTGTGAATTTGTTCGTGCAGAGACCTCTGCATCACTACGATAGGAATAGTGCTGCTGATTTCGTCCAAGTCAGCGCGCGTCAGCTCACCATGAAAAAGTTGGTGAAAACCCCAAGTGTAAAGGACCTCTGCTGAATCAGAATGCTCGCTCACAATACTTTCAAGACGCTGTCGATAATCAGCCGAATCTATTGCACGCCGGACTGTCTTCTCGGGTAGAACCCAGTCTTCAATAGACAGAATTTCAGTCATGAACAAGAGACTGGCTAGCCATGCATGTTCGTGTTGATTGATAAGCCCGGGAATAAGCACCAGATCTGCAAAGCGGGAATCGACTGTCAGGGCCTTATCAGAGAGAGATCTTTGTATCTCCTCGAGTGAGCCCGTTGCGATTATTCGATTCTCTTCGACCGCGACAGCCTGCACTACTGGATGACCTGGATCGAGAGTAATTATTTCACGGGCTGTGTATACAACGATTGAAGAAGCATCCTGCGCAAAAGAAGTCGTTGAAAATAAAACACACAGAGCCACGGTTCGTACTTGGATATTGAATTTCATCATTAACTCCAATTTACTCAGCAACGCAAAATTTTTTAATCCAGATCAAGATTAATAAAACGGACACATAAAAACTCATTAGGCGGTATGGCCAAAAATGTGGAGATGAATAGTTTCATAGCCTTGTTCTCAGAAATACCTAACCGTTCGTCCAGAATAGTATGTATAGGCGTTAGATGGAACCATTCTGACTTATCGGTGTGTAACCCGGAGTAGGGTGCTGGCTGGGCGGATGCTAGGGTAAAGGAGTGGGTCTATTTCTTGGACCAAATTTGAACCACTGCGCAACAACATCACTGCCAATAAGCAGAGCATGAACAATCAACCAACCCAGGCCAGTGTGCGTTAGCTATCTGGGTCATTCTCAGTGTTATTGTTCTAATCGAAATGCGCCAGATTTACGGATATTGTCAAGAAACTCTTCACTAAAGAGTAGCGGCACTTCTTGTTCGAACTATTTGCTGCCGACTTTAACCGCTAACAGTCTGTTTACATGCGGATAGTCATAGAGGCCCTCAACCGTCTAATCACCAGACATTACCATGTCTTGTTTAGCTCCAGTGACGGCAGCTTCTAATAAGGCCAAAAAGCGATTTATAAATTGAGAAATTTGATTGGCCTCTATTTCATTCAGCGAATCCCTTCTGATAGATTAAGGCAAATTCTTTGTCACACATTACTGCGTCAAAATTATTGATGTAGCAATTATTAACATCAATTGCTAATTGCGCTCGCGCATGTTGATTAGACTTATCTTGTTCTTTATTCTGTATTTTTATCTGTAAGGTCAAATAATACAGCGTCGCCAGAACTGCCAAAGCCCCGACCTACTCACCTATTGCCCCCGAAGCATCCCAGTTCATAATGACTCTTCTCTCCTCTATTCTTATATTAATTAACCCACTCGCTCAGAATAGTATGTGTGGGGGTGAGGTGGAACCAAGAGTCCGTCTGAAGGGTTTAAGGGTTTAAGGGTTTAAGGGTTTAAGGGTTTAAGGGTTTAAGGGTTTAAGGGTTTAAGGGTTTAAGGGTTTAAGGGTTTATCAGATTCTGCTGAGACTGCCTAAATTTGCTAGTCACAATCTTTATGGTCAGACTCAAAGCACTTGGCAGCTATCTCTTGGCCCTGTGTTTTTTGGCTGGGTGTTAATTGTTCAGAAACGATGTCTCTATTATTTTTTCCGTTTTCGTTCCCCTGTGCCGCAGCTAATGACCACCAAACATAAGCCTTCACATAATTCTGAGGGACACCGTCTCCTTTAACGTACATGAGTCCTAGATTGTTCTGGGCACCTGCATCACCTTGTTCAGCTGCTAACCGATACCACTTAACCGCTTCAGCTTTATTCTCAGGTACACCGTCTCCGTTAGCGTACATGAGTCCTAGATTATGCTGGGCACCTGCACTGCCTTGTTTAGCTGCTAACCGATACCACTTTACCGCTTCAGACTTATTCTGAGGTACACCGTCTCCCCTGTAGTACATGAGTCCTAGATTGTTCTGGGAACCTGCATTACCTTGTTCAGCTGCTAACCGATACCACTTTACCGCTTCAGCCTTATTCTCAGGTACACCGTCTCCTTTAGCGTACATGAGTCCTAAATTATGCTGGGCACCTGCACTACCTTGTTCAGCTAATAGCTTGGTTCCCTCAAAATCCTGACAATAAGAACCCCCTGCTGACCCAATAAGCAGTAGCGTAAAGAATGAAGTTGTTAGTAACTTCATAGCAATTCTCAGAGATACCTAATCATTCGCCCACAATAGTATGTATACGCGTGCAATGGAACCATCCTGATTATTGGGGTAGGCCCCTATGGTGGGGTGCTAGCTGGGCGGTAACTAGGAAAAGGCGGTCAGTAGTTCTATAGTCAAAAATTAAAATTTTTTAATAGCTATAGGTTAGGATGGATATCCAAGTGGTCCCGCCGTCACCAAACCAAGGCCCATTTAGCGCATAAAATTCAAAACTTGATTTCATGCGCTAAATGGGCCGAGTACCTTTCTATTAATAGTTCGCAGCAGTCGTAAAAATCAATCGTCGTTTTAACGTAGTTTGATACTTGGAATTAGCCCCAGCGTTTTGGTGCATCTGCCACTCTGAACTTTGACCTATAGCCGCAAATACCTCTGACATATGGGTGTGGCTATCAAAAATCATTATATAAAACATATCTCTTAACCCTTCGATACCCTCATTTACTTGGTAAGTTTCGATCCGCGCACCCAAATTTTCATGAATACTTTTAGAGATTGCAAATCTCTGTCTCAGTGACGCAGCTCCTTCGGCTCCTGGAGCCGGTTCCCAACGAAAAACTCGGGATACTTGACCTGTTTTCGTGAAGTTATCTGCCATATTTCGAGCATCATGATTAACCATTGAAAAAGTCCCCAGGAGCTCGCCTACGGGCTTATCACTTACTTCCTGTAGAAAACCATTCCATTCGTTGCTGGCTGCAGTTGCATCTTTAAGCCTGCCCCAGCTCTCTTGATCATCGTATCGAAGTACATAGTCGAAATCTAAAGCCGTTCCCAATCCTAGAGAACTAATAGTCACACCTATCCCTAGATCAGAATGAATCTTTGCTGCTGCCTGCATCCGCTCCATCATGTCGTTAGCTTTTCCTGGCGAGGCTTTCCATGAATATATTTCCAAAACCTCTGCGTTCGCGAGATTTGCAAAAAACATAAAAACTAAAGGCATTATCTTTATTAATTTCATTCCCATTTCCTTGGCTTGTTTAAAATTTTCTTCGAGCTTCGTCCTATAGATAAGTGATCCATCGAAAAAGCTGCATTTATTTTTAATTTTTCATTACCTTTCGTTCACAATAGTACATATAAGAATAGAAAGGAACTTATCTTAACACCATAACAAATATTGTTATTTTGTATATAGTGAGCAATCCTTTTTATGGCTAAGAATATCGGGAATATAGGTATTGGCCTGCAAACGCATTCTGTTAATTCAGCTTGTGATTATATGTTGTACCTCGTGCTATTTAGGAGCCTCCTGCTTAAGGATTATAAAAATAACTAAAGAAAAAGATAACGAAAAAAAGCTATCATGATTTCTAGTTATCACATTCTCAGTAATTTACGCATCATATTCTATGGAGACCTTTGTTCAAGCGACTCAAGGGCAGCCGTTTTATAATTGACAAACCAGCGGCTATTAACCTGGTCAAACTAAAAAATAAACTAACCATTTATTCCTTTTAAATTAGGAGACCCCAACAATGCATCACTTCTTACGCCTTATTGGCATACTCATACTTATCATCGCGTTATCTATTAGCGCGCTCTTCATTGGCATGCGCTTCCACGACGGCCCTCTGGAGATCATCTCAGGCGGCCCGTTCACAAGCGGCGAACTAACAGAGACACCGGCAAGCTGGGATTTCATAAAAGATCGGCAAGAAATCGAATTTCAAACGCTCGACCCAACGACTTCCCGCACTGTCTGGCTCGGCGTCGCCGAAGGGCGCTTATTCCTTGTGAGCGGTTACATGAACACCGGCTACGGCGGACTCTGGAAACAGTGGCCACATTACCTCGCTGAAGACGACCGCATAATTCTAAGAATTGATGGCAAGCTCTACGAGCAGCGCCTCGACCGCATCATGGGCGGGGCAATAGTTCTCCCCGTGCTTTCAGAATTTAGTCGTAAATATGGGGCCGGAGCAGGCCGAGACGATTCTGTAGTGACGAACGGTGATACCTGGATGTTCGAAGTACTTCCGCGCTGATTAGCCTTCGCGCCCGGCGGTATCTATAAGGCGATTTATCAGCTCCACCGAGAAGGAGTAAAGGCCGCGAGCAACGTGCACTGTGGGCAGAGGCAAAACCCAGAATGACCACGCTTTTCGATCAGGAAAACTCTTGTCGGAGCGGCGCTCTCAAGCCGGCGTGGTTTCACTGGGATGATGTGGTTGCAAATACGCAGCGCGCTTATGGTCTCGGCGATTAAGCGAAGTGGATTAAAGGTACTGACAAGTTAACTTCCAATCTGTGAAAATATGACATATCACTCAATCAAAAATGTATAAGCCTAAAACCAAAGCCTGTAACCTGCGCAGCTGATTTGCTGTGTCTTTCACGTGAACAGGACTGGTCGAGAGCTTGCTAAGAAGCGGCTTCGTGATTATTGGCTGGGTTAGTGCTTAGATAAATTGTTGCCACAATTTAATAAGTCGGCACTTTTGACGGTATATCTCTATATTTAAACTATATAATTTATATAATTTATATAATTTATATAAAAAAATAAGTTAAGTTAGCAATTCAAACTCCCCCGCCCCACTAACTGCAAGCAAGCTTGGGTGGGCAGAGAAGACAATGATATCTGGGCCGCTTTGCAGTATATCTCTAACTTGAATATCGATGACATTTGCCTCGTTAACAAATTATCGAGGATGTCTCACTAATCTGTCTGTACCACGAATCCCTCCCAACCATATTTCTTTGCCAACTTCGATAGCGACGGTCGAAACTGGAAACACATCAAGGGAGCGCCATAACAAAACAGACTCTGTATTTAATGACTCAGGTTCCATTCGCAAAATATTTGTAAGGTCAGACATATTACAGTTACCACCGAGCGATTCGCAGCTACGGTCGTGCCCAGCAAGGAGTAACGTTGTCCCATCCTGTGACCACCGTATATTATCGACCATATATCCCACATTACGTCGCTCTAT
>Ga0307488_10005943_pt1 | contig 10075 bp, 8 predicted proteins | sample SB02metaG_FD_202248 | JGI IMG/M metagenome (GOLD analysis project Ga0307488, IMG submission 202248) | Sea-ice brine microbial communities from Beaufort Sea near Barrow, Alaska, United States - SB 0.2 | ecosystem: Environmental > Aquatic > Marine > Coastal | place: USA: Alaska | collected 2017-05-06
CAACTGATGCTCATCGATCTTCGCCTGCATACACCAGAACGGTAGCAAGTCACCTTCCTGAAACGGTTGCCGGATCACAGGGATACTGCTGCCCGGCATGGTATCCAGCCAAGCGCGATGATCCGGGTTTGGCAATCGCAACCCAGGCATAGAGGGGATCGGCATGGTAGACCAGCGATTCGACCACATGGACAACGGCAAGTTGTTACTTGACGGCGCTCGGGCGTACTTATGCTTGCCATCATGTATCTGTACGTAGTTACCGAAGACGCCGCCAATCGAGAAATCCCGCACCCGGGTGGCCTCACCGCTGAGCAACGGCAATAGGGACTTGCCGTGGGTCGCGTGCTCAACCTCAACATCAAACAGATCAGCCAGAGTGGCATGAATGTCGACATTGGTGGTCAGGGCGTCAATGGTACCTGCGCCATGGTCGGGGTGATAGATCATCAGCGGCGTATGTCCCAGGGCTTCATACTGCATGACCCCCGGCTTACCGAAGATATCGCGCTCGCCCAGATAATGGCCGTGATCTGTACACAGAATAAACAAGGTATCCTGCCACAGATCTTGCTTGTCCATGGCGTCGAGAACCTTGCCGAACCAGTGATCGATCATGCTCAGCTTAGACCCATAGTTGGCCCGCACATGCTGGCCCTGGCGTGCGGTAATAACACCACTGGCGACAGCATCGATGGCATAGGGCGGCCAGATCATCAGCTCATCGTTCCAGTCCGGATCGTATTTATTGGCCCAGGGCGCGGGTGTGTCAAACGGTTCATGGGGATCGAACTCATCCACAAACAAGAAAAAACTGTCGTGTGCGGTGGCATTGTCGTTCAACCAGTCTGCGGTGGCCTGCATAGTTTTCGGACCCGGAAAATCCCCTTCCTCGCGAAACCAGGAGCGGGACAAATCGTAGCCCGGCGCCTGCGTGCCGGCCTTGTACTTCTTGCCCGCCGGCAGCGTTGGTGAACCGATGGAGGACGGATCTTCGCGTGTTTTCCAAGGATCACTCTCGTGACCACGCAAGTAATCCCAGGCGAAAAAATCTGTATGGTAGTTTTCGCCACCGGTCTCAAACAGGTGTGGGTGATCTGAAAACAGCTGGGTTTTCACATCTTTACGACGCAGGTAATGACTCAATGGCCGCTCCCACAACTCGATGGACCCCCAGGGTCGCCAGAGAAAATCCAAGGCCCCGACTAGTATGTCGTGGCGCGCAGGCATACAGGGTAGCGAGCCTGTCTGGTGATTGGTAAAGCGCTGGGCACGGGCCGCAAACCGATCGATATTGGGCGTCTCGAACTCTGTACCACCATAACAACCGAGCATATGACGATTCAGGCTATCTAGTAATATAACGACTGCTTTTTTAGGCTTCATTGAATTCCTTGGGCTTTCTAGTCTGGCCAAGATAACCTCTTCTCTCATCAATGACCAGCGTGCATGGCGACCTAAAAACCTACCAAAAGGAAGTTGCCTTAGAAAACAATACTGTATATATTTACAGTACTATTTCATGCGCTTACTCGCCAGGAACCCACATAGATGTCACCACCGTCGGAATCATTACCCGCCCTGCTGAAGAAGACCGGACTGTGGCGAGCCTCGCACCTAGACTGCGAATTCCGTCAGGGCATTCCCACGGGCTATACCGAGCTGGACCAGCAACTACCCGGCGCTGGCTGGCCCACCGCTGGGCTGACAGAGCTGCTCCATGACCAGCCAGGCATAGGAGAGTTGCGCCTGCTAGCGCCAGCGTTAGCCTATCTCAGTGAACAGCAAAGCCGCTGGCTACTCTGGATATCGCCGCCCTACCTGCCTTATGCTCCGGCCTTGGCGCAGCTCGGCATCAACCCTGCCAGCCTGCTCATTGTCAGACCCACCACGGTTAGCGACAGCCTCTGGGTTATGGAACAAGCCCTTGCCTCCGAGAGCTGTAGTGCCGTGCTAGCCTGGCCGAAACAGATTAATGAAAAACAGATCCGGCGCCTACAACTGGCCAGCAAAACCGGTCAGGCCCTAGGGCTACTATTTCGCCCTAGTAGCGCAGCACGCCAATCTTCACCTGCTGAATTACGCCTACGATTGTTTCCACAAGCCGTGACGCCCTTGAAAGAACGCTCGACCATAGGTATCCAAATCCTCAAACGCCGGGGCAGCTGGCGTAGTGATACCTTTATGCTCGACCTTGATGACCAGTTAAACCAGGTGACTCCGGACTTTGCCGAGATGATCGTGCGTAACCCTCAGCGCTCTGCCCCGGACCTTGCCTACATCGATCACCCAGTCGCCTTACCCCGCCATGACCATCAACGACAGTAATAAGCCCCTGTGGCTGTGCCTATATTTTCCGCTCCTGCCACTACAGGTATTTACCCGCGGCATTAATCCCCTAGAGGCCGACAAGCCCGTGGTCGTGATCGAGCGACGGCGGATTATCGCCCTTAACCAGGTCGCCATCGATACAGGCATCCGCCAGGGTAACAACATGGATACAGCCTATAGTCTCAGTCATGAGGTCATCAGCTTTGATAAAGATGGCGATAAGGAACACGGGGCCCTAGCAACCCTAGCTCAGTGGGCTTACCAATTCAGCCCGGCGGTGGCGATCCGCGCCCCTGACTGCCTACTGATTGATATCGGCGCTAGTCTGAAACTGTTCAAGGGACTTGAGCCACTCACCACCCAAGCCAGCAAAGAGCTACAAGCTCTGGGCTATACGGCAGTCCTCAGCCTTAACCAGACGCCTCTGGCGGCATTATTGTCGGCACATTATATGTGGCATCAGCCGTCGCACCAGCGGACCCGTAGACATGCACCGCAGCAACCTGAAGAGTCTCAAGAAACGGCTAACACGCTCTCTAATAACACGCCAGATAACGAGACAACCCGGTCTATCGCGATGATCCCCGTGACGTACTTGCAGGTCGACAAGGCGATTCTCAGCAGCTTGCAGCAAATGGGTATCGTCACCGTCGGTGATCTGCTGGATTTACCTGCCGGCAGCATCAATCGTCGCTTTGGTGTTTACTTCACTGATTATTTACGGCGCCTTGTTGGTGAACAACCAGACCCACAAAAATATATTACCCAGCAGCCGCATTTTTTTTCAGACATCAGCTTTATGTCTGACGTCACCAACACCAGCGCCTTACTGTTTCCCATCAAGCGCTTGCTGAATGAGCTGGATGCGTTTCTTACCGCACGGCAACTGCATATCAACCAGTTGTCGTGGCGCCTCAGCCATAGAAATCAACCAACAAGAGGATTAAGTATTTACTTGGCTAGCCCTGAACACAATATACCCGGCCTGCTTCGCTTAACCCAACTCAAGCTTGAGCAGGTCAAGGACGTCAAGGAGGTCGATACGCTGGCCTTGAGCGTGAATGATTTCTTCCCAGCCAATACGACGTCTGGGGATCTGTTTCCGGTCAGCAATTATGCCTCAGTCACGAAAGAGCAGTCCGAGGCAAAAACCGCTCAAAAGCGTTCCCAGCGCCCTGACAATGCCAACGGTTTATTAAACCTGCTGTGTACCCGGCTTGGGCCAGACGCCTGCTTCAGTCTGGCACTGCAGAATGACCATCGACCGGAAAAAGCCTGGCAACGGGTTACCCAGCAACACATCAATGAGACGTCTACCCAGACGATCCAACTACCAGACAGTCATCGTCCAATATTCCTGCTAACCCCGCCCCGGGTGATGCAGACCGATGATCACCAGCCTTACCTAGATGGCAAGCTAACACTACTGGCAGGCCCCGAACGCATTGATTTTGGTTGGTGGGACAGACCGACGCTTAATGAGACCATCACACGCGACTATTATGTGGCTGCCCATAGCAAAAGCGGCGCGCTCTATTGGGTATTCCATTATGTCCATTATGGTAAATGGTATTTACACGGTATATTCTCCTGAGTGCTCGATTATCAACGCACACCCGTACTGGCTATTAATCAACAACTATTAATCAACAACTTGGAACCTAACCCTATGAAACTACAAGACCTGCAAATGGAATCGATCACCGGGGAGAGCATCTCATTCTCCGACTTTAAGGATCAGGCATTGCTGATCGTTAACCTCGCCAGCCAGTGAGGCCTTACCTCTCAGTACGCAGGTCTGCGTACTCTGCACGAAAGCGGTAAAGTCACGGTACTCGGTTTCCCCTGTAACCAATTCGGTGCCCAGGAACCTGGTAGCAATGAAGAAATTCTCGAATTCGCCACCAGCAAATATCAGGTTAACTTCCCTATGTTTGCCAAGCTCGACGTCAATGGCGATGCGGCAGCGCCGTTATACCAGTGGCTCTGTAGTGAACTGGCCGATGAAGAAGGCAAGCACCCTATCGCTTGGAACTTCGCCAAGTTCCTCGTCGACAAGACCGGCAAGCCGGTAAAACGCTACCACCCTAAGGTCGCACCGGAAGACATCGCGGCGGAGTTGGCCGATCTTCTGTAAAAGGCCATGCTGTAAAGAGCATGCTGCAAGGCTTTTTTTAAGCAGCATGAACGGCTTCCGTTGCACGCCTGGGTGTAAAAACCCAGACGTGCCTATTCAAGTAAAGATAATCGATTCCCGCTCAAACAATTTCGCGGTCAGCCAGCTAAAGACGAGGCACAGCAACAAAACCGAGATAGGCGAGAGAAAATAGCCAATCAGCGGCACATCTTCACCCCCCATCACATCTGTGAGCAGCAGATGCTGCCCGAGCATAGGTACGGCATACATCCAGGTTTCGGTGCCGATAGGATTAAACGTGGTATACAAACCCGGCAGCATGGGCAGCAGTACCAGTACACCGATATAAGACTGGGCGTCCTTAAACGACTTGGCGAAAATACCCACCAGCATCTGCATGCTGGTGGCGAGAAAGGCTAGCGGCAAGGTCGCCAGCAGCATGCCCACAACTTGCAATGGTGACACTTGGAAACGCAAACCCAACTCCTCCAGCGGCACATAGCTCATTACCCACATACACAACACCAGAGTCATGGACATACCTACCACGGAAAAAACGGTCGCCGCTATCCATTTCCCCAGCACAATCTGTAGCCTCGACACGGGATTAATCAGCAGCGACTCAAAGGTTCTGCGTTCACGTTCTCCCGCAGTACTGTCAACCGCGATGCCCATGCCCGAGATAAATGCTGCCAAAACGATATAGATAGGAATAAAGCTCAGCAGCGCGGTGGCAATTTCTTGCTTGCTGGCGACCTCTGTGTCGACCACCTTCACGACACTCATGACCTGAGGCGACACGCCACGCGTAATCAATCGCAGCGCTGCAACTTCCGAATTATAACCGCCAATCAGGGACCTAACCCGCGATACGGCCGCGCGCGCATCGGTGCGTGAACTGTCAGAAACTATTTCAACATAACTTGTGCGGGCGGCGGCGAGGCGGCTGCCATAGTTTTCGGGAATAATAATCACTAGCTCTTGCTGTTGGCTACTAACCAGTGCTCGGGCGTCTCCCTCGCTAGGGCTAAATGTCAGCCCCTTCTCAACTAACCAGGCGATCAGGTGTGGCGCATTATCAGCGCCCTGCACTGCCACCTCGATCTCCTTGTCCTGACTGCGTAAATCAATCATGGTGGAAATTAAAAAATACACCAGAAACGGTGCCAGCAATGGAAAAATCAATGCTGACAATACCGCACGACGATCACGCAGGCCGTCTCGAAATTCCTTAGCAAATACCACCTTAAACGCCATCATTTAGGAATCACCTGCTCAACCAATTTGACAAAGGCATCTTCGAGATCATCAACAGCAGCGATCGCCTTGATCTCCTCAGTGGTTCCCTGCGCCACAACCTCACCCATGGAAACGATGACTATTTTATCGCACAGGCGCGCGACTTCATGCATCATGTGAGACGAGAACAAGACGGTGATATCTAATGTCTTAAGCTCCCGCACAACATCACGGACGATGCGTGTCGTCATGACATCAAGACCATTAGTGGGCTCGTCGAGTATGACATTGGCCGGGTTGTGTATCAGGCACTGCGCCATACACACCTTGGTCTTCTCCCCCTGGGAGAAACCATGAGTGCGTCGATCGGCAATATTCATCATCCCTAACAGCCTAATTAACTCATCGGCACGAACCTCAACCTGATCGTTAGTCATGCCGTGCAGGCGACCGAAATAATGAATATGCTCTCTGGCAGTTAAGCGCGAATAAAGACCATGATTATCCGTCATAACACCTAGTCTCGTACGCGCTAGTCGCGTATCCGTGACCATATTAATACCGTCAATCAATACGCGACCCGCATTGGGCGCCAGCAGCCCATACAACATACGCATAGTCGTCGACTTACCAGCTCCGTTAGGCCCAAGCAAACCTGTGACCTCCCCGGCGTCCGCGTTGAAGGATATTCCCTTGACAGCATCAACCCCCTTGAATTGCTTAACCAGCTGTTGTGCTTCAATCATCGACTGTCACCTGCTGTCCAGGGCCTGCACTACTGGTAAAAAACGGTGGCCGCCGAATATCAGCTAAGCAACTAACATCCAACGCGTCCGGCGCAAGCCCAGTAATAAAGCGCTTAAGCAAATCAGGAACACAACCAATAAACACAGCATTGTGGCCGACACCCGGCACAACCAAATGACGAGCTTGCGCCAACGTCAGCAGGGCCTGCTCAGCGTACTTAGGCGGCGTCACGGGATCAAGCTCACCCGATAACAGTAGTGTCGGTACATCACTGCTGACAGGTTCGAAGTAATCATCAGATACTTTACGAGTGGGCCAGAACTGACACACTTCTTTCAAAAAATCGTCACTGGTCTGACTAAAATAACGCCCGTCTGCTGCATCGATCACCGGTCGTGTCATATCCTCAGCACATAACACCGACGCCATCATCCCCACACTCATGCTGTCGCTCTCTTCATAGAATTGATATCCAAGGGTCATCAGCGTCTGATAATCCCCCGTATAAGCTTGCTCTATGGCTAGCGGCAACAGTATTGATAAGGTGCGCTGATAAAGCACTTGTCGAACCAACTGCGTGACCAATAGCCGATCAATAACCGCTGTCACCATCTGACCTGTACGGGGGTGCCGCAGGCGGAAAGCCTCAGGCTCCGTAGCCAACCTGTTGAGGATTTCGACAAAGTGTTCGGTTAAGTCAGGAAACGCCTGCTGGCAGGCTACCGCCTCGGCGCAGTCGGCAAACAAACGATCTAGCGCTGCGTCGGCATCTGTCGCGAACTGAGCCGTAATTGTCATCGTCGGCGGCGCCACGCCATCAAGAATCATGGCGCGCAAATGCTCCCCATATTGCCGGGCATAGACCAGTGCCGCCCGAGTGCCATAAGAGATACCCAACAAATTGATCAGCTCATAACCCAAGGCACTGCGCACCAGGTCAAGATCTTGCATGGCAATAACCGTGGTATACAACGTTGGATCGGCGTCAAGACCTGCGAGACAGGCTTTAAGGTATTCAATCTCTTCGTCGATCTGATGGCGAGTCGCCTTGTCGAAGACTTCGCGCTTGTGCTGTCTGGGACAACTCAGATTGTTAGAGGCGCCAGTGCCCCGCTGATCAACCAAAACCACATCCCGCTGATGGCGTAGTTCACGCAATGCGCTGAAAACACCTGGGCCACTATCTATCGCTGACTGGCCCGGGCCACCCGCCAACAGAAATATCGGATCAGCCAGCGCGACCTGGGCAATCGCCGGCAGTACCATCACCGCCAGTTGGATATGCCGTCCTTGGGGTTGCCTTGGATCCTCAGCGACCGACAAATTGCCACACCGCGCCTCTGCAACCAGGGATGCCAGGCGCGGGTTCTCGGGGGTCGCACACCGATCTTCCCAGATCATCGCACCGGCCACGTCAACAGCTGCCGTTGCCAACACCCATGGGCGCAAGCTCACCATGAGCAACAACAGCCATATCATTGGATAGGCCGAACCTCTTTTCCATCTCACAAAAGGCACACTGCTGTCGGTTGAAAATGAAGCGCTAGCCTACATCACTTTGGCGCGATAATGCAGACCTTCACCGGTCTTTTGTGTCAACATGCGCGGTGAGACGTCTATACGTTCAAATCATACTTTCAAATCAAGCTTTCAAGCATATGACCGATACTGACAAACCAGAATACACTGCCCGCAAATCCTTTTTCGACAGCCTGTTGACAGTCTATGGGCGCAAGCCTGTGCACGAGGCACTGACGACGCCAGGTACCCGCGCCCTGCGCCTGCATCTGGCACAGACTAATCGAGCCACGGGTATCATTGCCGACATCATCACGTTGGCTGAGTCCCAGCAGGTAGAGATCTGCTATCACAGCCGCGAGGCACTGGCCCGCATTTCCAGAAATGGTCGCCAAGATCAGGGGGTGGCCGTGGATATAGAGGCCCCCGGCTATCGGCCACTGAGCCAGCTTTTGGAACACGTGCAGGCGCACCCGGATGAGCACATTGATCTGATCGCACTGGATCGCGTCACCAACCCACAAAACCTTGGCCTCATTATTCGGTCTGTCGGCGCCTCACCCTGCGCCGGTCTACTGCTACCCAAAAAAGGCTGCGCACGCATTGATCCTCTGGTGATCAAGGCGAGTGCCGGCACAGTCCTAAAGGTACCGATCTACTACTGCGATGAACTCACCCAGGGTATGGACGAGCTCAACGGTGCAGGCTTTCGCCTGATAGGGTTGGCCGCAGATGGCAATCAGACGATCCCGGAGATTCCCCTGGCTGGCCGGCACGTCTTTGTCCTGGGCAATGAGACCGATGGCCTCAGCCCCGAGATCAAGACGCGCTGTGATGCCTGTGCCAGCATCCCCCTCACCAATGATGTCGAATCATTGAATGTCAGCACGGCCGCGAGCATTGTTGCCTACCGACGTATATTCCAACGCTAAAACACGATTTAAGACGCTAACAGAGCGACGAACTCAGGTATGACGACTGGTATCAACGGACAATATCCATTATTGTGGCGCCCTGTTTTATACCCGGTTGCCGAAGATTGCGTATGCATCGACTAACGACAAAAGCTTTTCCACTCGTGGCACTACTCACGGTATTGCTTGGTCTTGCCGCCTGCGGCACCGATGAGGGCTTTATTGAGCCCATCAACGTACCCACTGGCTTCTTGCGTGTTGTCAATACAATACCCGAGGCGCCGCAGTTGGCTAACCTCATTGAGGGCAGTAACCAGGCCACACTGAATTTCAGCGAAAGCTCGCCCTTCTTTACCGTATTGCCTAGCTTGCCAAGAGAATACAGCGTGCTCTACAGCGTCAACGGCGAAACCCTGGCGCTGCTGAGCCGTGATATTACCGTCGGCATCAATGAGCAACGATCACTGATTCTGGCAGGCACTCTCGACAGCCCCGTCGTGATTGATATTCTCAATGCGCCACTCACGACTAACATCGAAAACTTCGCTGAACTCACCATTGTGCATGCCGCCAATAACTATCCGGCAGAAGTGGGTTTTATACTGGTTAAGGACGGCAATTTCGGTGCTGCAACTACGTCGCTGCTCGGCCAATTCACGCCGTCACTGACCTTGAACCCCGCCCTAGGCACTGGTTATGAATTATTCGCCGTGTCGACATTGCCTGCGGCCGGCGCAGCCCCAGTTGATGCAAATATACTGTGGCGCTCAGGTGTCTTTGACTTTCCCGTCAATTCTCGGCCACTACTGGTACTGATGGACTACTTCGGTCCTGGTAGTCAAACCGTCAAGGTGAACAGCATTAGCCCGCAAGGCACATTGTCCTTTGCGCTAGAGAACACCCCCACCGCAGTAAGAGTTGTGAACACCATCCCGGACCAGGGACCCATCGATGTTTACCTGAATGACGAGCTATTCCTCGCCAATCCCGCTTTTGGCGTGGTGAATGACTACAAGATCACGGATATTAGAGGTGTTGGCACGTTCAGAATAACGCCGGCCGGAGACCCGGCGACGGTCTTACTGGAAATCGCTCCCACTGTCAACCAAGGACTTTTTTACTCTCTGACTATCACTGGCTTGGCCACCGACGCCAGCTACGCCATGGCACTGTTGCCGGAAGACAATCG
>Ga0307488_10005947_pt1 | contig 10073 bp, 10 predicted proteins | sample SB02metaG_FD_202248 | JGI IMG/M metagenome (GOLD analysis project Ga0307488, IMG submission 202248) | Sea-ice brine microbial communities from Beaufort Sea near Barrow, Alaska, United States - SB 0.2 | ecosystem: Environmental > Aquatic > Marine > Coastal | place: USA: Alaska | collected...
TTAATACCCGAGAAGCCGCTGATGATGTGACAGCGGCTGGTTGGGACATTACTATGAATATTAATTTAATGGCACCCTTCTTCTTGGCTCAAGGTTTAGTGCCAGCCATGCAGCGTAAAGGCTGGGGGCGTATTATTAACTTTGCTTCTTTGCAATCACGTCGAGCTTTTCCTAGCGGCCTTGCCTATGGAGCGTCAAAAGGTGGGGTTGAACAATTGACCAGAGCCATGGCAGAAGCCTGGTCTTCTCAAGGGGTCAATGTCAATGCTCTGGCCCCAGGCTTTTTTCCTACAGAACTCACAGAATCTGTTTTTGCAGATCCAGTAAGATCTAATCGCAATGCACAGCAAACCTGTATAGGCCGCAATGGTAAAGAGAATGACTTGTATGGCCCCGTATTATTTTTTTGTTCCTCAGCTAGCGATTATGTTACAGGCCAAACGCTATTTTTAGATGGAGGCTTTACCGCTAAATAAGAGCGCTAGTTTATACTGCACCAAAAATTTGGAATATTGTGACCTAACATGCCAATAAATGTATTGATATATTTTATGAGCTAGCGACGTTGCTATGGTGATTGGTCCATAATACTAGTCACCTGATTATCAGATCTAAGGCCATGTGCCTTTTGTGGGACTCATTTAATTTAATGATCAATGACCCACTCTTTTACTTTTTCGCAGTGCCTGCGGTGCTTATTTTTGGCTTAGCTAAGGGTGGGTTTGGTAACGCCATTGGTGTTGTTGCCGTGCCATTAATGGCTATGGCGGTAAGCCCTGCAAAGGCTGCTGGCATTATGCTGCCTATCTTGTGTGTCATGGATGTGTTCGCTATAGGTAAATTTTGGGGTAAGTGAGACTTACATTAACAACAATAAGTTATTTCTTAGTATTATTGAACCCTTAAGCTGTCATACCCTATCGAGCTAAACTTAAGACGGCACCAGGTGCTGGCGCTATAAAAAAGTCAGGCGCCAAGTTGCGTTCTTTAAGCTCTTGCACGAGCATTGTACGCGGTTCTTTGATCGGCTCATCAGTTAACACAAAAGTGCCCCAGTGCATGGCAAATGAACGCGTTACTTTCAAGTCTAGGGCAATTTGCACAGCTTCAGCTGGATTAACATGTTGGTTTTTCATAAACCATCTAGGCTTATAGGCTCCAATAGGTATAAAGGCTACGTCTGGGGTCCCCAACCGCATTTGGGTCGCAACAAAGTCATTGGAATAACCCGTATCACCTGCATGATAAATCGAAAGATTTGGACTCTTCAAAAACCAACCGCCCCACAAGCTGGTATTGCGTCCAGTTATACCCCTGCCCGACCAGTGTTGCACAGGTGTAAAGGTAAACTCAGTTTGATTAATTTGAATGCTTTGCCACCACCTGAATTCATAAACATGACTCAAGTCGTGTGAAACTAATAATGCTTTGTCTCCTTGTGGCACCAAAAAAATCAAATTGGGGTTATTTTTCTGCAATACTTTGAGGCTAGGCAAGTCAAGGTGATCGTAATGGTTATGACTAATAACTACGACATCAATACTGGGCAACTGCTCTAGTGGCACCGCAGGAGGAACTAGCCTCTCAGGGCCAGCCCAACCTACAGGTGATGCCCGTTCTGAAAAGATTGGGTCGGTCAGTACCGTTACATCACCAGTGTTGAGTAGGTAGGTTGCATGACCAATCCAAACTGCATATTGGGTTGATTTAGAGTCAAGGCTTTGCCACTCATTAGAAGTTTTTAGTTCAATTCTTTCTGGCGATAAGTCTTTCGTCATTCGCCATTCAACAACATCACCAAGTGTTTTAGGAATGACACTTGAGTCTGAATTACTAAAGGTTTCATCAGCAGTGCAAGACTGAAGTATGACTAAAACAAGCATCCCAGTTACTAGCATTGATAAGTAATGTGTTCTATAGGATAAAAGTTTAACAAGGTCCATACGTTTTCTATCCTATAAAAGCTCTATATCAATTTTCCAACCCCTAAGTTGCTGCCTGAGGAAGTTCGGTGGGCTAACAGAAATGTAAGATAACACCTTGGCTAATGATACAGATCTTCTAGATCGTTTGGGGACAGGTGGTCTGTGATATGCAAGGCGCCACTAAAGTCATTAGCAACTGCAAACGCACCTGGAAAGCCAACACACCTGATGCCCGCAGCTAATGCCGCACTCATGCTAGTTGCAGTATCTTCTATGGCAATACACTCTTGTGCCTTTAGATTCAGGTCAGCCAAGGCTTTTTGGTAGATATCAGGGCTAGGCTTAGAGTTAGAAACCATTAAATCGTTACCAATAAAATTAAAATCACTCCTCTTCACTTGATCACCCAGTGCAACAAACACTGCAGCAACATTGGCTTGAGAGGTACTTGTTACAAATGCCAGCAGCAAATTGTTTTCCAATGTATGGCTAATTACTTTGGACACCCCAGGGCGAAGCAATAGCGTTTCTTGGGTCATCAACCTATCAAAAATTTCAGTTTTGCGCTGATGTAGTTGTTGCCCATCTACATCCATACCACGTTGCGATGCAAAATCTTCAATCCTCTCACGACCCCCCGACTTTATCAGCAGCTGTTGGTATTCTTCAACACTCCAATTCCAGTCTAACCCTGCTTCAGAGAAGGTCTGGTTAAACGAGCGCCTTTGAAGTTCTGATGTTTCAACAAGGGTGCCGATAGATCCAAAAAAAATTGCTCTCGTGGTCATTTTATATGCCTTCTGTAATGGTCTAACGTTGTATATATTTTGCTGGGTCATAAGGTCTAGTCACATCTTCGTTACATAATTTAAAAACTATAGTTGAGACCTAGAACTGTCAATACAACACTGTTGCGATCAACAATTAAACTGTCAACCACATTACGAGGTAATAAATTTATATTAACGTTAGCAAATAGGGATGTTTGGTTGGTTAGTGAGTAAAATGTGCTGGCAGATATATAAGGTAATAGGGCACTTCCAGGAGTATATTCAGCTCGTTGCGCAGTAACTTCACTCGCGTTAACGCCATACAAATAGTTAGTGCGCTTTGTGTCATACCATTTTGCACCTGTCTGTAAAATTAGTGGCTGCCCAAAAATTGGAATAAATTGGCTGATGGATATATCCAGTGAATGACCATTGAACTTGTTAGTTAACTCTGTTTCCAGTTTAAGTTTGGCTGTTAGGCCTCGAGAGACTTCGTATGATGCTTTTAATGAACCGTCAACATACATATCTCTTGTCATGCCAGTGAGATTAGGAGAATCACTGCTCTTGTATGGTCTAAATTTTGGTGTAATCGAGGCACTTACAGCTGTTTTTCCCACGTCAAAAAAATTATAAGCAAAGCCTTCCTGGAAGCTAATGCTCAGAGTGTCCGATTTATAGCTAATTGATGGCATTACAGCAGAGGTGGACTTAACATTTGAATAGATTGAATCACCACCAACATAGGCCATTCCAATCGAATACTCTGATTTTTCTTCGGCATATGCAGCACTTGATGAGAGTAAAAAAGCGGTCGCTACTAAGCGTATAATTACACTACTTTTCATAATTTAAAACTCTGATTATTTAGTCTGATTTAAAACGTCATGATTCGATGCAAGGACACATGCTTTAGTAACCAATTGAGTAACAGCTTGGTCACTACCAGAGACTAGTTTGTAGTGAAAACCATACTTGGTCATTTGCTTTATGTTAATAGTATTTTAACAATCTGAATTTATATATCCTACAAATGGTCTGTAAAAGTAAGTCAGCTTTTGTAAAAGTAATGTAATCCCAAAGCTAAGCCGTAAAAAAAGGACTAAGTTGAGTCTGTCTTAACTCTTATACAGCAACATTTAAATACTCTCCTGTTTAATCACAGGGTTTAAAAAGGTCCGTTGGTGTTTTTTAGTTATAACTACTATTAGAGATGGATAAGTCATTGGTAGATTGGTGTAGCAGAATAATTCCCAAAAAGCACTGTAAAGGCGGCTAAATAAAACAGTGTTTCATACATTCGATGTACCGCTAGTTATAAAATTTCGTAAGGCGCGACTGCAGAAAAAATGCTAATAGAACATATCAAACGCAAGTTGGATTATTACTATGATTAAATTGCCGTGTAATTTTAATATACAAAAAGCACTATTTATAATGTTGTTAAGTTTTACAACGATAGCTACTGCTAAAGAAGAAGACCTTAGCTTTCCGTTTACTCCTAATAGTGGACTGTATTGGCAGTACATTAGTGATAGAACAATGGGGGGAGTGTCCAATGGCCAGGTTACTCTAGAGCAGGATGGAGAAGTATCCTTTGCAAAACTCACTGGTAACGTAAGCACAAGAAATAATGGTGGTTTTATTCAATTACGGTCAGGAATTTCATTTGCCAACTCTGAAAAAGGGGGTAAAGCACTCCAGGGTGTGCGTCTGAACGTGCGTGGAAATGGTGAAATTTATCATATTTTTATCCGAACTAATGATACCCGGTCTTATTCTGATTATTATTCTGCCTCATTTCAAGCAAACCCTACTTGGCAAGTCATTGACTTGCCTTTTAGTGCATTCGAACGTAAACGTATACGTAATTCCACCTTGTACGCTAAAAACATAAGAACCTTTGCAATTGTTGCTTATGGCCGCGATTTTACATCTGACATTTCTGTCTCAAGAATAGATTTTTACTATTAACGGCAACCCCAAATACTAAAAACAAACCCTATGATTAAACTGGAAAACTTGTTTACTCAATAAGACGTATCTATAATCTTAAGCATGAAAAGATTTCAATTTAGTGACTTAAAACTCCCCATAATACAGGCCCCTATGGCTGGTGGAGTGAATACTCCTGAATTGGCAAGTGCTGTGGCTAACTTTGGCGGAATAGGGAGCTTTGGGTTTGCCTACAGCACACCTGAGAATATAGAAAAGTCTTTATTACGCACAAAAATGCTTACAACTGGGCATATAAACGCTAATTTCTTTGTCTTCAAAAGTATCAAACTTCCAGATAATAAGGTTCAACAAACCTGCGTTGAAGCGCTAACTTCGTTGCCGTTCAATGAAGACGTTGAATTTATATTACCTTCGGCTCCTTTCTTTCCATCTCTGGATGACCAATTGGGCCCCATATGGGAGATTCGCCCATCTATACTGACTTTTCATTTAGGCATTCCTCCTCTTTTAATTATAGAAAAAGCGAAGTCTCTGGGAATTAAAGTGGGAATTACAGCGACTAATGAGACTGAAGCAATTGCAGTTGCTAACGCTGGAGCTGACTTTATTGTAGCTCAGGGAATTGAGGCTGGCGGACATAGAGGAATATTCAACTTAGACAGCAACGATCATCAGCTCACACTTAATGACCTTCTCTTACAGTTAAATAGAACAGTTTCTTTACCCTTGGTTGCTGCGGGCGGGTTGATGAATGGGGCAGGTATTAGGCGGGCAATAGCACTTGGAGCCAGTGCCGCCCAATTGGGTACGGCTTTCTTATGCTGTCCAGAGGCTGGCACAAGTATTATTCACAAACAATACTTACTCAATAGTCATGATAGGGAAACGAAAATTACCACCGCTTTTTCTGGGAGACCAGCTAGAGGAATAGATAATACTTTTATACACGCTATGAAAAACAGACCAACTCTGCCATTCCCTGCTCAAAACACGCTTACCGCTAACTTGAGAAAAATGTCAGAGGTCACTTCTAATGGAGAGTATATGAGCCATTGGGCAGGCCAGAATTTTAAAAAAATACGTCCTCTTCCTTGTTTGCAAATTTTACAGCTACTAAAAACAGAATTAAAGAGTGGCTAGCTAAAATGCAACGCATTGCCGATTATATAGGCGAAGTTGCCTCCCCCTATTCTGGCACTATATTTACGACCAACACGTGGCGTCGACTAACCTAACTAAGTAATTTTCAGTCGTCAGACTTTTGGTTTCTTTCAGCACGCTCTTGCTGTCGCTTGGGTGCACCGTAACGAAACTCTAAGAACGTTAGTACCAGCCCTATGAGCATCATCACAAATACGAACATGGCAATGTTAAATAAGTTGTCAGAAATCATGACTCGTCCCTCCGAGCCAGCAGGCTAGACAATTTAAAGTAGATTCCGAACGCAAGAATGGACGGTACCCATATGGCCGTAAACAGCCCTTCCATCTGTTTACCCTCAAACCAGAGTAAACCAGAAACCGCAAAGGACACCGTAACCGCCAGCAAGATGAATAAATCTGATAGTTTGAACATACTAATTTCCTTACCTAATAGTTAACGTTTGTCCGGATAAGGGCCCGGATTCTCCCCTCTAAATACGGTGAAACCCCACTGATGCTAGCAGCAACCCTGCAATCGTGATTGCCGCAGGAGTGCGAAGCCCAACAATACCAAAAACATCTATCATCGATGGAACTAGGCTGGTGAGTCCAAGCGGCACCCACAAAAAAAACGGGGTAGCAATTGCCACGCCAAGCCAACCAGCAATATGCAGCAGGCTCAAACCTTTGGTCTGAGGATCCGATGTTGGTGTTTTTTTGTCTTTATTCATAAATTCAAATTTATTTTTCATTTTGCTCTAAGACAATATTTCATTAATAGGCTATGCCTGTATGTTTGGTAATGGCATCTAGTCAAGCAGCTCAATCAATTTGCTTATCAATGTCGTGTCTTTTAGACCAGCAACCCACTAGCGGTTGACCATTTTTTTGTGGCCATAAAACCATCTAATGGGCTAGCAACGGCCTAAGGTGGCATTAAGTGAATGGACACAGACTTCACAAGGAAAGACTTGCTTTCATTAAATCAGAGCATGCCTGTTGACGGTAGGTTAGGGTACGTAAAGTATTGTAAAGTTACATGGTATAGAACCAACACCAGCCAATTTATTAGCAATAATATGTATATTAAAGAAACTGCTCAGTTCAGTTTATCAATAGGAAACTTGTTAAATTGCCCGTAAGAAAAACACCTGAACTAGTAATTTATATCTAATACCGTGACCCAATTTATCTGACTTCTTTATCTGGAATAACTTAATTTTCACTTAAATGCTGATACAAGCTGCTCTATTTACATCCACCTGCCGCGCACTTAATGTTTCGGGGATTAGTCTAAGGGGTAAATAGGCCGCGGTACTTTTTTATAGTTCAAGGCTTTATAATTTACCGTACACAGTGCACCACTATCACAAACGATGACATTTCCTGCTATAGGTTCAAACGCCGCTCTAAAGTGCTGCATAGATTTTAGTGCAACCACGGTTTTTTCCCTAGGGTCGATACCAAAGGTTTGGAACTGATTAAGATCTAACATCTGTTGAGCAATACTCACTACAAGCACCTCAATATCTTGGATTTTTAATACAACACACTCACCAAAGTTTTTTTCTAAACCCGCTATCATCGGACCTGTTCCCACTACTAAACCGCTCCCCTGCCAGATGATTTGCGCATTCACTTTCAGCGGGCCACCTCCCATTTTCGGTTCTACTTTTCCACCAATACTGATACACACTTGTGCCCCTAACTGATGGCTTTGTAACTCTGAAACAGCTTGTGGGTCCACCAGCGGCCCAAAACAGGCGCTACCTATGTTGCTATCTAAAAGCGCCTTTAATAGCGCAGTGCCGTCACCATAAGCCCCTGCACCTGGGTTATCTGCATAATCGGCGATAACTAGTGGGCCGTCTTCTCTTAGTCCTTGCCACTGACTTGCTATATCCGCAACTTCACTACAGCTGTAATAAGTATTCAATACTTGGCCTCGCCTACGCCAAATATCTTCAGCTATGTTTTCTGCTTGCTTCAGATATACAGCAGTATCGCCAGAGCAGCATATCAGTACGGTAGGGCCTAATTCACTGATATCAGCACTGGCAAAAGCGCCGTTGATACTCACTGCATAGACATCTTCTTGCTGTTCATACTCCCTTGCTAACTTATGCCTTTCGATCATCGGCCCTATATCAGTTCTGCCGCCATTAATTTCTTCTAGCATGGGCCTGTGGGCGCGTAGTGTTTGAGGGTGAATTTGTTTGAGTAGCGTGCGCTGTAAAATTTGCCCGGCGCGCTGCCCCGTCTCACGCATATCGATGTGAGGATAGGTGTTATAGGACACTAAAATTTGCGCCAATTGGCACATTTTCGATGTTACATTGGCGTGGGGATCTAAGGTGACTGCAATGGGAATATCTGGGCCTAAAGATACACGGACTCTACGCAGTAATTCCCCTTCTCCATCATCACAAAAGTCGGTCACCATAGCCCCGTGTAGGATCAAAAAAACACCATCCCACTGCTCGGAAAAACGATGTTCCAGAGGCTTCAGTATTTCATTAAAAGCATGACTTGTTACTTTACCTCCTGGCCCAGCTGAGGCACTAAAGCAATGTTCTATCTGCCAGTTGTGTTCAGCACCTACATCCAACAATCCTGCCAATTCAGTATTTTTGCTTCCCCGCTGTGCGATAGCCTGCTTACCGTCGAGTAACACCCGATGAGTAAAACTTTTTAATGTTGTTGGAACAACATTAAACGTATTTGTTTCATGAGAAAACTCTGCACTGAGTATTTTAAAAGCCATTACTTATTCTTCTTTTTGGTTTTTAGGGCTAACTTAAACCATTGAAATTTTCTTACATTACATCATAAATCAGTGCTTAAAAAATAACCATTACACCAATAAAAACCAAAATTAGTGGCCCATGCCTTGAAAAGGCATCCAACCAAAGGGAGTGGTAGACTGTTCAATATAAAAGATTCTGTTACTTTCTCATATCATTTGAGAAAATTTTAATGAATTTAATTTTTTGAGTAATACTATGAACGTAGTCGTTATTGGAGGAGGGGTTGTCGGTGTAACAACGGCTTATTATCTTTCTCAAAAAGGAATGAATGTTACGGTTTTAGAGGCCCAAGAAAAGGACGGGGATTTTGGCGCAACGGCTGGAAATGCAGGCCTTTTAAGCCCCAGTGATGCATTTGCTTGGGCGTCACCTTCTGCTTTAAAAGTAGCCATTAAATCTTTGTTGAATCCAGATCTAGGGATTCAATATAAGTTGCATATAGATCCTGCACTATGGCGTTGGACAGCATCCTTTCTATCCCAATGCCGGAACAGTAAGTGGGGTCAAAATACAGATTCAAAATTCAGGTTAGCGCAATACTCCATAGACATGTTGGCAGAGTTACGACTGGCAACAAACATAGATTTTGATGCAAGTGACCAAGGAATTGCATATGCAAGTAGAAGCCCAGGTGGTTTAGAAAAATTGAGCCGTCATTTTAATTTTTTGGAAGATAGGGGGCTTATATTAGAATTACTTGATCGTGATGCCCTGCAAGAGAAACTACCTTTACTTCAAGCTAATAGCTCAACCTATGCCGGCGCCGTTTTCTCTCCACATTGTAAAACAGGTGATTCCACAAAGTTTTCTCTAGAACTCGCCAAGTGGTGCGTAAATAACACTAAATGTCGATTTGTATGGGGCGCTTCTGTTGAAAAAATCCTACAAGAGAATAATAAAATCTCAAGGGTTTTAACGTCTAAAGGAGAGTTTAAAGCAGATGCATACGTACTGGCCGCAGGGGCTCACAGCAGCATTTTAGCGAAACAACTTGATATTAAATTGCCTATTTATCCAATAAAAGGGTTTTCAATAACCGCCCCTTTAAACAATACAGAAATGAAGCCAATGTCGGGGTTTGACGATACCGATAAACTAGTTGCACTATCCATTTTTGGAGACCGTCTTCGTATATCTTCATCAGCAGTTTTTGATGGCTTTGATACAAGTCACCAACAAAAAGATTTTCAAGGAATTTTGAATTTAGCCAAAGAAATACTTCCCGATGCGGCTGATTATAGCGCGGCGAAATATTGGGCGGGTTTACGGCCAATGACCCCTTCTTCACTACCCATAATGGGCTCTTCTCCCATACAGAATTTATACTTCAATGTAGGTCATGGCAACTTAGGTTGGACGCTGGCTTGTGGTACGGGGAAAATAGTTGCAGATCTTATGGCCAAAGAAAAGCCACAAGTGAGTATGAGTAAGTTCCTACTCAAAACTTAAATTTAGAAGCGCATAGCCAAT
>Ga0307488_10005949_pt1 | contig 10071 bp, 23 predicted proteins | sample SB02metaG_FD_202248 | JGI IMG/M metagenome (GOLD analysis project Ga0307488, IMG submission 202248) | Sea-ice brine microbial communities from Beaufort Sea near Barrow, Alaska, United States - SB 0.2 | ecosystem: Environmental > Aquatic > Marine > Coastal | place: USA: Alaska | collected...
ACCGTAAAGCGGTTCATCACACTCAAATGTCAAGCGCTGAACCCAAGCACAGTCAGCCCGGGGTCAACATCAGGGGCATCCGCACGTCCACTTCTTCGTGGGATGCGTAGGGTGGTTGAGGGGTTTCGGTTTCAGAAACGGGTGAAACTGAGGTGAGAAGTGGACGAGTGAAATCCCCCGGTCAACGTGCACCACCCTACCTTGGAGTTGGCAGCGTCGAGGATGCCGCGGATGAGCTCGGAGGCGCGCGGGTCGCCCACGCCCTCGGACCGTACGTTCTTCTCCCACTGCATGAACGGGTTCTCCGCGTCCAGCGCCTCCTTCTCCGCCGCCTCCTCCGCCTTGGACTGCCCCATCTTCTCTGCCGTTGCCTCGGTGTAGCGCCACACATTATTCAATTTGTATCAATTTACTAACGTTCATCGAGACCAAGGCGCTTAAAATGGTAAGCATTAGCCAACCCTCTCCGCCATTTCAAGTGGACAGCCCCTTACGGCTTGAAGGGTTGAAGGCCGTAGAAAGTTGAAATTTGGAAGCGATGTGTCCTATATTAGTATCAAGTGCCGAAGCCAGTGGCGAACCTGCACCGGCCTACCTTGGCAATGTCGTGCACGCGGCCCAGCATGACCCGCCCCTTGAGCACCTCCTCGTGCAGGTCCTTCTCGCACGCCTCGCGCTGCGTGACCCGCACATTCACGATGTCCTGGCACGTCTTCAGTGCTTGCCCGGTTTTCAGGGGCTTACACACGTCAAGTTTGCGGTTCACCGTAAGCACCCTTTGTGGGATACGCTGGGTGGCGTCGGCTCGTCAATGACATAAAGCGGTTCGCCGTAAGCACTCTTCGTGGGATACGTTGGGTGGCGTCGGCTCATCAGTGGAACAAACGGCTCACCGTAAGCGCCCTTATGGAATGCGTTGGGTGGCGTCTGCTGGTCAGTGATGTTAACCGTCTCGGATTGAGATGTGAAGTGGACAAGTGTAACCCCCTGCCTGTGTTGTCGTCAAGCTCGAAGCGGGCGCACCGCTTGATCAGCGCCTCCTCCGCGGTGGCGGACCCGGCCAACACAGCGGCCAAGCGAGAGGGGCTAACACTCGTCCACAATTCCAGCTTCAGCTTAACTCAAGCACAGTGCTGGAATGGCTTGGCACAGTGCGGGAACGGTTTGGCACAGTGCGGGAAAGGTTTGGGACAGTGCCGGAACGGTTTGGGACATTGCTGGAACGGTTTGGCAGGGAGCGGGAACGGTTTGGTTGCAAACACGACCGTTCTGAATGGTGGATGGGATGACTACAGTGACGAGTATCAGCCCCTACTAGGCGCGAGTCGCGGTCGCCGTCAGCGCCGCCACGCTTCTTCTTGCGCGCCTTCATGTCCATCGCCTGCAGGTACGGCCATGCAATCCACCGGTCAGAACGGTTTGGGACAGTGCAGGAACGGTTTGGCACAGTGCGGGAACGGTTTGGCACAGTGCGGGAACGGCGTGGGACAGTGCAATAACGATTTGGCAGTTTGGCACATCACTGGAACGGTTTGGCTACAAACACGACCGTTCTGCGTGGTCGATTGCATGGCGCGCGGCCTGACCTGGAGGTAGTGGTCGAGCTCGAGATAGATGGCGCGCTCCGCGGGCCGCAGCTGGATGTCCACCGGGATCTCCTCCGAGCGGATCTCGTCGATCTCCGCGATGTTCTGCCGCACGAAGCGGTCCAGGAAGCGCTGTGCCACCCCGTGGCGGTTCGCATGCCAGTGTTGCGTCGGCTTCTCCTTGCCTTAGTGGACCGTATTCAAATTGAAAGCAAAGTTTGAAATCTGTTCATCATATTGTAGCCTCAACGCTGAAATCAAGGTTACTTCTGGCAGATGTTGCTTGCCGCGGCATAGGATGGAATTCAAGTCAAGAGACGAGGATTCGATTGCGTTGGGTGACGTGGGGAGTCAACCTGCACCACCCCACCTTGAAGAACTGGAAGGTCTCCGCCTTAGTGATCTCCGCCTTGGTGAAGCGCGGCTGCTCGTCCGAGCCCAGGTTGGTGCCCAGCAGCGCGGCCGTGTCCTTGATGTCGCGGAAGTCGCCCACCGGGGGCGTGCCGGACAGGCACCACCGGGCCTCCCAGGAGGGTCATTGAGATTGGAGCATGACTCAACTTCAGGGTGAATGGTCATAGAGACGTGCGGCGGCGGCGGAGGAGGAGGAGGAGATTCAACATCGGTCGAGCGCTTCTTCTCAGTAACCCCCGGAGGAGGAAGAGGAGGAGGAGGAGGAGGAGGAGGCGGAGGAGGAGGAGAGGAGGGGGAAGAGGAGGAGGAAGAGGAGGAGGAGGAGGAAGAGGAGAAAGAGGAGAAAGAGGAGAAAGAGGAGAAAGAGGAGAAAGAGGAGAAAGAGGAGAAAGAGGAGAAAGAGGAGAAAGAGGAGAAAGAGGAGAAAGAGATTGGACTTCGGTCGGGTGCTTGTCCCCTGCCTCCGACCGCAAGCCCAACACGACGCAGCGGTCGGAGGGCTTGAGGTAGGTGAACTCGTCCACCACCACGCGCCGCCAGTGGAACATCTCCAGCGGCGGGCTCGTCGTCTCGCTCCAGTCCGCCAGCTAGGGCCTGACAGAAAATGCTCGCCACGTCATGTGATGACATTGACGGCGGCAGCGGCTGGAGGAGGGGCGGGGCGCTCGAGAGGGATGGTATTTACGTTGCTTGCATCACCGTGAGGGCTGCTTTAACTTAAGAAACGAGGGTCTGCAATGTGGATGTTAACGTGGCACGCAATATTTGTCAGGCCCTACCGCCAGCACCTCCTTGGTGTCGAACCCCCAGTGGTCCTTGTCGTTAGCCTCCACAGCCTCGTCGTCATCGTCGCCGCCGCTCGCCTTGGTCCGGGCCCGGGCCTTGGATGCGCGAGCCTCGGCGGCCTTGGAGCGCTTCTTGTCCGCCTCGTCGTCCTCCTCCTCCTCGCTCGAGGGACATCGAGAACAACGCGTCGACCAACATTGGATCGACGACATAACGACGCAGCCGTTGGGAGGTGGGTAAATGTGCATAGGTCAATCGGCCTCCACGGACCGTCTCTGTGTGTCCGTATGAGCATGTGCCCTGTTTGACCAATGAGCAATTAACCTGAACGTAAGTCATGCTCCGATGGCTGGGGACGTTCTTCTCGACAACCCCCCTGCCTCATCATCGTCATCATCTTCCTCGTCCTCCTCCTCGATGCCGTCGAGCTCGAACTCATCGTCGTCCCCGGCGTCGTCGCCGTCCCCGGTGTAGGACACCTTCTTGCCAGCGGACCGCACGGACACGCGCTTGCTGGGGGAGGGAACGGGGGAGGGCAAGGGCGAGGGGGCGGCGCGTGGCGACTGCATGCCGGACCTGTAGCCAGGGTCTTACACTCGTTCACTTTCCAGCTCAATGTAGGCACGGTTTGGGACAGTACTGGAACAGTTTTGCACAGTGCGGGAACGGTTTGGGACAGTGCCGGAATGGTTTGGCACTGTGCGGGAACGGTTTGGCACAGTGTTGGAACGGTTCGGCACAGTGCGGGAACAGTATGGTAAGCCCCCTGCCCGGAGCCGTTTGGCGCTCTAGTGGGCTTGGGCTGCGGTGACGGCGCCGGGCTGGCCTTGGGCTTGGCGCGGCGAAAGCTACCCGGGGACGCCGCCGGGGGCTTGGAGGCGCGGGGCTCCTTCTTCACCGGCGTGCCCGCGGGGGAGGCGTTGATCACCTTGGCTTCAACCTTGGCACCTGTCTGGTCGCCCGCCCGCTCGCTAGGGGCATACACTCGTCCACTTCTGGGCTCAACGTAAGCACCTTTTGTGGGATACCGTTGGTTAATTTGAGCATGCCATTGGTAATTTCAGTGTGTCAGTGACCAAAAGCTGAGAAGTGGACGAGTGTACGGAAAAGAAATGAAACTGGCGCAGGTTGAGCTGAGAAGTGGATGAGAGCAAGGCCCTGCCGCTCGCCCTTCATGGCCTCCACGAAACGGAAGCCCTCGCCGCCCGCCGCCTCGGTGGCCGCCACGAGCTTGGCGCCCTTGAGGCGCTTGGGGCCCACGGTGACCGCGTCGGGGTTACCCTGCGCCTCGTTGCCCTTTCGCACGCCCTTCGCCGCTGCGGCCGCGCCGCCACCGCCGGGCGCGGTCAGCCTCTCCACCTGCCCCTCCAGCTTTTCCAGGCAGTCGCGGTATGAGCTCGCAAAGTGCCGGCCAGCGCCGGTTGCCTTGATCCAGGGGCTTACATTCATCCACTTTTCAGCTTAACGCAAGCAACTTTTGTGGGATGCGTCGGGTGGTTAGAGGGTTCCGGAGACAAAAACGGCTCAGGTTGAGCTCAGAAGTGGACGAGTGGAAGACCCTCAAGTGGCGCAAGTTGAAATTGAAAGGGACATTTGAATGCGGCACATCATATAACAGCTTCATTCGCGGAAACCAAGCGCGGTCAACTCGGGGTCAACATGGAGTCAACCAGCAGCGCCACACCTTGCAGGGCGGCAGGCTGGAGGCGCCCGCGAGGCGCGACAGGCGCTCGAAGTAGAGCGGCGAGCGAAGCACGGAGGTGGCGGCGATGACCACGTCAGCCTCCTGCACCTCCTTCACTGTCAGGTGCGTGATGTCCGCCACCGTGCGGATCACCACCACCTTGAGCCGCCCGTTGTCGCTGAACTTCTCCACCTCGGAGTAGCGGCGGTAGTCAAAATGAGGCAACCGGTCAATCAGAAGCAGGCAAACAAGTTTAAGTTTTTGTTAGTTTTCCAAGCTTTGAACCCAGGCGCTTGAGACACATGTTCTGATGGGTTTCAACGTGCGCCACCCCACCTCGCGCGGCCACTGGCGCAGCAGCTGGCTGGGCGCCAGCACCAGGGTGGCCTTGGTGGGGATGGACTTCATCGCCGCCGGGGGCTGGTTCTTGGTCGTCGGGGGCGGCCACGCGATCTGCGACTAGGGACTGCTGGATAGTGCTCGCCACGTCACAGGGCTGATCGATGATGCTCGCCGCGTCAAAGAATGTCATTTAACTACTGATTCATGATGCTCATCACGTCAAAGGATGACATTTTACTACTGATTGATGATGCTCGCCACGTCATAGGATGCCGTTCATTTCAAGAAACGAGGACGAAATGCGAATGATGACGTGGCGAGCATTATCCATCAGTCCCTACCTGCGACGCGAGCACGGCGCCGATGGTGATGGCCGTCTTGCCGTACCCCACCTGGCACGAGGGTCATTGTGAAAATTGTTCCAACCGACGTTGGATCGATGATAAACCGACATCGGGAGGTAGGTAAATGCTTATATGTCAATCGGCTTCCCCGAACCGTTTCGATATGTCCGTATGCGTATGAGCATTTACCCTGAAGGTAAGTCATGATCCGATGGCCGTTCGAGACGTTGATCTCAATTGTCCCCCTGCCTGGTCAGCGATGATGCCACCGCGCACCATGCGCTTGACGCGCGCGCGGCCGTCCATGCGGAGCCCCAGAGCCGGCATCGTGTTCTCCGCCACCTCCTCCTCCACGAACGGCGCCGCGGTGTAGGGACTGACGGATTTTGCTCGCCATGTCATAGGATGAATTCACATCCCACGGGCACTGGTTCAACACGACTGCCCGTGGGACAGAAAGTTAAGAATCCAGGTTGCGTCTGGCTGGCAGGTATCGCTTGCCAGTCACAGGACACCATTTGACTGAAGATACGAGGGTTCGCGTAGCCGTTTGATGAGGTGGCAGGCAATATGTGTCAGGACCATACCGTGGTGGCTTCCTGGTCGATCATCCAGCCCAGCGAGCGCAGCTGCTCGGGGCGCAGCGGGTACTTCTTGTTCCACCCCGCCGGATTTGTGCCGTTTTGGTACTTGGCGTCGCCGCGGTTGGACTTGAGGTAGCGGCGCAAGTGGAAATTGGACGCACAGTTGTAATCACTTCATCACATTATGGCTTCAAGCTCGAAACCCGGCGCGGTCAACCTGAGGTCAACCTGAGGTCAACCTGAGGTCAACCTGGGGTGAAGCCGAGGTCAACCTGCGCCGCCCTGCCTTGAGCGCGAACGCCGGCAGCGCCGCGACGATATCCTTCTCCTCGTGCCGCACCACCTGCCACTCGACAGCCGGCGCGGCGCCGCTCGCCACCGCCTGGTATGGCCCGGCAGATGTTGCTCGCCAAGTCATTGGATGTCATTTGAGCCAATGTTAGAGGGTACAAACAACTTGTCGATGCAGTGGCGGGCAATGGGCCTGGTAGGTGTTCATCACCGCGTCATATGATATCATGTAACGTAATAACTCGGATTTGCAATGCGTGTCGATGACTGGCGGGCAATATCTGCCGGGCAATATCTGGCAGGCCATACCGGCGCCGCCGAGCGCTCGCGCGCCACGCCGCTGCCCACATTGGCCAGCGCGCGGTGCACCAGCGTCGCCGGGTTCACCGCAATTACCAGCTCGCCGGTCGCGCCTTCCGGGGCGCCCTTGTTGTAGCGGCGCAAGTTGGCGCGGCGCAAGTTGTGACATTGAAGCAGTTTATCATATGCAGCTGTTACCACTGAAATTAAGCGCGGTCAGCACGGCGTCAACCTGGGGTCAACCTGCACCGCCCTACCTTGCCCTTGCTCTTGGCCCCCTCTTCCTTGCGCCACTGCACCACAAACGGTGCCGGGCGGCGCTTCAACGCCTGCTCGTACGCCGCGGCCTGCAGCGGGTCCTCGCGCGCCGAAACCTTGGTCTCGCCCACCTTATTGGAGGGGCACAAGTTCAAACTAAAAGCACAGTTTGATGAAAGCGGTTCATCATAGACTCTAGAGCTATATTCTGGTTTAGGGTTTAGCGCAAGTTGAAATTGAAAGCACAGCATGAAAGCCGTTCATCATATTGTAGCTAACCAAGCGCAGTCAATCCGGAGTCCTACCTTGCGGGACCACTGCAGGCTAGGGGGCGCAGGCGCGCAGCGCGGGCAGGCCGCGTCATGCGCGTCCTTGGCGTTGTCGATGTCGAGAGGGACAAACTCCTGCACGCCGGCCGGGAGCTCCAGGCGCGATGTGAACCACGCGATAGGGCCTGACAGACAATGCTCGCCGCGTCATAGGATGCCATATGCTCGTCGCAGGGGCAGCCTCCCACGCCCACTGCAACACATTCAGAGGCCCGTGCCTCTTAGCAGCAACTGAACATGTAACTAAACAACGAGGGTTCACATTGCGTTGGGTGTACAATGTGGAGGTTAACATGGTGGGCATTATCTTTCAGGCCCTACCACGCGAGGCGGCTGAAGGTGGAGCGGCTGCGGTCGTTCCGCAGCGTCACGTACTCCCCCGCCGGCCAGACTGCAGGGACTCACACTCGTCCACTTATTGGCTTGACGTGAGCACTCTTCGTTGGTCACGTGGGGTGGTTGAAGCGTACTAGTGACAAAAAGCGGCTCAGGTTGAGCTGAGATGTGGACGAGTGTAAGCCCCAAAACGGCTCAGGTTGAGCCGTTTTGTCACTGAAACCACGCATCGTGTCCCACTAACAGTGCTCAGGTAGAGCTGGGAAGTTGACGAGTGTAAGCCCCCGCCACGCGCCGGCGTCCACGCCCGCGAGCGGCACGCGCGCCTTCATAATGGCGACGGCGGCGCCGCAGCCGCCGCTCTTGGCGCCCAGGCTCTTGCAGCTCTTGGTGTAGGGGCGAAAGTTTAAATGGAAAGCAATGTTTCAAAGCGGTCCATCATATTTTAGCTTCAATCGCTGAAATCAAGCGCGGTCAATCTGGGGTCAATCTGCACCGGCCTACCTTGGGCACCGCCAGGGTCGCCGCGGCGGAGGCGTCTGTGGACGGCGCCAAAGTCATCTTGGAGGTCATCCACCGCCCGTCCGTGAAGCACTGGAACGCGGCGGCGCCGGCGGCGTCAGACGGGCGGAATGCGGGGTCGACTCGCGCGGTGTGGATGCGGTGCTCGCCGTGCTGTAGAGGCGCAAGCTAATGACAAGCAAAACTTGAAAGCAGTTCATCATATTCTAACATCAAGCGCTTATTTCCAGGCAAGTTCCATGGGAAGGAAAGGGAGGAGGGAAGGGGAGGGTTCGGGAAGGGAAGGGAAGGCAGGAGGGAACGGAAGAGAAGGGAGGAGGGAAGGGCAGGGCAGGGCAGGGAGGGTATGGGAGGAGGGAAGGGACATCGGAACAAGCTGCACCTCCCTACCGTACTGTAGGCGGCGGTGGTTGTCGGCGAAGACGAAGAAGTCCTCCTTGCCCTTGGTGTTGCGCCCGGGGTCCAGGAACATGAACATGTCGCTGCTGCCCTTTGACTTGGCGCCTCCGACGCGCTTGTGCAGGCTTGCCTGTGCTGCGTCACACTTCTCGAACAGCTTGTATGTGCCTGCGATGTCACAGTCCAGCGAGTCAGCGTCGCAGCCCGCGCCGTATGCCACCTTGTGCTAGGGCCTGGCGGAAGTTGCTCGCCACATCATCCAACGCACTTTGGACCTTTGTTTCTGAGTCAAATGGCACCATATGACGTGGCGAGCAATATCCGCCAGCCCATGCCTTGTACTCGGACCAGCGCTCCACGGACCAACCGGCGAACTGCGTGGGGAAGGGGACCACGGTGATCTTGTCCTTGCCCAGCATGCCCAGGGTCTCCTGCCAGCTCTCCACCTTCTCGCCAGCGCCCGTCGTGTAATGGTGCAAGGTGAAATTTAAGGCAAAAGCTTGGAAGCAGTTCATCGTACCTGGCGGAGGGGGGTGGTTAATGTTCACCATGCGAGTGCCTTCGGGCTCGATAAACATTGTAAAAACAAAAGAAAACAGTTTGTTTTCTTATTGTTTTAAACTCTGAAATTAGGCAACCTATCAACACGGATTTCAAACAATTACAACTTGCACCGCCCTACCGTGAGCGTGAGCTGGAACTCGTGGCGCACGGGCGCCAGCAGCTGCCACGCGCCGTCCAGCAGGTGCTTGGCGCCAGGCGCCAGCCGCATGCGCGCCACCGGGTGCGAGAACACCTCGTGCGGCACCGTCTTGCAGGGGCTTACACTCATCCACTTCTCGGCTGAACAAGAGTACTCTTTGGTGAGATGTGTTGGTCTGTTGGATGTTATCAGTCAGGGCCTTCGAATCGTTCTCTTTCCGGTTCAGCATCATCGAGTGGTTCCAGGTGTCATGAGAGGGGTAAACAGCTCAAGTTACAATGAAGAAGGGATGATCGGAGGCCCCCGGTATCAGCGACCAAAACGGCTAAGAAGTGGACGAGTGTAAGCCCCAAACGGCTCAGGTTGAGATGAGAAGCGGACGAGTGGACAGTCCCATGCCGTCTTGGTCTCTGCAGCCGGGCTGACCAGCACGCGCCACTCGGTGTAGCGGCGCAAGATGATATTGAAAGCAAAATTTGAATGCGGTCCATCATATCTTAAGTTTCAAGAGCGCAGATCCAGGCAGTTTCATTTCAACACGGGTGTCATCGGTTCAACCTGCACCACCCTACCTCGGGCGCCGTGGAGCCGCTGCCCACGCGCAGCTCCAGCACCACCTCGTCGGCGGACGGGCACACGTACCGCGCGGTCCACACGTCCGCGCGCCGCACCTCGCGGAACAGGAACTCCGCGCCCGCCACCGTCTCCACCGCCCTGGCCCAGTTGTCCCAGGTCGCCTTCTCCGAGGCGTCCACCGAGCAGGGCCCTCCAACTCAATTTAAGCTCCTTCTGTCAGTGAAGACCTGTCAGTGGTTTCATGGACACAGCAATTTGAGTTGAGCTTAAAGGAAACGATTGGAAGGCCCTGCCATGGAGCTCTCGCTCCCCATAAGCTTGCCCTTCGTCTTCTTCGCGAGCGCCTTCGCCTGCTCGAGGGCGGCAGTGACGTCGAGGCCCGTCAGGTGCACCCGCATGGGTAGTGCCTTCTTCAGCTTGGCCGCGAACGAGCCGGGATGCAGGGGCTTACACTCGTCCACGTTCCAGCTGAACGTAAGCCACTGTCCAGCTTAGCGTAAGCACTTTTTGTGTGGTGAATTCAGTGACAAAAATGGCTCAGGATGAGCCGTTTTGACGCTCAAATCACCCAGCTTATCCCCAAGTGATCAGGTTGAGCTGACAAGTCGACGAGTGTT
>Ga0307488_10005950_pt1 | contig 10069 bp, 12 predicted proteins | sample SB02metaG_FD_202248 | JGI IMG/M metagenome (GOLD analysis project Ga0307488, IMG submission 202248) | Sea-ice brine microbial communities from Beaufort Sea near Barrow, Alaska, United States - SB 0.2 | ecosystem: Environmental > Aquatic > Marine > Coastal | place: USA: Alaska | collected...
GTGCGAGGCCGTCGAAACTCATCATGGGTTGTTGCGGTACCGGCCGCCAGCCGATATAGCCGGGCGCCGTGGTGCTCAACTCGCAGGGCGAACGCCACTCGGGATCAAACTCGGTCCAGAAATGATTGTCCTCGGTATGTGCCAGGGCGCGTTCTATATAAGCCTGTAGTGCATGGTTTACACGGATCATTTATCAAGGCTCATTCATTAAGGCTTGTTCATTAAGGCTCAGGGGTACTCATTGGCCTGCCAGTTATGTCGCGGCGAGTATACCTCATGCTTGTTGAGTTGGGTTGAATTCCATCTATTCGAGGCCGCTGTAGCCATCCGGGGCCGCTGTAAAATTCATTCTTCACGGCTGTGGCCGCCGTCAGGTCGATGCCGCTCGCCGCGTTCGGGGCTACGCAAAAAGTGTGCGATGCGAGTGCGTTGCTCTGGTCCAAGTTGTTTTGCCAGTGTGATCATCTCCTTGTGCATGGATAGTTGCAGGCCACTTGACGCCTTTTGCAATTGGCTCAATGCCGCTACCAGACCGTCTTCATCAAGAGGGTCTGTGGCGAGTACTGAGCGAAGATCGCGCTGGGCCTGCCGCAGCGACAAGCGCAGTGGTCTGACCTGTTCGGCATGAGCTTGCATTTGTGGCCGTAATTGCTGACGTATTGAGGGATCCAGATCGCGGAGCATCCAACCTAGATGGCGTGGCATGGGGCCAGAGTGCGGTCTGCTGGCCAGCTTTCCCGCGAGGGCGCCGATAAATAATAGGTTGATAGCCAGCGAGATGATGAGCGAGATAACTAGCCATGATCTGGGTTTTGCGGTGGGTAATTGCGGGCCAGATGTGTTCGCGTCAGGCAGGTTTGTGTCGGTCATCGAGGCATCTCCATATTTTGCGTCAGCGTGTTCGTCGGCATGGTCATCTGTTTTTTCACCCGTTTGTTCACCTAAGGAGCCATCCACAGATCATCCGCTGATTCATTGTCGGCAGATAGACCCAGCAGGTAAACCTGTTCGTCCCAGGTGTAACTGTCATCTTGGGTTTCAAGGCTGACGTTGCTGCCGATGGCGAGTCCCACCATTAATGGCAGGCAGGCAACCAGAGTGGGTCGCCAGAAGTCACCTTTGTTGCGGCCTGGCAGCAGCCAAGCAAGCAGACGATCGGCGAGGCTGCCATCCTGACATGTGGGGAACGCTGGTGGTAGATTCGCCATGATGCGTGCCTCAAGGCGTTTTTGTTGCAACGAAGGTTGGCTAGTCTCGGCGCCGAAGTCCGCTGCCAAGCCAGTAGCCGAGTTGGCGCCAAGGTCGACACCAAGGTCGACACCAAGGTCGGCATCGAGTAGAGCGTCGAGGCTGATCTGGCTATGGAGATATTGCTGGGCCGAGGCATGAATGCTGATGTATTGTTGCATGGCCTCGCGCTCGTCCTGCGGCCAACGTTCAGCTCGACTGCCGTAAGCGTCGATAATCTGGGTAAATCTATGGCTGTTCATTATGGCGTGTCCAGTCTGGTTTTCAAATTGCGGCGACCGCGTGCCAGTAAAGATTCGAGGGCGTCGACGGACACCTCCAGAATTGACGCGGCATCTTTATTTGATAGCTCCTGATAGTGACACAGGATGATGGCGCTGCGTTGCCTTTCGGGCAGCGTCGTTAAAGCCTGCATGACGCGCGAGTTAGCGTCGCTGCGGCTCAACAGAGCGTCCGGTTCCTCGCCGCCGATAGTTTCCGGGGGCGCTGCGGTCAACACCAGGCGCTGATGTTTGCGCAGATGGTCAATACACAAATGGTGAGCAATGCTATGCAGCCATGTCGACACTTTTGCCACCTCTGGCTTGTAGCGATCGGCGTGAGTCCAGAGGCGTAAAAAAACTTCTTGCAGTATGTCCTCGGTATCGGCGTTGTGTCCCATCATGCGCGTCACGTAGTGGCTCATAGGCGACAGTTGGCGTGACAACAGTTGCTGATAAGCGTCGCGGTTACCCAGCGTGACCTGCACGACCAGTGCCTCGTCGGTGACCTGCAGCAACTAACTGGCCTGTTTGCATAAAAATGGCGGGCAGGATGCCAATTCTCTGATCAACATCCTCGCCGCGGCGCCGGTATGACTAACAGGCAGATTAAGCATTAGTCTACAGATCCTTGTGTTTTCTTTCGCCCTTCATCCCTCTGTGACCCTCTGGGCGACGCAGTTCGTCCACAGAGAGACTGCCATCTTGATTGCTATCCATGTAATTGAATGCGGCTATTCGCGCTTCCTCGGGGGTCACGCCACCGCTGCCATCAGTGTCCATCGCCTGAAATCGCGCGCTCATCTTGTCAGCATGTTCAGCTCGCCGCGCCTCATGTTCTGCCATGCGTTCGGCACGATGTGACTCAATTTCGTTGAGGGTCACTTCACCATCGTTGTCGGCGTCAGCGCGAGACATGCGGCCTTTCATGGGCGATTGAAACTCTTCCATCGAAATGACGCCATCTTGGTTGTCATCCATGCGATCAAGCATGTGTTGTTGGGATCGACCTTCTGCTGCGAAGGTGGACAGGCTGAGTCCGGTTAGGGTCAGGCCCAGTAAGCTCAATGACAGGATGTGACGGGTCTTGATCATCATGTTGTTTCTCCTCTGGATAAACGTAAGTGTCATATCTTTTACGGCCCAGGTAAAAATCTCCGTCGCTGTCTTTAGGAATAAATGAATTAAAACGGTTTGACGATGACGAGAATCAATATTGGAATGACAATCAACAGGGCCGTCTCGTTGTAAATCCGAAAGAAGATAGAAGATCGAATAGTCTCGTCGCGTGCCATCTGCTGGATGTAGCGGTACGACTGGCCGTGATAAGCCAACAGTAGCGCGACGAAACCGAGTTTCGCGTGCAGCCAGCCGCCACTAAAGCCAAAGCCTAGCCAGAGCCAGGTACCTAGTGCCAGGGCAAGCACAGCCATGACGCTCGAGAAGCGGAAAAGCTTCTGCCCCATGATAATGAGGCGTTTGACATCTTCATTAGCCTGGCGGCCTTCAACATAGTGCACAAGGATGCGTGGCAGATAAAATAAGCCAGCCATCCAGGCCATAACAAACAGGAGGTGAAAGGTTTTTATCCACAGCATAGGGCGTCTCGTTACTTATCCGTTTGAATCGGGTGTTATTGTACAATGCCTAGCGCGCCGCCATCGACGCGAATATTCTGTCCGTTGATAAAGCTTGCGCGCTGGCTGCAAACGAATACCACGACATCGGCGACTTCCTCTCGCGTGGCCATGCGTCCCAGAGGGTTGGGTGCATGTTCTTTGACGATCATAGCCTCGGCGGTCTCGAACGTATCACCCCATCCAGCCTTGATAGCCTTAGCAAGATAGGCCTGCTCAACTTCCGCGGTACGAATCAAGCCCGGCGATACTAGATTGACGGTGATGCCTGTGCCGCTGAGTTCTTGGGCGAGGCCCACATTCATGTTGGCCAGGGCACCTTTAGCCGCATAGTATTGCGGCGATACCTTGTTTGGACGTGTAGAACCGACGGTGCCAAGATGCACGATACGTCCCCAGCCCTGCTGGCGCATCATTGGGCTGAAGCCCTGGACCATACGCAGGCCTGCAAGTGCATTTTTCTGGTACGAATCGATCCAGTCGTCTGTGCTGCTAGATTGCCAGCGACCAGGGGCAGCCGTGCCGTAATTGTTGACGAGGATATCGACGTGGTCGCTGAGTTTCGTGACCGCGTCGATGACCTGGTTTGAGCCTGCCTCGGTGCTGATATCACCCCAGACAATCTCAGTCTGATGAGACTCGGCATCCTTAAACTGTGTTGCCAGCGCCATCGCGTCGGTTTCATCAAGGGCGTGATATATGACCCTTGCACCCTCTTTAGCGAGATGCTGGGCAATGATCAGCCCCGTACCTCGGTGACTGCCGGTGACTAGCGCGACCTTATCGTTAATGCCTAAATCCACGAATTATTCTCCTTTTTGTGCTAGCTGCTATTCCCGTCAGCCAACTAATTTCCTATAGTCACGCGCTCTTTGACCATGCGCTATGCCAATGTTTGATTTCAATAACTTGTTGTTCCTCTTGCTAGTCGGTCTGGGGGCTATGGTCCAGACGTTAACCGGCTTTGCTATGGGCCTCATTATCATGGGCGGCGTTACCGCGCTGGGGCTGGCCTCTATCAGCGACACGGCGGCGGTTGTCTCGCTGGTCTCGCTACTCAATACCGCGGTGGCCCTGCGCCGCTGCTATCAGTTTATCGACTATTCCTATGTTATCTCTCTTGCCTGCGCGATGTTACCGGCATTATTGCTGGGGGTGTTCATGATGAGTTACTTGGCGGAGGTCTATGTCGATGGCTTGCGCATGCTGTTGGGGTTGGTCATTGTCACGGCGGGCACTCTGCTGATGTTGACACCCAAGCCATACGCCACTGCCTCGGGTGGTCTCAAGAAGGCCCTTGCCGGTGTCGCAGGGGGGTTGATGGGCGGCATGTATGGCGCCGCCGGTGCGCCTCTGGCCTACCTGATGTATCGCCAGCCGCTGGCCGTTAATATCGTTCGCGCCTCATTGTTAGGGCTGTTTGCTATGTCCACGTTGGTGCGTACGGTGGTCGTCGGGGCGGCCGGTCAAATCAATCACAATGTTGTGAGCTTGTCTGTGCTGGCGATGCCTCTGGTGGTGATCGTAACCCTTGGCACCGTGCGTATCAGTCATCGGATACCAGACGCGCTCGTCAGGCGCTGCGCCTTTGTACTGCTGATCGTGCTGGGTTTGTTTTTAATGTCAGGAAGTAGTCGATTCCAGGTTTTTTTGCATCCATAGCGTGTCCCAGTACGTACCGAATTTCCTGCCAACTTCAGTGAGTAGACCCATCTCAGTAAATCCAAGCTGCTTGTGTAGACCTACACTGGCGAGGTTTGGCAGGGTGATAATGCCGTAGCAGCGATGCACGTCGTGTTGCTGCAAATTCAGTAGCAATTGGTTATATAATTGTTTGCCATAGCCATGACCCGTCATGCCAGGGTCAAGGTAAATGCTGCATTCTACCGAGGTATCGTAGGCGGCCTTGGGGCGGAGTTGGGCGCTGGTGGCATAGCCTGCCAGTTGCCCGTCGACGATAAGTACCAGGCACTGGTGGGCTGAGTCAGGCTGGAACTTGTCCAGCCATGGGCGACGTGTCTCAGGGGTGAACGGCTGCAAGTCAAAGGTGATTGAGCTATTGATGACATAGTGATTGTAGATATCTGTCAGTGTGGCAAGGTCGGTGTGCACGGCGTGACGTATCGTCGCTGTCGGGGTGCTCCCCGTTGGCGATTGTGTTGCTGGTTTGATGTTTTGGTTTGTCATGTTGAAATCATAAACCATTCGCCCGAAACGCTGTAATATATCAACGCATTTCACCCTAGTAATTTTTAATGAGAAGCAACAAGAAGCGATTAAGCTATGAGTGAATTTGACGACATTCGCCCCTATCACGACGATGAAGTTGACGGGGTTCTGGCCAGCCTGCTGGCCAATCAAGATTTTCTTGAGTTCATCGCTCGATTCAAGCTGCCACGGCTCAATGCTGTGTTGCCTAGGTTCGCGGTCTATCTGGTGCGTCTGGTCCTGGCTCGACAGGTACGCAAGGTCCATAGTATTAACGATTTCCAGAAGATGGTATCCAGCTATGCGCGAAAATTGGTGTTGGAAACCATGGATGGATTTCGCTACATGGGTCTCGAGCATCTGGATCCAGGTGAGTCCTATTTGTATGTGGGCAATCATCGAGATATTGCCGGCGATTCCATGTTGGTTGATTACGCGTTGTACTTGACTGGACGTGACACGGTGCGTATCGCCGTTGGTGATAATCTGGTGCAACGCCAGTTCGCGACCGACTTGATGAAACTGAACAAGAGCTTTCTGATTCGCCGTTCTGAGGCGGGGGCAAAGAAAATTTATGCCGCCCTGCTAGAGTCATCACGCTACATTCACGCCTCTATTGCCTCGCGAAATTCTATCTGGATCGCCCAGAGCGAGGGTCGCGCCAAAGATGGCATTGATCTCACTGATCCGGCGCTGGTGAAAATGCTGACACTGGCAGAGCGTAAGCAGGCGATGGGCACCACCGTCAAAAACCTGCGCATCGTGCCCGTATCAATAGCGTATGAGTATGACCCCTGTGATTTATTAAAAGCCCGAGAACTGCATAGTCTTAAAAGCGAAGGAGGCTATAACAAGGCTCCGGGAGAAGACCTGCTGAGCCTAGTAAAGGGCCTAGGTGAGTTTAAAGGCAAAGTAACCTTGCGTTTTGGCGCGCCCTTGGGGGACCAATTCGAGATTGCCGAGCAGGTGGCGAGTGAGATTGATCGGCAGATTCTCGATGGTTTGCAGCTCTATCATATTAACTACTGGGCGTTGGAGCAGCTCAGCAAGCGTGGACCTAGCGAGGCCGAAATCGCAGCGGGAGGCGGCAATCACTATAACGCTGTGTGGCAACAAGTTGCACATCTTGTTGATCTCGACAGCCTGTCAGTATTGACGGATCGTTTTGATAGCTGCCCAGAGGAATACCAGCTCGAGTGGTTACAGATGTACGCTAACCCCATCGTTAACAAGGTTGATCATGGGTCCGCGAACCTAACGCCAGAGTAAAGGCGCTAGAGTCAGTCTGGTTAGTGCCGACGCGCTGTTGAATAGTTAGTTAAATAGTTAGTCAAACAGTTGCAGTGAGGGTTCTGAAAGTTTGGCCCACTGTTCGCGTAATTCCAATACATGCTCGGACCAATACCGTTCGGTGTTAAAGAACGGGAAGGCGCGAGGAAAGGCCGGGTCGTCCCAGCGGCGTGCAAGCCAGGCGGCGTGGTACATCATACGCAGCGTGCGCAGTGGTTCGATAAGTCGCAGTTGGGCCGGATTGAAATGGCAAAATGCCCGGTAGCCTTCCATGATCCTTATGATTTGTTGCTGTTGTGTCTCCCGATCACCAGACAGCAGCATCCACAAGTCTTGGATGGCAGGGCCGTTGCGCGCGTCATCAAAGTCGACAAAGTGCGGCATATCATCCCGCCACAGGACGTTGCCCATATGACAGTCGCCGTGCAGGCGGGTACTCATATAGGTCGTCGCCGCGAATATCTCATCTAACTCGCCCAGTACATATTCGGTCACAGAATTATAGGCGGGTTGTAATTCGAGCGGGATAAAATTATTCTCAATGAGATACGTTCTAGCGTTATGGCCATAATCCTGCACAGAAATACTGGGCCGCGTCTCAAAGGGTTGGTCGCCGCCCACCGCATGTATGCGGGCGATATGACGGCCGAGAATTTCAAGGTTGTCGAGGCGGTCTAACTCCGGCGCACGACCACCGCGACGCGGATACAAGGCGAAACGAAAGCCTGAAAATTCTGTCAAGGTGGTGTCGTCCTTGATCACCAGTGGTGGTACTGCCGATATCTCATTGTCGTGCAGTTCTTGGCTGAATGCATGGTCTTCCAAAATCTGTTCGTCGCTCCAGCGCGCCGGCCGATAAAACTTACCGATCAGCGGCTGGCCGTCATCAATACCAATCTGGTAGACGCGATTTTCATAGCTGTTGAGTTGCAATATACGGGCGTCGCAGGAATAGCCGACGCTCTCGACGGCATCCATCACCAGGTCTGGCGTTAAGGTGGTAAACGGGTGTGTGCTTGGACTTAAAGACAAAGGTGTACCTGTCAGGTTGGATCTGTGAGTAGCGCAACCGTCTTAATCTGCAGAAATACAGACATGCCCGGTTGCAGTCCGAGTTGAGCCAGGGACTTACGTGTAATGCGGCTCAGGATATAGTGTTCGCCAGCTTTAATCCGGATTAATAGCCCGGGTTGCTCACCGACAGGTTCGATTTCGCTGACAATCCCGGTCAAGATATTGAGTATGCTGGTTTCGCTGGGGGCCTTGAGTGCCAGGCTGACGTCCCGTGCAGGGATGCGCAAGCGCATGCGTGAGCCTACTGCTTCACTGCGTAGGCTCACATAGAGCGACTGATCGCCGAGACTCAAGCGGGTCAATCCATAGTGTGGGTCGTGCTCAGTAACCTGGCCCTCGACCACGGCGGCGACCGCGTCGCCGCCGTGGCTGTTGATCGATAAGGAGGACGCCAGTTCGAACACGCTGCCCTGATCGGTGATGCGGCCTTGATCGATGAGGTAAACCTGATCGGCCAGGTAAGTGATTTCGTCTAGGGCATGACTTACATACACAACAGGTATGTCCAGACGCCGGCGCAGGCTATCGATATAGGGCAGAATCTGTAGCCGCGCGGCGTGATCCAAAGCCCCGAGGGGTTCATCCATGAGCAGGCATCGAGCACCGCTGAGCAGAACTCTGGCAATAGCGACACGTTGGGCCTCACCCCCAGACAGTTGTGGAGTGCTCACATCCAGCAGGTGGCTGATGCCGAGCCAATGACTCACCTCGGTTAGAGACATAGGGATGCTGCCACGTCGACGACGAACCGCGTACGTCAGGTTACCGCGCACGCTTAGATGGGGAAATAGTTGCGCTTGCTGAAAAACATACCCCACGCCCCGAGCGTGAGCCGGTACGAACTGGCGCGAATTCTGCCAGATCTGGTCGTCACTGATGATGCTAATCTGATCACCTCTTGCGCCGCGCTCCAGGCCGGCGAGCAATCGCAGCACAGTACTCTTGCCTGAGCCAGACGGTCCATACAGAGCCGTAACGCCCTTGCTGTTGATCGCCAGGTTCAGCGCCAGGGCAAAGCCCGTATCACGCTGCAACTGAATGTCGGCGGCGATCTGCATGGTCAGCGCGCCCCCGCAAAACGCATCTGCCAGTGTCGATTGATGCTATAGACCAGCAGTAGTAACACAAAAGAGAACACCAGTAGTCCCATGGCGAGGACATGGGCGGCACCATATTCCATTGATTCCACGTGATCAAACAGGGCGATGGACAACACGCGGGTCTCGCCGGGAATATTACCGCCGATCATCAATACAATGCCGAATTCACCGATAGTATGAGCAAATGCTAGACAAATAGCGGTAACAAACCCGCGCCGAGACAGGGGCACGACCACTGACCAGAAGCGATCGAGCGGCGCGGCGCCGAGGGTGGCCGCAGCATCAAGTTGTGCCTGCTGAATATTTTCAAAGGCCACCTGCAACGGCTGCACATAAAACGGCAAGGAGTAAATGATTGAGCCTATCACCAGGCCGCTAAAAGTAAATGCAAGGTACTCACCCGTTAATAGCCACCAGCCTTGGCCAACCACGCCATCCGGTGCGAAGGCCAGCAGCAGATAAAAGCCCAGCACCGTTGGCGGCAGTACGATCGGCAAAGCAACGATGGGCTCGATGAAAACACGGGAGAAATGCTTAGTGCGTGCCAGCCACCAGGCCAATGGCGTACCAATGACTATCAAGACCAAGCTGGTTGTTAGCGCTAGCTTGAAGGTGATCCAAAGCGCTAACAGGTCGGGATTGGCTAACATATAGCAGTCTCTGCAGCGCAAGTATGTGCGCATAGTAACACCGGCACGGACCGTTGATGGCAGGCGATCACGTGCTCAAACACGACTAGCTTTTGTCCTGGCTAAGGCGTTCGATAAAATCGTTAATCAGCCAGCCAGAGATCGATACCATGGCAGGCTTGTGGGGCATGTTCTGATAGTGGAACCATTGGGCATCTGCGATTTCAGATTCTTGTAAAACAAACTCACCACTGTCGTACTCGGCATGAAAGCCCAGCATGAGTGAATTGGGAAACGGCCAGGGCTGGCTACCATAGTACTTCAGGTTTTTGATACGAATACCCACCTCTTCGTGCACTTCGCGGTGTACGGCTTCCTCGATAGATTCACCCGGCTCGATAAAGCCAGCTAGGGTCGAATAGAAATTACCCCGTGCTCTTGCGCCGCGTGCCAACAGCAACTCTTCGCCGCGAGTAACGAGGACGATAATCGAGGGTGACAGACGCGGATAAAACAGCTGTCCACAGGGCACGCACTGGCGTGAGCGATCCGAAGCGTCGACTTGCGTGGCCTGGCCGCACTGGCTGCAAAACTGGTGGTTGCGATGCCAGTCAATAATTTGC
>Ga0307488_10005951_pt1 | contig 10068 bp, 11 predicted proteins | sample SB02metaG_FD_202248 | JGI IMG/M metagenome (GOLD analysis project Ga0307488, IMG submission 202248) | Sea-ice brine microbial communities from Beaufort Sea near Barrow, Alaska, United States - SB 0.2 | ecosystem: Environmental > Aquatic > Marine > Coastal | place: USA: Alaska | collected...
CGCAATTACTTTTAGAAAATCAATTATCTAATTTAGAGTCAGCAAATCTTAATAAACATATAATAAATTCATTATCAAAAAGTAATAAAGCAATACATAGTTTAAATAAAGATTTAAATGTTGATACAATAGAAGAATTAATGGATGATATACATGAAGAACAAGAGAATTATAATACAATACAATCTATTATGGAACAACCATTACAACAAATTTATGAAGACGATGACTTAAATAAAGAATTAGAAGAATTAGAAGAAGTTAAACAAATAGAACAATTTACAAAAATAGAAAATAGTGAAGACTTAGAAGACTTAAAAGTATTAAAAGAATTAGAAGAATTAGAACAAATAGATAAAAAAGAAAAAATAAAGAAAACTAATTCTAATTTATTAATACCATTATAAAAATAAACATAAAAATAAAATAAAAAATTGATTTAAAAAATTATATATTTATATAATTAATAAAAAAGAGTATTACTATATTACTATATAACTATATAACTATATACTATAAACTATAAAATGGGTTCTGTATCTAATGATTATATTAACAACCAATATCAACAAAATATATTAAATAATTTTATTGATTTTTTCAATAAAAATGAAAATAATGATTTAAAACAATGGGTTAAAAATTTTAATGAACCAAATGGATTTATGTTTACAGAAGCAGATGAAATTATTACAATTTGTGAATCTCTTGATCCTGAAGCAAAACTTGATAATAGTATTGTTTGGTTTTTACGTGAATGTCAAGATATTTTTACAAATGAATAATTATTAATTAAAATAATAAAAAATTGATTATAATTTTTAATTTTTTTATTAATAAAATAATATAATTTATAAAACGTAAAATAAATAAAATGAGTAAAACTAATAAAAAAGTTAATAAAATAAATATTAAACCTGAAAGAGATAGTAATTCAAAAAATCAAAAGAAAAAAAAGGCAAAACAATTAAATAGACAATTAAATAAACAATTTGAGAAAATGATTAAAAATTTTAGTAAATTATAAAAAATTGTTTTTATTAATATATATATATATATATATTATACTATACTTTTTACTATACAATAAATTATTACTTATATAATTTAACTTACAACTTTGTAAAAAATGGCTGACAATCAAGTTCTTCATCCCTATAATGTGCCTATGTTCCCTCCTTCTATTAAATTAGAAAGAAAAAAGAAACTGCAAGAATATAAAGAAAATGAAAATATAATAAAACAACAAAAAATTCAAGCAGGTATTTATCAAGCTCCAAAATCTGCAAAAACTTTAAATTTTGATAATTAAGTATAATTAATTATAATTAATTATAATTAAGTATAATTCAAATAAGGCATATCAGGACTAACTTGCCATATCATATATGCACAGCGTTCTGGTGTTTGTGCTTTTGAACCTGGTGTATCTACTTCTATAATTCGTGTTGGATTAAATTGTTTATAATAATTAACAATATCAAGATTTTGTGTTGTTAATGATAAATATGTAATTTTTAATTTTTCATAATTTTTTTTAGCATCATTTAAAATAATAGTCATTAGACGTTGTCCTTGTCCTGTTCCAGCTTTAGAGCATAATTTATGAATAAACATAAACCCTCCATTTTTAGAATATAATTTAGTAGATATATAGGCTATTATTTCTTTATTATTATGTATGTATAAAATACGATAATGATTATCTTTTTTTAATGATTTCATATCTTTAAGTATTGATTTTCTAATTTTATATTTTTTTCCATCTTGTGTTTGACCTTTACATAAATTTTTAGATTTTTTTATTAGAGATTTAAAATGTGTATAAGTTTCATCATCACTTACTTCAGATAAAGTATAATTATTTATATTAAAAGTTGTATTTTTTTTATTTTTATTTTTTTTTGTATTTTTAGTATTTTTATTTATAGCTCTGTATACTCTTTTATTTTTAGTAATCATATTTAATATTAATATTTATATAGTAACTATTTATATAGTAACTATTTATATATTTAATAATTTATTAATCTAATAATTTATAATAATTTATTAATCTAATAATTTATAATAAAATTATTTATATATAAATAATTATTATTTAAAATATTTACTATTATTAATAAACATTTTAAATAATAATTTATAAATAAAACAAAGGTATCCAGAGCTATTTAATAAAATTAAAATGAAACAAAATCATTTATATATAATGTTAGTTGTATGTATTTTAATAATATTTACTTTAATTACACTATTAATAACACGTAATAAAAGAATACATAAAAATACAAAACACGATAATAACAATAGAAACAATAATAACAATAGAAACAATAGAAACAATAGAAACAATAGAAACGAAGTTCAACAAATTATTATTAATGACCCATATTACTATGATGACTATTATTATGAAGATGACTATTATTGGTTCAATCCAATGTATTGGTGGGGCAATACACACAATAGACAACACAATAGACATCATAATAGACCACACAATAGACCCGCACCAACACAAGCAGCCCCCTCACCAACACAAGGATCCACCTCCCCAACACAAGCCCCAACACAAGAACAAGCACCAGCACAAGAACAAGCACCAGCACCAGCACCAGCACCAACACAATCACCGTTTATAGAATATGAACCTGAAATAGAACAAACATTACAAGAACCAGTTACTGAATTAGAATCACAACCTATTATCACAATGAATCTTTCACCACCTGAACCAGAAATGATTTCACCTTTACCAACATTAGTTTCACAAGAACCAATAATGCCTGAAAATATAGTAATGCCTACTTTATCTTTATAAAAAATTGATTAAAATTAAGTAAATTAGTAAAAGTATAAATGTGATTAATACATTTTTTAATAATAAAGTGTATTTAATTATAAAGTAAAATATTAAACTATAATGCCTGAAAATTGTAATAAGTTAGATATGTATTATAATATTAATGAAAACAATAATGAAAATAATATTAATAATGAATTATATGGAATTAATTTAATGTTAGTTTATTGTGTCTATCACGGCGAATGTTATCTTAGAAAATGCTCTATTGAAGATTGTGAAAAATATGAAGTTCCATTAAACTATAAAGCTCCTCACGCAAAACATTTAGGTGTATGTGATGAAACTGATTTATATAATATGGGTATTTTAAATTTTTATGAAGATAAAGAAACTAATACAGTAACTATTAATATAATTCAAGATATAAAATTATATTATGAAAAATTTGTTAATGGAACAGATTTTAGTGATTTTTATAATGAACATACAGAGTTTATTACTGATGAATATGGAAATGAAATAGTGTATAAAAATAAGAATCTTGTTGAATGGTTTGAATATATTCAATCTAACATAAGAGATTTTGGTAATTTTTTAAATAAAGGTGAAACATATTTTAAGTAAACTATAAAACATATACTTATTTTTAATTTTCATATAATCATTTTTAAATTTTTAATTTTTTTATTTTAGTTTTTAATAATTTATATTTAATATAAAAAATAGTAATATAAATATAATTTTTTTTAATATAAAAAAATAATAATAAGTTTAATTAAAAAATTGATTTAAATAAATAATAAGTTTTATATCAAAATTATAATTAACATAAAATTAACATAAACTAAAAATTATAAACTAAAAATGTCTTATTTAATATCATCTTTAAGAAAAACAATGCCCTATATTAAATTTTTTGATGTATCTATGCGAGATGGATTACAAACATTACCAGCTACATATACATTAAAACATAAAAAAATAATATTAGATAGAATAATAGATACATATAAACCCGATTCTTTAGAAATTGGATCATTGGTATCACCAAAAGTATTACCACAAATGAAAGATTCACACGAATTATATAAACACGCAAATAAACATTACATAAAAAAAAATAATGTATATAATCCTAATTTTTACTTATTAGTTCCACCAACTGAAAAACATTTAGAAATGGCAGAAAATTTAAATGTTAAAAATATTTCAATTATGTCATCAGTTTCTAATAAATTTCAAGAAAAAAATGTTAGATTATCACTTTATGAAACACGGAATAATATTACAAAAGCAGTAAATACATCTCATAATTTAAAAAATCAAAATAAGTTTAATAATGTAAAAGTATATATGTCTTGTATATCATATTGTCCTATTTCAGGTAAAATAGATAATGATGTCATAGTCAATGAATTATATGAATATTTAAATATTGATGCTATCGATGAAGTATGTATATCTGATACGTGTGGTAAAATGAGTTTTGGTGATTTTAAACATATAATTGATTATTTAAATATTGATATGAAACATAATTTAGGTAAAGTTAGCCTACATTTACATTGTAATGATAAATTAAATTATTATACTATTAATAGTATTATAAAATATGCACTACAAAATAAAATATATAAATTTGATGTATCTTGTTTAGATGCTGGTGGATGTAGTGTTACATTAAATAATGATGAACTAAATAATAATTTATCATATGAACGATTTTATAAAATATTGTATTAAAATTATTAACATTATTAAAATTAATAAAATTATTTAAAAAAGAAAAAAAATTATATATTTCAATAATTTTTTTTCTATTTACTTACTCGTAAATAGTAGATGTAGAAGGACGCTTCCAGCCAGGGCCGTATTGCTCCTTGATACGTTGTTCACGTTGTTCTGTCGTAAGAACATTGCGAACTCGGCGTCGACTCTTTTCACGAGAGCGTTGGCGTTGGCCTGAAAAATCAGCGTAGCAATCGATGGCTTCAAAACCTGACATAGTAGCTTGTAGAGCTTGTGTGGCTTGTGTGGCTTGTGTGGCTTGTCAGGTGTTATACTTTATTATTATCTAAATTTAAAAATCAATTTTTATTTATTTTTTTCATTTTGTAAGTATTTTATCTATTTTTTTATTTTAAATAGGTTTTATACATTTTTAAATTTTTTTCTTTTTCAAGTGTATAATCCACAATTGGTTTAATATAATTAATTGTAATTTTATTATCTTTTTTATCATTATCTTTTTTATCATTATCTTTTTTATCATTATCTTTTTTATCATTATCTTTTTTATCATTATCTTTTTTATCAGTTAAATTATAATGAGTATGATAGTCATACCATTTATGTAAATGAGATGATTTAACATTTTTTAATTCAGGTATCCATTGTTTTATATATTTACCATCATTATCGTGTTTAGCACTTTGTATCCAAGGATTCATAATTGTTTGTGAAAGCGGTCTTGATGTCGTTCCACTTGAATTAGAACCACTAACTTGCCATCCAAAATTATTTTGAGTTGGGTCATAATCATATAATTGAGAAGCAAAATAACGTTCTCCTAATTTCCAATCAATATGTAACAATCTACATAAAAAATTAGATACTACTAAACGTCCTCTATTATGCATATATCCATTAGTATTTAATTCTCTCATAGCAGCATCAACAATTGGATATCCTGTTTTTCCTTCACACCATTTTTTAAAATTGTCTTTGCTTTCTTTATCTTCTTTCCATTTTATATTTCTATAACTTGGATTTAAAGCTTTTTCAGTATATATTTCTGGATGATAATGTGATAAATTATAAAAAAAATCACGCCAAAATAATTGTCTAATTAATCCCTCATCACCTTCTTTACCCAATTTTTTAAAAGTCCAATACACTTCTCTTATACTAAGACAACCAAATTTATTAAATGGTGATAAATGTGTTGTTTGATAGATAAGATTATCACGTTCATCATTATAGTTACTCCATTCTTTAATATTTTTTAATATCTTTAAACCACAAGCCCTACCACCACATTCTGGTAAGTTTTCATTATAATTTCCCATAATTAACCCATTTGGTTTTATAATATCATCTATAGTTAATAATAAACGATTCTTACCACTTAATTTATCTAATTTATTTAATAGTTCAGTAATTAATTTATTATTAGAATTAGATTTATTATAATAGTTTGTATGTTTATTGTAAGTTATTTTTTTGATATCTTTTTGTGACGATGTCCTCCAAAAAGGAGTAAATTTAGTATAAGGTGTTCCAGAACCTGTTAATACTGTTCCAATAGGATTTAAACATATATCATCTAATGATAAACAATTTATTTTATTTTTTTCACATAGTTTTTTTATTTTATTATCTCTTTCTTGGCTATAATTAGTATAATCCATATTAAATGATATCGTTTTTACATTATTTAGTTGTTTTATTAATGTATCCAGAATGCTATATTCATCATATTTATCATTTTCATAAAATATCGTTAAATTACTATGTTTAGTTTTTAATTGTTTATCTAAATCTTGTAAAGAATAACATAAGAATTGTAAGCAATTATCACTTCTATAAGGATTTTTATTTTTATCAATTTGTTTTTGAGTAAAAATAAAAATAGGTAATACAATATCGTGTGTATTACAAGCTTCTATAAGAGTTGTATTATCTTCTAAACGATAATCTCTACGAAAAATATGAATACATATTGATTTTTCTGTCATAATTAACACTATATCTAATAAAAAAATAAATACTTATTTATTATTTATTATTATTATAGGTAATTTTTTATAATTTTAAATTTATAAAAATAATAATTAATATAAAAATAATAATTAATATAAATTAATAATTAATATAAATTAATAATTAATATAAATTAATAATTAATTATTATTTTTATAAATTTATATTAATTATTATGTTTTTATAAATAATTTAATTACTATTAGGTTCAATATTTTCTTCAATAGTGTCTTCGTAAGTGTTATAGTTAGCCATACCCCAGCAATTACATTGAGCACAACCATCCCAAATATTACCACAATTTGAACACTTAACATAATCATCAAAATAATGTTTATTATAGTCAGAATCATTATCCAATTCTTCCTCAGTATTTTCTTCTTCAGTAGTGTCTTCTAAAGAATCGCAATCGCAACGTTTATAACCATGCCAACAATTACTACATTTATAACATTTTACAAGATTTAAAGATAATCTTGAGTGTGGATTATTATCCATATATTCTTTTGCTTTATCATTATTGCAATCACACATTAATCGTTTATATGAAATAGTATTACATTCTCTACACTTAAAAACTTCATCGTTTGAGTCTTCATTAGTAAAGTTTTCATTATCTACTTGATTCATAAAAGTTTTAGATTGAATCTCACACATAATGAACTTAATAATTTAATAATTTAATTTATCAAGAAATAATAAATAAATAAAAATAATTAAAAAATAAAAAAAATCAATTTTATAAAAAATAAAATAAGTTATTCTGGTGGTTTAAATGTTAAAGTTGAAAGTTCTATACTACTAAATAATTTTTTTTTTTCATTATTTTCAAAATTATTTAATTTATTATTATTTTTATATACTTTAAAATTATCTTTAGATTTTAGTTTAATAAGGTCACATACTTTTGTATAACATTTATTTGTTTCACAAAAAGCAATAATATCAAATTGACTATCATTTATAACATCAAACATTGTAATATTTTTATTAATTGTTTTACTAATTAAATTATTACTTTTCATATAATCTTCAATAACACAAATAAATATAGTAAAGTTCAATAAAAATTTATTTATAATAAGATTGTTATTTCTAAATATATCTAATAAAATATTCATAATTAATGAAGTTCCCATATGATTATTATTATCAATTATATTCCTAAAAATATATGTAACTTCTTCATCAAATTTTTTTAAAGTAAAATAGGGTATATTTAAATTATTATTAATTTTTAAAAATTCTTTTAATACTATTATTAAATTATCGATATCATAATTAATTAAAGCAAACCAAAAATCAGTTGATAATTTTATATTACTATTTTGAAAACATATACCACAATCATATATTATCATTTGAGTAATTTTTGTAGCTTTATTATACTTTACTTTCCAATTTTTACAATGTAAATCACCATGAATAAAATTATCAATAAATAACATTTGTTTAAAAAAACATATAAAATTTAATGATGTTTTAAATTTAGCCATATCACTTAAACTCTCTATACTTTCTCCTTCTATATATTCACTTATAAGTAAATCATTTGATTGAAATAATATTTTTGGAAAAATAATATATTTTTCACTATCTTTAAAATTTTCAATAAATGTTTTAACATTATTTGCTTCATTATTAAAGTCGCATTGTAAATTTATATCTTCTAAAAAATCATCTATATTAAAAATTAAATTATATTTAACTTTAAAATAATGAATAGATTGTATATATCTTAATACTGTTAATAACTCATATTGATTTTCTAAATCAGTATCAATTGTTGGATGTTTTACTTTAATAGCAACTTCAACGCCATCTCGTTTGCGTTTACCGTAATAAACTTGTCCTATACTCCCTGAAGCAATTGCTTTAAATGTAGAAATATCTATATAATCTTCAAGTTCAATACCATACATAACTTCTTTAAAAATAGTTTTAGTATGTTCTAAACTATGATAAGGACATTGTTCAAATATATCCTCAAAATAATTTATAAATTTAATAGTTATAATTGTATCTGGATTATTATTATTTATTATATTTGCTTTTAATTTACTTATATACCATTGTAAAAATTTGATATATAAACTTCCTGATTTAAAAATAATATCTTTCAATGATTTAAATAATTTATTGTTTTTTTCTTCATTATTTATATCTTTTATTGTGTAAATACAATCAATATGTTTTTTAATATCATATAAATTTTTAAATTGATTGTAAATTTTTATCACATATGTAAACATAATTATATTTATTTATATGTATAATTTTATATTTATATTTATATTTATAATTATAATTATAATTATAATATTTAAAAAATTATAATTTATAACTAATAAAAAAAACTAAAATATATATAAAACTAAAACGTATTCGTTTTTATTTATTAAATAAATTTATTAAAATATAAAAGAATACTAATTAAATATAATTATATTAATTTAAATATATAATAATATAAAATTATATAATAAAATAAATAGTGTAATTAATAGTGTAATTAATAGCGTAATTAATATTATAATTCAATATGAGTAATTTGGCTGATATGGTAAAAGATGTTACTTATTTTTATATTAAGTACTATTATGAAAAAGAATTAACAGATACAAAACAAGACAAATTAAATGAAAATGAGTTAAAAAATATGATAAATAAATTATATGTTGAAAAATCAAGTGAACTGAAAAAATATATTAGAGATACATTAAAAGAAAATTTAAAAGACAATTATAGTTCATTTTCAACAGAAAATATTTTACTTGAAATGTTTAGTGATCCAGAATATTCAAAACATAGAGTTTTTTTAGAAATAATGAATTTTCAAAATAATTAATGAAAATTATTTATTTTTTTAATTATTTATTTTTTAATTATTTATTTTTTTAATTATTTATTTTTTAATTATTTATTTTTTTAATTATTTATTTTTTAATTTCTTTTATAAATTTAATAGATAATAAATTAAAAGTTTAAAAAATGAAAAAAAATTATAAAAAAGCATATCAACGTAAAAATAAGAAAACAAATTATAAAAAAACAAATTATAAAAAAACAAATTCTAAAAAAACAAATTCTAAAAAAACAAATTCTAAAAAAACAAAAGTGAATAAAAAGTGTGCTCCATTTATTGAACCAATTGATATATCTAATTTATCAAAACAAAAAAAAATAACAAAAACAAATGTAAAAATAATAAAATCAGTAACAAGTGAAAGTTGTTTTACAATTGATGCTCTTCGTAAAATAGCAACAAAATGGAATGAAACACATCCTCAAATGAAAATAGATTTTACTACTATAACAACAGGTAAAACATTATGGAATGCTATTAACAATGTTATGAAATATAAATGTAATGATGAATTATGTTGGTTAAAACAAGAATTTATTAAAGATAGTTATTTACAAAAAGAATTATTAAAAAATTTTAAACCATTTATGCCTAAAACTTGGACTGAAAATCCACGTGAATGGTTAAATAC
>Ga0307488_10005952_pt1 | contig 10068 bp, 18 predicted proteins | sample SB02metaG_FD_202248 | JGI IMG/M metagenome (GOLD analysis project Ga0307488, IMG submission 202248) | Sea-ice brine microbial communities from Beaufort Sea near Barrow, Alaska, United States - SB 0.2 | ecosystem: Environmental > Aquatic > Marine > Coastal | place: USA: Alaska | collected...
GGCTAGACGCGGCTCCATCGTCGCCGGCAAAGCCCCCGGGCGGTATAACCTGCGCCCCAGGGGTTATCGCGGCCAAGGTCAGGGGGGGCTCCGCGGGGCCACCGCCCTCTCCGACTCGCCGCTGCTGGGGCGGCTGTTGTTGAACCTGACCGACGTGTTCGACTGCGAGGTGCTGCCGCTGCTGGACCCAATCACTCGCGCGCTGCTCGGGCGGGTTGGGCAGGCGTGCCGGGACGCGGTCCTGCGGTCCCCCAAGCTCCCCTGCGCGGGTCGGACCGTCGGAGTGAAGCTTCTAGTTGACCACTTTGTCGGGTCCGTCGAGCTGCTAACTTGGGCTTTGGCGAACGGGTGCCCGTGCGACGCGGCGATATGCGGCGGGGCCTTACGCTCGTCCACTTTCCAGCTCAACGTAAGCCGTGTTTATCATCGGTGACTGACGCTACTCGACGTAACCAACATAAAGTGCTTACGTTGAGCTGATAAGTGGTAAAGTTGAAGCCCCTGATCTGAGGACTGGCCGCTCGGGGCGGGCAACTGGAGGTGTTGCAGTTGGCACGGGATCTCGGCTGCCCGTGGGACGTGTATACCAGTTCGGGCGCCGCTGCGGGCGGGCACCTGCAGGTCTTGAAGTGGGCGCGGGGGCAGGACTGTCCGTGGGATGAGGATACGTGCACGTACGCCGCTATGGGAGGGCACCTGCCAGTGCTGAGGTGGGCGCGGGAGCACGGCGGTCTGTGGGACGAGGGCACGACTGGACTCGCCGCTCGAGGCGGGCACCTGGAAACGCTGCAGTGGGCGCGGGAGCACGGCTGCAGGTGGGACGAGGATACGTGCGCGTGGGCCGCCCAGGGCGGGCACATGGAAGTGTTGCAGTGGGCGCGGGAACATGACTGCCCGTGGGATGGGCATTCGCTGCGCACTCGCTGCTCTGGGCGGGCAACTGGCGACGCTGAGGTGGGCGCGGGAGCACGGGTGCGAGTGGGACGGGCTAACCATCGACGCTGCCCGTCGCGGCGGACGTGCGGAGATCATCCAATACGTGTCGGATCACGGGTGTCCGGCCGAATACATAAACGAGAGCGACAATAACAGCGACAGCGACAGCGAGGAGGAGGACGAGGAGGAGGACGAGGAGGACGAGGAGGAGGACGTGGAGGGCGAGGTGGAGAGCGGGGATTAGGACGAGGAGGACGACGCAGACGACGAGGACGAGGAGGATGCTGGCGGTGTTGTTGCGGGCGTGTGAGCACGACACAATGACGATTAATTCACGCAAACTGCTTACAAGAATTATCTGCCCAACTACTTATATCTGCCTCAGTACTTTTATGAAGCGAGCTAGGCTGCTATGATGGATCCCGTACTCGTATGCATGTGACTATGGTACGTCTACGAGCATGACACATGAACGTATATCGACCTTCACCACTGACTAACTGTGAGTGCCATGCCTCGCGCCACACCGCCAAACCCGCAGAACATGCTGAACGTCGTGTACTGGTACATGTCTATCCATTATCACGCCAGCGTGAACTTAGTGCGCCGGAGGGTGCCTGTGCGTCCTATGCTTGGCCTGGCGAGCCACACCTCAGCCTCACTCTACCACCACCGCTGCATCGCCCGGATAACGAACACGCCAAATACAGAATTGTACCTTATCCACCTGCTAATGGTCGCTCTCCAGCACCAAGGAATCTCAATAACCTACTTGTTCTGAGATATCCCAGCCGCCCCCGCCGTCACAACACCCGGCGCAAACGGCCAGGCTCGCGCTCCGTACCAATAGCACACCGGCGGATCTGATTACCGAAGCTGCCGTGAATATGGCAGCACACGCCTCCAACGCCGCCGGCAACGCTGCCGGCCGGTATGACCTCCGCCCCCGGGGGCGTCGTGGCCAGGGTCAGGGTGGCCTCCGCGGGGCCGCTGCCCTCGCCGACTCGCCGCTGCTGGGGAGGCTGCTGTTGGACCTGATCGACGTATTCGACTGCGTGGTGCTGCTGCTGCTGGACCCCGCCACGCGCGCGCTTCTCGGACGGGTCGGGCAGGCGTGCCGCGACGCGGTGCTGCGGTCCCCCAAGCTCCCTTGCGCGGGTCGGACCGTCGGAGTGAATCGTTGACGACTTTGTCGGGTCCGTTGAGCTGCTGGCTTGGGCTGTGGCGAACGGGTGCCCGTGCCACACGGGAATCTGCGGCGTGGGCTTACACTCGTTCACGTTTCAGCTCCACGTATGCCGGTTTTGTCAGTGACTGACTGACGCTACTCGACGCATACGACACTCAGTGCTTATGCTGAGCTGACAAGTGGACGAGTTGAATACCCTGATCTGAGGACTGGCCGCTCGGGGCGGGCACTTGGAGGTGTTGCAGTTTGCTAGGCCGTGACTTGTATACCAGTTCGGGTGCCGCTGCGGGCGGGCATCTCGAGGTGTTGCAGTGGGCGTGGGAGCAAGACTGCCCGTGGGATGAGGATACTTGCACGTACGCAGCTTTGGGCGGGCACCTGCCGGTACTGAGGTGGGCGCGGGAGCACGGCTGCCCGTGGAATACGGAGACCTGTGCCGCTGCCGCTCAGCCCGGGCACCTGGGGGTATTGCAATGGGCGCGGGATCACCACTGCCCGTGGGATGAGCGGACGTCTGGAGCCGCCGCTGCGGGCGGGCACCTCAGCTTGCTCAAGTGGGCGCAGAGGCAGGACTGCCCGTTGTCAGTGCGGACCTGTGGACTCGCCGCCAAGAATGGGCACCTGGATACGCTGAAGTGGGCGCGGGATCAGGACTGCCCGTGGGATGAGGTCACGATTGCACTCGCCGCTTGGGGAGGGCACCTGGAGACACTGCAGTGGGCTCGGGAGCACGGCTGCAGCTGGGACACGCGTACGTGTGCTTGGGCTGCTGAGGGCGGGCACATGGAGGTGTTGCAGTGGGCGCGGGAACATGACTGCCCGTGGAATGTACGTACGTGTGCGCGGGCCGCTGAGGGCGGGCAACTAGAGACGCTGAGGTGGGCTCGGGAGCATGGCTGCGAGTGGGACGGAGAAACCATCGATGCTGCCCGTCGCAGCGGATGTGCAGAGATCATTCAATACGTGTCGGATCATGGGTGTCCGGTGGAATACACAAACGAAAGCGAGAGCGACAATGACAGCGAGAACGCGGAGGCCGACGAGGAGGATGAAGATGAGGACGTGGAGGACGAGGTGGAGGACGGACAGGAGGAGGAGGAGGAGGAGGACGACGACGAGGACGAGGAGGAGGACGAGGACGAGGAGGACAACGCTGGCGACGTTGCGGGGGGCGCGTGAGCACGACACGCTTTCGATTAATTCACGCAAACTGCATTGAATGAAATATCCTCACTAGCTCTATTACTAAATGAAAATTATGAAATCAGCTAGACTGCTTTGAATGGATCACGTACAGCACCCTGTCTGCCTGTGAACATGTGACTATAGCACTTCTACGATCATGCATCATGATGAATTACCGACTCCCGCTGGCTCATACACTGTGATAGCTTCGCCTCGAGCCACACCACCACACGTAGAACTTGCTGAAGGAAGTGTACCATCACATGTGTATCCCGTCCACGTGAACTTAGTGTACGGGCGGAAGGAGGGTACATGTTCATCCTATTGCTTGGCCTCGAGCCACACGACCACCTCGCAGAACCTGCTGAACGGGAAGTGGTCGAACAGCGCCATACGCCGCACCTCGTGTGTGTCGCCCAGGCCGCGGTCCACCTGGCAGGGGCAATACGCGTAGGAGGTGTACCGGTTACCGCCGCATCATTCACAACGTATCGTACCGGTGCTCGCCACGTCTTCCAACTCGTAGTGTGACGGTGCTCGCCGAGTCATCCACAATATCATGTCCCCGTGCAGCTCGCCACGTCAGCCAATGCAACTCACTATGTGGTGGACGACGTAGCGAGTACTGGTACATACGTGGTGAGCGACATTTATGTGACCGTACCACGAGGTCGCGGCGCAGAGACAAAGCGTCGCACGCTATGTAGAGAACGGACCTAAACCGGCGCACCAGCGCCAGCGTGTCCGAGTCCAAGGGACGGATAAATAATTCCCGCCACGTCACAGCATGCTACTAGTACTACCTTGTCTGTCAGTTGACTTTTGGCCAATTCGCCAAACTCCAACTTACTACAAGTTACTAGTCCACGGACGAGGCACTGGCACTCAACAGTGAGGGCGAGCACTAGTATACAGTGTATCCGGCCTTGCCTCGTCCAGCCCGGCACGGGGCGGGTCCACCAGCACCACCCCGTCCGACCCCGCCGAGGCAAGCATCAGGCTGTCGGCGTCAGCATCATCGGCATCCCCAGGCTGGCCTTGTTTGCTGCTGTTGTGGAGTATCTTTGCGCGTGAGAACACCTCGGCGGGCAACGCACGGACTTCCATGTTCTAGGGCCTGGCGGATATGTCTTGCCACGACATCCGATGTCATTCAACTTGAGAAATGAGGGTTCTAAGTATGTGTGATGACGTGGCGAGCAATATACGCAAGACCCTGCAGCGTTGCGCACGTTGTTGGCCATGAAGTTGTTCTCAGCCGCGGCGCACAGCCGGGGCTCGATCTCCACCGCAGTGACTTGGCGGAAGTGCGGCGACAGCACGCAGGTGTGGTTGCCGTTGCCGCGTAACAGGGTCTTGCATACTTGCATACCAGTTTGCGGGGACACCGTCAGACAGAGGAGGTAGAGGAGGCGGCGAGTGTGTGCGGGAACACCATTAAACTGAGGATGCAAAGGAGGATGCTGAAAGTGTGTATGGGTACACATCATGATGGAGGGCCATGCCGCAGTACAGCTCCACCAGTGACGGCAGCAGCGGCGGGGGCGAGCCGCTGGAGTTGTTGCTCGCCTCCCGCCCCCGCAGCTCCCGGATCTGCGCCACGGTGTCGTATAACCACGCAGCTGTGACCTCCGCCACGTCACCGTTGGGATTCGAAAACGCTCCCTCCACCTGCATGTAGCGCAGCTCCCGGACCCCGCCCGTGGGGTCGATGCTGCCGGTGGCCAGGGCCATGCCGCTCCTTCACTTACTGTTTGCTGGTGGTATACCGGTGTGACTTTACGCAGACACTTACGGGAACGAGTAGCCATGCCTTGTCGATGGCAGTGGCCAGGCCGGTGACATACGTTCCCTGACTGTTTGATGTAGTGCAAGGCCCCGGAGGAGACACATTCAACGTGCACGGGTGCTCTGGCACACTTTGAGCAACTACACTGGGCCCATGAAGTCAGGTCCGGGAGGAGGATGCGGCGGGTGTGTATGGGTATACCGGTACACTATGAACAAACAGTCAGGAAACGAGGAGCCGGGCCCTGCCCGATCCAGTGGGCACCGTCATGGTTTCCCACACATGGTCCGTGCCGGCGGAGGCGACTCGGACGGACCCCTTTGACCGCCCGACCACCCCCGCCAAACCCATATCCTGCAACAGGGAGCAAGCGGCGATGTCCCACTCCACATCCGTAATGCCACCACCACCACCGTCACTGCTGCCACCATCACCACCACCACCACCGCCACCACCACCGACACCGCCACTGCTACTACTACTGCTAGTTTCGCCGACACCACCATCACCGCTTCTGCTGCCACCACCACCATTGCTGCTGCAACCGCAGCTACCGCCGCTCCTGATGCCACCGCTACTACTTCTACTACTACTACTTTCCCCGCCGGCCCCGCCCCACAGTGTCACAACCACATCCCCAGCGCGGCTGGCCAGGAACCAGGGACTTACAATCGTTATATTCTTCAGCCGGCACTTGCGCCGATTTGTACCCAACGGCACAGTGTCCCACGGAGGTGCTCACGTTAAACTGAAACGGAAACGATTGGAGTGCCTTGCCAGAAACCCAATCGCTGACAGCCGCGCTCCAAGCAGCTGTCCTGCCCCCTGGGTCTCAAGCCACCTCAGCAGCGGTTGCATGAGCGCCGCGATGGCCTCTGCCGCCGCCGGAAAGTCGTCGCCGCCGCCCTCACCGTCACCGCCCTGGCCCACCAGGCGCACCTCGCCCTTCTCGAACAGCGCGTAGTTCAGTGCGCCCGTGCGCCAGGGCCCGTCACAAAATGCCCTCTTCAGCTCAACTTGGGCCGGCTTGTCCCTGAATCGAACGGCAGTTGTTCCAGGGGGGTCCAGTTGAACTAGTCATTCCGAACCGGTGCATCAGTGCAAGCCCCCGAACCCTGCCGTGTGCTCGTCGCGTACCGCGGCGTAAGGGCAGATGCATGATGATGCTGCCACGTCATCCACTGTTTGCTCGCTTGTTTCTTCCGTCCACGGATACTCGTGTAACGTGACGTGGCGGGCATTATCCATCTCTACCACGGCGAAGCGGCATCGCTGGCGGTAGTGCTTGTTCCGGGGCGAGGGGATCACCTCCAGGCCGCTGGGTGTGGACGGGATGAGCTCGCCGAAGAGGGCGCGGACAGCGCCCGCCTTAGCCTCCAGCAGCTCCGTGTAATCCACGTCTTCGAGGCCGACCGAGTCGAAGGGAACACAACACACGCGAGGAGCAGCATGTGCGACTTTCAGATAAGATGTTATGACGCAGGAAGACACGTAGAATACCGCGAATCACAACAGACACACGCCGATCAAGCTGACGGCCACCCGCGTTCGCATCCCATGTGAGGCAGCCTTACCTGGGAGGTGGAGTTGTCGGGATCTAGCGAGGGTGTTGCGGTGGAGGAGGAGGCGAGCAGGCGAGCGGTCGCACAGCCACGGGAGGTGCCTACTCTTCTGAAGCCAGGCCTCGATGGTAAGGTAGTCGCCTCGCGCCGAAGCGGCTCGCCCGTGCCAGAGCCGGCAGTGAGCTCGGGCGTTCGTGGTCGCGAGGATGCGCCCCGCCGCCCGGGTCGGGGAGGCGCGTGGGGCGCGGGGGACGCGGTGAGGGCCATCGCGCCGAGGGAGTGAGGCCAACCGCCCAACCCTCTGATTTCGACTTCACCTTCGTCTGCACTTTCCACTTTCGCCTTCTTTATGGTTAGAGCTAATCGACCTGTTGATACACGCCTGAATTGGTCATTTGGCCCATATTTGCATGTCACCCTCTGGGACCGAGCTCACGAACGAGCCGCGGGGCCCGAAAGTTGACATGCACCAGCACCGGTGCAGGCGCTCCTCCACCTGCGCACACGCGCGGCTCGATCGCTCGTGCGAGAGGTCCTCCGATCTTGAAGCGTCGCCAGTCGCGTGTTTACGCTCCGATCGGGCGCGATGGAGGCGGGCGGCGCCGCACTGTCGCTGCGAGCGCGGGTAGTCGCCGCCCGAGCTGAGCTGGAACGCGAGCTGGGCACAGAACCCACAGCCGCGGCCGTGGCGTGTGAACTGAACAAGAGTGGCGATGGCAGGAGCGTGAGTGTGAAGGACGTCAAGAAGATCAGCGCCAGCCTTCGAAAGGCGGCCGGGATCGCGAACGGGAGGGACTGTAGCAACATGGACGTGGATATGGAGGGGGATGGGCGATCGGAGGGTGCGCGATCGGGATCGTCCGGGGCGAATTCGTCAGCAAATTCAACAATGGCGCCCCGCACGCCGAGCGCTCCGAGCTCGGCGAGCTCGGCGCAGACGGCGGTGGAGCGCGCCGAGGAGGAGGAGCGGCGGTGGGAGCGCATCCACGCGGGGCGCGAGACGATGAACGCGGCGGAGTCGCGGTACCTGCGCGACACTGTACGGCATTTGATGCGCGTGGGCGCCATCCGGCGGTCCCGGCGGTTCGCCGATGGGGGCGGCGAGCTCCCCGTGGTGTGCTCGCCCGCGTACGCGCGATGGGACGAGGCGCTAGGGCAGTACCGGTAGGTCCCCGCATTCACTCCCCGTCGCAACCACATACTCTCTCACGCTCATCCCTTTCCAAACGCCTCTGGTATTCGTTCGCACGAATGCGGCAGGAATATGGCAGTTACATAACCTAGGCACGCAGCTGTCTACACGATTGTTAGCTGGCCAGTACTGCCTCACTGACGGGTGTTGCCGCTGCCTCTCCGCCGTCCAAGACGCGATGTCATATGTGGTTGTATGCTCACTCTTTTCCTGTACATGATCGCCTCTGTTCTGCATCCTCCTCCTCCTTCTCCTCTTCCGCCTCCTCATGATTCCTCATCCTCCTCCTCAACTGCCTCAACCGCCTCAACCTCCTTGTCGTCGTCCTCTCGCTGCTTACAGGTTACGCGTGGACTACAGCCGCTTGCACGACCTGCTGGAGTTGCCTCAGCACGCGGAGGCGCCATCGGTCGAAGACATTCTGCGCGCGCTCCCCGACCACGTGTGCAGGGTGTTCTCAATCATCTCCGCCGCGGCGGTGCCCGGAAACGGGTTCTATAACGTGAGGATCGACGCTGACAGCGTGCCCATTGCGGCGTTCGCGGTGGGCACCGGGGGCGAGAAGGAGATGTTCGAGCCGCTGCTGGTAGGCACTGGCACATATTGGTACATTGCTGGCCACTTCGTCCAATGAATTCGTTCCCTCCTTTCGTGAGTTACATGGTAACGGCATCCTATGACGTGGCGAGCAATGTCTGCCGGATCCTCACCGCTGGCGCCGCGGGATCTGCCCGGGAGCGACGCGGCATACCAGCACCACATGGAGCTCTGCTTCCGCGGGGGCGGCGGCGGCGGCGGCAGTGGGGGGCACGACCAGGGCGGTGGGGGTGGTGGTGTTAGCGGATTTCGATCTGACGACACAAGTAGTGGTGGTGCGGGCGGGCATGATAGTGAGGCACACGGGGCGGAGGGGGGGTTGGGTTTCTGCGCGGTGAGCCTGGACGCTGTGGTGGTGTATAGCGCCTCAGAGGAGGAACACGTGGTGCACTGCAAGCGTGCCGCAGCAATGCTAGAGGCAGGGCCTCACGCCGCGTCCCCAACACACATCACTTGCTAGCCGGTTTATGTCGTAGAGTGTCAATGTGTAAATGTGACAATGTGTTAGTGTCACAATGTGTCAGTGTGTCATAGTGACAGAGTGTCATTCGGTGTCATTCAGACCACCGTCGAACACAGAGCACATGTGTATTCACTACCCAAGAGATACCTTGACAATGCTCATGTTCAGATGAAAGGGGAACGCAGAGTAAGGCCCAGGCAACAGGAGGCGGGATCGGCGATGAGCCGCGACAAATGCCTGATGTTCCGCGACGGCGCGCTGCGGCGGCAGGTGGTGTTTTCCGAGGGCAAGTGGCAGTTCTTTGAGGACTTCTTGTTGTGACGCGGGGGCAGGGCTAATCAGCCACAGCCTGGTACCTCCCTATACATGCGGGAGCATCCCTCTCGTTTTGTTGTGACGTGGCGATGACGCCAGGCAGCATTCGAGCTGTTTGTGAGGTGGACGACACGAGATGAGACCGCGAGTGATCGTGTGATCTGATCTTCGTGTCGCCCACTCACCCACTCACCCGCGCAGTTCACCGGCGATGTGCTGATGAACGAGCGGCAGCTGGCGGCGAGCCGAGGCTTCCACTCGTCCACTTCACTTGGCAGCAGTGCTCTCTGGCCGTGGACATTTATTACGAGGATCTAATAGAACGCATAGTCGCTCACCTCCATGTAGCTTAGAGTTGAAAAAGTAATGCGAGAGCATCACGATGATTGAATTGCGAACCCAGCATTGCTGCGCCTCTCGAAACATGTCTGAATCACGACGCAAGACCAGTTGGGTCGGATGGGGTTGTGGTATGGTGTTAGCCATGTGAGCGCCCGAAGGCTCGATGAAAGTACATTGTGGACAAAGTGTATACGCTTTACAATGGAAACGTTATAATAGACAAAGACTGAAAGACCAGAACTGATATAGCGTCCAGAAACGAAACGGTCATGTTCGAATCCAACAACTAGCTGCTCTACTGTCTATTTGTACACGTTGTAATATTCTCCCCTCAATGCCAGCAGTACACATTGTTAATACCCTCTCCTCACTGCCAGCGGTAGCACTGGATGCGCCCGCTTAGCGACAGCGCCGGCGCCACCCACTGTACCCCCCCCGCGCCCGCGCCGCCGCCGCCCTCGCTACCGCCGGCGGCACCCACCCCCCCTGCTGCGCCCG
>Ga0307488_10005955_pt1 | contig 10066 bp, 11 predicted proteins | sample SB02metaG_FD_202248 | JGI IMG/M metagenome (GOLD analysis project Ga0307488, IMG submission 202248) | Sea-ice brine microbial communities from Beaufort Sea near Barrow, Alaska, United States - SB 0.2 | ecosystem: Environmental > Aquatic > Marine > Coastal | place: USA: Alaska | collected...
CTACCAACAACGAATTGTGACAAGAAAGGCATATAAGATGTTTGCACTTGTAAAATCTTAATAATTGATTTGTGTGATTGATAAAAGGCTGCATACAGATTACACAATATTCTGTCTCTGTATCACTTGTTTCCATTCTGCCTGGTGCTTCCGCTGCTTTGCGACCACCAGCCGGCTCTTCATCAATAGGTAAATCAGATAGTTTTAATCCCAAAGCGTTCATTAGACGGGGATCAACTCCAGACTTCTTCTTTATTGATTCAATATTAAAATCATCTACAGTAAGAGGACCACCTGGTAGTCCTAATCGTCTAGGGTTATATTCTGATTCTGGTTCTGGTTCTGGTTCTGTCAATATTGAAGGCGGTGGTTGCATTTTTCCCCTTGATTTAGATCTTGTTTTTTTTATAGCTCTTTGTTTTCTCCTTGATTTAGATCTTGTTTTTTTTCTAGCCCTATGTTTTTTTCTAGTCCTATATTTTTTTCTAGTCCTATGTTTTTTCCTTGAACTTTTATCTCTTTTGGAATTTACTATTTCTTCTGGATAACTCATAAGCATCATCTTTCTACGAGGATTTAATCTTCTACTGGAACGTCTATTCATATAATATATATAATATAAAATTTCTTTGTATTCCTGGACAGTTCAAAAATTTGATTGTTTTTGAGAAGTAGGTAAAAAACAAAATAAAGATGGGTTCTTCATCTTCTGAAACCAGTAGTGATAATAATTTCCGCAATCTTACTTTCACCCAACTTGTACAGACTCCTAGAGATCATTTAAAATGTTTGCTGAAAAAAGATATTATTAAATTGTGTCTCTTTCATGATGTTGATTTTGAATCTTGGGAACCTAAAAGTAAATTAATTAGTTGTATTAAAAATAAACTTGATCAAAAAGAAATTATGATAAAAAACTTGTGTGATTGTCCTGTTTATTTCAGTTACAAATTTAAATTGAGTGATGATTATATTTGTAGTCTTGAAGATGTTATTTTTCCTTATGAAGATTATGAAATAACTTCATCCGTAAAAGAATTAGAAACAATTGTAGTGTCAAGCGGGAGACCATCCGGTATTAAAATTAAATATGAAGATATTACAGACATTCTTTATGAAAGTAATTTTACAGAATGTGAAACAAATATTAAGATTCAATTAGAGGATAATGAAAGTGAATGGAAAACATCTACTCTGAAACTTAATTTCTTAATGAATGAACTGAAAAGATTAGGTGCTGATAAACATGATACATATTCTTGCATACTAGACCTTCACCAAGATATAGTAATTCCACATCATGATGAAATTGATAAAGAAAATTCGGGTATTCCTAGTATATTAACAAATCCTACTTAAATAAATTGATTGCATTCTTTAACATGTTTATCTAATGTTTCTATAACGGTATTTTCACCAATTCTTCTAAATGGTTCAATGCAATTTTTTTGTGGATCAAAAAATAAGGGTTCCCAGCGATTAAATCCTACCCCCTTTAATTCAAAAGCATTATTTGTTAAACGTGTACTTTCTTGTTCAAAGAATCCATCTTCAAAATGAATCATTGAATACGATTGGTCTTCCTTACCAGGGATATATTTTTTATTTGGATTTTTTGTTAAAGGTCTTGTTATGTTTTTTAATTCAGAACTTACATCTATGAAATTTTGATCCATTACTGATCCACCGATTGTTTGCAATTGAACTGTTGGAGACCACGGGTAACTTATTTTATTTCTTAATTTAGAATCATTTAAACGATACATACCAGGTCCTAACGACATTTCTTGAGAACTCTTATTATTTGATAAAGTATTCATTATATTATGATACTTATAAAAAAAATATAATATATATATTTATTTAGTTCCACAACAAAGCTGAGGATCAGATAAAGTTGATACTAAATTCCCTGTTCTATTAGGATTTAGTATACCACTAGGACAATTACCAGCATCAAAATATTGTTGGCAAGTTTGACCTGTCCCTCCTCTTTCAGGGGCTGCTGGACAACAGATAGACGCAGCATCTCTTATTGGTGCATTAATTGGTGTATCAAGGAGAGGTCTTGTACCATCAGAACACCCAAATTGATTATAATAATCACTACAAGTTAGAGATGTAGTAGCATCGCCTCCTTCTGCTACCCCTCCTCCTGCTGCTACCCCTCCACCTGCAGAAGAATTAAATATTGGAATGCCATACGATGTTATAACACCATTAGGTATAAATACATTTACTATTGTTTCATAAACACCACTCGCGATTTGTTCAGGATTTCCATTGGAAAAATATATTAGTCTTCTTTCATCGGCTGTTATATCACCTGTTATTCCATTACGAATATTTTCTAAAATTACAGTTTGATCAAAGACTGGTACTGTTGCTGAAGTACCCGTTATAGAAATAGAAAAACAATAGTGGTCAGTAACACTTATCCCTTGCCTTCGTAATCTAGTTGTTGCCGCTTGGCACTCAGTATCCCTGTTAAAACATCCGTACATTGAATAATCATTATCTTGATCAGAACATTTATATAATTGTAATTCTCCATCCGGTATTCCACTTGGGCACTCAGGGAAATTTCCTAATGTTTTATATGATCCACTTTCTATATTACCCCTGGACACTATTGATGGTAAATTAGACAGTATATCTCCGTAATTATTGCTCGTTGCGGGACGATTGCAAGGGGGGAAACATCCAGATAATTCATATAACCCATCTTCCGCTGCACACTGTGATATTGAAGGACTACTATCTCTAATTGAACTATAATTATCATTTGTATTACATCCAACTCTTGTATTTAATTCAACATAATTTTCATTAAAAGAAATTTCGTAGTTTGAACTTATAGGGGAACCATCTATTGTATATCCCGTATAATCCTGTGGAGAACGACAATTTCTTTTACAATTGTCTTGTCTGGATACAATATATTCACCGGGAGTACCTGTAAATGGACATTCTGCTTTTGGTCGTAATGCACCCGGAACAAGTGAATGAGTGGTGGTATTACAATCTAATAAAACTTCTTGAGAGCCACCAGGGAGAAGATTACCCTCAATACTACCATGGGGGATTGAACCATTCGGAAGTACAACACCTGAATAATCCCCACTAGCCGGTGTATCACAATCACTTTGCACCATTGCGTCATGAGTTATAACTATTTCGCTTAACGAAAAATAATTACTTTGAAAATTGACTTCCCAACCTTCAATATCTGGAAAAAGCCAGTTGAATTCACATTTTTCCACACCTTTAAATGAAACTCTTAATTGATTTTGATCTTTCTCAATCTCGTTAATTTCAGAATTATCAAAATATATATCGAAGAAATCTTCTAAAAGATATTCTATTTGTTCTTCACTTAAACTTTCTGGTACTGTTGCTGTTAAATTTAAATCTTCTATTTCTCTTGACTTTTTACAATTATTATATTTCGTAAAAACGGTTCCTATTATATAAATAATCAAAGCACATACGATACCTATGATTGTGGATAATAATGGGTTTCTTTTAATAAAATTATCATCTTTTCGCATATCTTATAATATAACTAAGTTATTTATTGCGAAGGAATTGTTTTTTCCCGACATCTTCTTAAATAATCTGCATTGCGAACCATCTGTCTTGTGGGTAATCCTCCTCTAACCCAATCTTGTTTAGAATCTTCGGGAATAATATGATTACTATCTTGTATTTCATTCTTTAATTTTGGTATCATCGGGGTGAAAAAATTTCCAATTGTAACACCACTTAAAGCACCACAAGGTTTTTGATCCGATGCAAAATCACCTGGTCTAATAACTGACTCAACATCAACATCATAAAAACCCTTTGATAAATTCGGCGTTGTTGCTGATAATCTTTCAACGACTTGATTAATTTCTCTTTTATTGGTTAATTTACTATCCTTTTGTCTTAAATTAGAATCGTTATCAACCAAACATCCCTTTTCACCCCCCCACCCAAATCCACCCTTTAAATGAATACCTGGTTGAGATGTTTGGATTGATCGTGCTTCTTCCAAACCACAACCACACCCATACTGATTATCTAAATAATAATTCCCTGTACCTTGAGATTGCATTGCATCTAAATCAACAGTTAATAAATCATCTCTGATTCCAGCTTTAGTAAAAAGATTAAATTCTCCTTTTTTAGATGTATCTAGAGTCGCACATTCATTTAAATTAGGTTCTAATACATTTCCTACATATCCACTGTATCCTGACATTTTATATAGTATGATATATAAAATAATTAAAATAATTTATTGAAATTATAAATAATATGAAAATTAAGATGGAGGTCCTGCACCACCTGAATTACCTGCATCTGCTAGACAGGCTTCTTTATTACCTTCTTTACAGCTGGGAGGTGTTCCGTATAACCATTGACCAAATGAATGTTGATCATTCGGAATTTGACTCCCAGGAACTGTGTAAAATTGTCTTTGACTATTGTTCTTTCCAAAAACATCATTCACATCTCTATATAAATCTTCGTTGAATAATTCCTCAACTCTCCTTTGAACACCTACATTATTATAGGAAGGACACGATTTTGGTGCTGGAGGACCATTTGTTCCAAAATCTCTAATTTGAGGATTCATAAAAGGATTGTCTTTAGTAGGTATTCTACATTCTGTGTTTAAATCGTTGATCTTAACTAAATCATCTAATTGATCACTCATAGATTGTTTCATTATTGTATCTGTAATTATATCTTTCTGTTTATACCAAATAATCCATGTTAATCCACCTACAACAGCGGGTAAAATTAAATAATTTTTTTCTTTTTTATAAAAATACATAATTGCTGAATAATAAATAGAAAAACGAAGAATTGCATTTAATTTTCTAATAATGTCAAATTTCCGTGATGGAAATATTTCTATTATGTTTTCTTTTTCATATAATACAGAGGGATTTGTAAACCAAAAAGGTGTTGATATCATTACTATAATTAATAAATTATTTTTAATTCAATTGATTGAATTTATTGATTGAATTTATTGATTTGTTCTATTCTTTTTTTTTTCATCTATTTTTTGTCTTAATTTATCTCTTTTTTCTTGAGTTGACGCTTGATCTAATTCTTTATTTTGTTGCTTTAATTCTTGGATTTCTTTTTTTAATTCTTTATTTTCTTGAGATCCTTGAGATTCTTGAGATTCTTGAGATCCTTGAGATCCTTGAGATTCTTTATTTTTTTCAGGATCCATCTGTTGCATTAAATTACCAAATAAGGGATTATCTGACATTTTATTCACCATCCCCTCTGCTTCTTCTTTAAGGGAATCTTCGCTTAATTCCCCCGTTTCCAATTTTTTTTTCATAATAGTATCTATATTTTGAAAGATTGAACCCATTTTTTCTGGATTCATTAGTTGAGCCATTATTTCCATCGGATTTGAATTTTCATCAATTTCACCCATTATATTTTCCATATTCATTGATTCAGCAACTTCTTTCGCTATATTTCCTATATTTGAATCCATTAATCCACCCAACATAGTATCTAAATCGAATTCACCTTCACCCTTCTCTTCTTCTGTTGGCTTTTGTAATTCACTGGTTAATTCTTTTAATTTCTTTAATTCTTTTACTGTTTGTTTATCTTTAATATCGTCTTTTGTGAATTCATCATTTTGAATCGCGCAAAGAGCATTTTGTAATTCTTCACTTGATTTTAAATTAATTGTGATTAAAGAAAATGTTTGAAAATATTTCCATATTGTCTCTTTTGTCTTATCAGTTATGTTTTTCGTCCATAATTTTTTAAAAGATATATCTTCTAAAAATTCTATTTCTAAATCAAACAAGGAAACATCCTTTTCTTTAATTAATTTTTGATTTTCATAAATACAATCTAAAAATAATTTTAATTTTGGTAAATCTTCCATTTTTTTATTTTCATTATCAGTTAAAACATCTTCATAATTACGATACAAACAATTCTTTATTTCTGGATATGTTTTACCTAAATCTTTTAAAAAACTCGCAAATAACGTAAAGACTTGTTTCTCTATTTCCATTCTTATAAGTTATATTTATATTTTTGTTTAACTATTTTAACTTATCAATTAATTCATAAATTAAAAATAAATTAACTTAATTAAAAATAAATTTATCAACTGTTGTTCTCACTCCAAAGATCCTATGCAATATGATCCCTGCTAGGAATAAATAAAATAACACTGAAATATATTCTGTATCCGGGTAAAACTTATGTTGTATAACATAAGCAGCTATCATAGTAACGAAAATATCTAGATATGCTATATTAAAGACACGATAAGAATGAATTCCTTCACCTGGTTTCCCAAACAAAGAATGTATGTTTTTCTCTAAACTAGCTAAACAATTTTGTATCATATAATTAAGTAACTATTATAGTTGAGGACCCATTCATTTTTTACCAATCCCCTTTTTACCAGTCTGGTTTATTAATCCGACACAGTTTTCACAATTAACGCAATTAACACACGCCTCACATCTCTTACAATTTTTACAATCAATACAGTTTTTACAATCTTTACAATTTTTACAATCAATACAGTTTTTACAATCTTTACAATCATTACAATTACCACAGTCTTTGCACTCGTTGCACTTGGTACAGCAACAGCATTTTGAACAATCATTACAATCATTACAATTACAACAGTCTTTGCAATCGTTGCACTTGGTACAGCAACAGCATTTTGAACAATCATTGCATTGGGAACAATCGGTACACATTCTTATACTATTACACTTCACACAATTAGTACATTTTGAACAATTTTTACAATCTTTACAACTGCAACAATTAATACATTTATCACAGTTTTGATTTAATACTTTCTCTTTTTTTAAAGATTTTGATTTCTTTGGAGACTTTGATTTCTTTGGCATTTTACTTATACTATTAATTATATATTAATTATATATATATCTTTTTTTTTTAGTTTTTTTAAGACCGCCCTTTGATTTTGATTTTAATTTTGTTTTTTTTTTATCTTTTAATGGGTTTGCTTTTTTCAGACCTAGTTTTTGTAAATCTTCTCCTTTTTTAAAATCTTCAGAAACTTTTTTAAATTGGTCTGGTCCTGCTATAGCACCCAATCCCGTGGGTAACATATCTACATCCACCTTCACAGTATCAGATACCCCTTTGAATTTTGGTAATAACACTTTATGTGTCCCCCTATCTTTCGTAGCTTCTTCTTTACGATCAATTTTTTTTTTGGTTCTTTGACCTTGCTCCATATATTTTCCTAATTCCCTATTTGCCTTCGCAGAATCTTTTGCTACCGTGTACCCTCCTTGGCTGGGATCATTAACGACACCTTCCATTTTACCTTTCTTTTTAGTTCTATTCTTTTTAGTTCTACCATGTAAATGTTCGTGATAACATACACCACTTTTAATATTAAAACATTTCCATTCATTCCAAAATTGATTATATTCCTTCATTTGTTCTTTTGAAGGATTAATTTTTTTATATTCTTTGATTTTTTCTGTTGTTTGATATAATTTCTTAAACTCTTTATAAAAAATTGTATCCATAAAATTTTTTGTTCGGCCAGTATGATAACAATCATATATCTGCTTCAAGAAAAAATCTCTTTTTGATAAAAAAATTCTTTCACTCCAGCCCCAAGTCTTATCTACATATTTATTCTTCTTCTCAATAATAGGATACCAATGTGTTTTATTTAAACCATCTGTCACATGATGTGTTGCTAAGATATTCCAATTTAATTTCATTTTTAATAAATCATCAATTGGTAAATTTCCTACTAATTTGATATCATGTTGTAACATCATAAAATATTTAGTTTTTGTATGAGATAATGCATTATAGAATGAACCAATAAAATGACCATGATCTTTCATTTCTAAATGTTTGAATTTAGGATATTTTTCTTTCATTTTTGATTTATATGTTTCATAAGAAGGAATGTGTTTCTTTTTTGGAGGACAATCATAAGATATGATTACATCTTGAAATTTATAATTCATTTGCATTACACTTTCAATCGCTTCATCAATTAAATCAGTACTAGGATGACTTGGTATAGGTGATGTAACAATTATTAATGTTGTTTTCTTATCTATACCTTTCTTTAATTTTAATTGAGGGAATTTATATTCCATATAGTATTATTAACATTAATAATATAATGGAATTGTTTAATTTCATTTCAAATTGGGTTATAGTATTATTCTTCATATGGTTGCTATTATACACTTGCGATAAAAATAATAAATTATTAGAATATCTGAATTTATATTATTTGAATTTATTGATTTGGTACGGATACATCGGATATCTTTTAATTCATATACTTGTATTAAAAACCGAATTTAATATAATATTTACGATCTTAAATATAATAATTCATTATCTACCTATTTATGTATATCAAAAATTAAATATTAAACCAAATAAACATTCTTTCTATCTATTTATTTTAATCTTTTTCATTTATTTATGTTATATTCATAAAATCTTAAATAAAAATATGATTCAAATATATTTGATAGATAAACAAATTACTAATTAAAATCTTTCGCCGGGACCATTCATATTCATCCCACCCATAGGACCTTGACCCATAGGACCTTGACCCATAGGACCTTGACCAGGACCAGGTGGTCTTCCACCACCACCTTGTTGTATTTCTCCTCTTTCTCTTTGCATTCTTTCCATTTCTTGATCAAAACCTTTATTTTTTTGATTGAGTTGATTATCATTTTGCTCCATTTCTTTGACTTGTTCCTGAATATTATCGGATCCATCTAACATATCATAATTATTGTGACTCTTGAAATTTTGTTTTGTATAATCATCATTTTCTTCAGAGATAAGTGCAAAATCATCCATACCACAATATCCTTCTAATAAACCTTCGTCATTAATGCGACATTGTCCTTGGTCGGATTCATTTGTTTCTCCTGATTCAACTCTTTTCTCTTGTTCTTTTTTACCTTCCACTAATTTCCCAAAATATTCAAAAACAGTATCCCCTGTAATAACTTGATTATTTATTAATATGCAAGGGACTGTTTTTATATAATTAGGAAAAGGTTGGGTATCAACATTAACTATTTTGAATAATTCTTTTAAAAATGAATGCTGTTGTATCCCTAATAAAATTTTTTTAGAATGAGGACATCTTCCACTTATGAATAAAACACGATTCGCCATTTATAACTGTAAACAATAACTTATTTTAGGTAAATCAAACTTAAATTTGATAATAATTTAAATAAATAATTATACTATAAATTATAAATGAGTGAAATTACAATATCTAGCATTGATTTCAATAAAGATACGTTAAAATTTACAATCAGTGGAAATAATGAATATGGTTTTGATAAATCAGTTATCAATGCTATCCGCAGAACATTATTAAATGATATTCCTACAGTCGCCTTTGAAACTGACGACAATATTCAATATAAAGATATTATCATGGTTACAAACCATACTTCGTTACATAATGAAATGATACTTCAACGTATTTCACTACTTCCCTTATTTTTGAATCCAGATTCATTTATGAAAGATTATTTGTTTGAATGCAAAGAAAAACATACCACAAATAATCCATTTCAATTCATTACTACTAATGATTTTCAAATTTATCCTCTTAAAAAACATATCCAAGAAAGAATTCAAAATCTTAATGACGAATCAAAAGTTTCAAATAAAGAAAAAGAATTGTCTCTCTTAAATGAATTATTAAGAGAAAATAATCCTGATAATTATCAATTAGAGAATCCTTTATCTCAAAAGAAAAAAGATGAAATTTTTAGACCCTTTGAATTTAGAAACAATAAAAATTATTCACTCCTGACAGAACTTAAAAATACAAATAGTGAAACTATTAACCAAGAACTACATTTCTATGGAGCACCCTCGGTTAAAACCGGTAAAGAACATGCTCGTTATCAAGCTGTTTCCTGTGCAACATATGCATTCGTCAAAGATGATGAATTAATTCAGCAAATTCTTCAAGATAAACTTAAAATGGAAGAAATTGATTTAGGTGATCAAG
>Ga0307488_10005956_pt1 | contig 10065 bp, 4 predicted proteins | sample SB02metaG_FD_202248 | JGI IMG/M metagenome (GOLD analysis project Ga0307488, IMG submission 202248) | Sea-ice brine microbial communities from Beaufort Sea near Barrow, Alaska, United States - SB 0.2 | ecosystem: Environmental > Aquatic > Marine > Coastal | place: USA: Alaska | collected 2017-05-06
CGTATTGGATTGTTCTGCCTTTTAAATCCCCTTCCTTACCCATTGTTAACGCAAAACCATAACCAAAAGCATCGATCCGATCCCATGGCATATCAATGTAAGGTATTTGATCACTGGTCATGAGAACTACAGAAGATGGTGATAATATTTTGGTACCGTTCAAAGTGCCTTGATTCAGTAACATTGAGAGTAACTTTGTATAATCACTAGCAGTTGAGACTAGCCCCGCGCCACCCGAGTATGCTTTCATCGGACCATCAGCATAATGACCTTGGCTAACCATAAAAGCCTCTGTCTTATCGGTATCATTTGCTCTTTTTATATTGCTAGCGGTAGCGTTATAGACAGCTGCAAGGCGACCTACTTTACTTTTCGGTATATAAAAATGTGTGTCTATCATCCCCAGTGGTGCCGTAATTTCAGTCTCAAAAAAATCTTTTAAACTGTTTCCTGAGATTATTTCAATTATGACACCGAGTAGATCTGTATTATAACCATAAATAAACGCTGAACCAGGTTGACCATCTTGAGGTAATGTTGTGATCGGAGCTAAAGCTTCCTTCATGCTCTGGTCTTTATCAGCAAAGTACCAACCGTAAAGACCGATGTCCTTCCATTTATCTTCATTTTCACCCATTCCATAACTTATGCCAGAGGAGTGGGTAAGAAGATCATGAATTGTGATTTCACGAACCGCAGGTACTGCCGAGAGAGACTTATCTTCGTTCACGACCAATACTGTAGTACTTTTGAAGGAAGGAATATATTTGGAGACAGGATCTGATAAATTTAATAGTCCACGCTCTTTTAAGATCATGACGCCAACGGATGTTAGTGCTTTTGTTTGAGACGCAATGCGAAAAAGACTATCAAGTTTCATTTCTCGTTTTGCTTCAATATCTTGTTTACCAGCGGCAAAATGTAAGACTTCCTTACCATCTTTCATTACAATAATGACGCCTCCGGCAAGTTTATTTGTTTCCACATATGCATTTAAAATACTCTTTGCAGCCGTGAAATTATAATCCTTAGCGTATAGAGCCGGATTAAAAAAGAGTAAGACTAACAAAGCGATATTCTTTATTTTATTACTGTAATTTATCTGAATTTTTTTCGTCGTCATAGCCATCGACACCTGTTAGTTTTTAGAATCTATATTACAAAATCAGCCGCATTAAACCACTTCATTTTGCTTCCGTCATAATTGCATCAAGTCCGTTTTAGCGAACGCATCTATTGTTTATATTAGCGCTAATTTTATGAGAACTTAAAAATAGCACATAGAATAAAATGTTAATCATGACTGAAGGACAACACATGCCTCCCCATTTTTCAAGATTGAAATAATGAATGAACAAGCAAACATCAAACATTCTTTGCGCATGAACAACCGTCTTCGACAACATTTCTGATGAAAAAGGGTCTAACGCCCCGGTGCGCACCGCACTTAACCAATGTTAAATACACTGCAGTTGTGCCTTCATAATTGGCAAAAAAGTGACTTGCTCGCCATTCGTTAAAATGAAAGGCGTTATAAAGTAGCGGACTTTGGATACATCGATTGACACTATTGCTTGTGTTGATAAGTGACCACGTTTACATTCAACAATATTGACTCAATGGCGTCATACTCAGCTTAAACCGATGATGATTCGGTCTCTAATTGCTTGACAAGACAACTTGATGTACACGAATATTGTCTATTTCAGCAATGCGAATTTCATCGCTAATTTGCTTACCGATAATCCCCTTCGCTATAGCATTTTTAACTATTTGCTTTGCATCAAGCCCTTGTAAAGAGCGTAAATATGACTTCGCAATCTCAAGTTGGGGGTAAGGATTATTAACCATAGTCAGTCCTCTACCCTGGGCGTCACAAAGACACGCATTTAAGAATTGTAAAAAGCGAGCTTCATTTTTAACTGCGTTCATATTATCAATTAAAAATGTATGCAACTTTTCAGGTGTCAGCTCTCTAATTTTATGACACTGAGTGTGGTTTTCACTCATCAGCTTTGCTATTTCAGTGAGCTTCTTAGGAACTTTTAAGCGTTGAGAAAAGGCTTCTATTGCCTCAATTCCTAGCTGTTCATGTTGAAATAATTTTCCATATTTATCGAAGGCTACAGGCTTACCAAAGTCATGAGTTAGTGCCGCAAACCTAGTAGGTAAATCAAAGTTTAAATCTGCAGCGCGCTGCACAACTAACATCGTGTGGACAAACACGTCACCCTCTGGATGATGTTTAAAGGGTTGAGGAACGCCTCGCATATTTGCCAACTCAGGAAAAATACCAAAATCTATTAGTGTTTCGAAAAACAAATGTGGATACGGCTCCATTAGTGCACGTTCAGTTTCTTTGTATACTCGCTCTGCTACTAAGTGAGTTAATTCACCATTGTTATACATGTCACGCATCAGGAGCTTAGTGGACTCGTCAATGTGCCATTGTGGCCCCAAACGCGCATAAAATCTAGCCACTCTCAATACTCTAACCGGGTCTTCAGCAAAGGAGTCAGTGGTATGTTTTAAGACTTTATTGGTAAGGTCTTTTTGACCATTATAAGGGTCAAAAATTCGTCCATGCTTGTCCATCGCCATTGAATTAATAGTCAAATCACGGCGAGCTAGGTCATCTTCCAAAGTAATATTTGTACTCGCATCTGCCGCAAACCCGCGATATCCACTCCCTGTTTTACGTTCAGTTCGAGCTAGCGCGTATTCTTCTTTGGTCTTTGGATGCAGATAAACAGGAAAGTCATCTCCGACTGATTGAAACCCAAGATTTTGCATTTTTTCAGTGCTTTCACCAACGACGACAAAATCTCTATCATGACTTTCAACGCCTAAGAGTTTATCGCGCACCGCCCCACCCACAAGGTAAACGCGCTGAAGTTCTTTGGGTGCATCAAAAAGCATAGTAGACATAGTATTTGGTGTTTCCCCTAGCATTAACAGTAATGCCGCAATGACGGTTTATGGACAGCTGTTTTTCAACGTGTGTTTGCGCAGCTATATCTCAATAGAAGCGTCAATTATATCAGGATGTTAACATGACAAGCTATAGTAGCGTTGCTATTCAGTTGGTAGCTCAATTAGTTATTAAAATTGTACTACAACGCACTAACATTCTATGCACAAACGCTTTAAGGGAGGAATTTAAAAATAGAGCCATGTAGAATTTCGTTTACGGTAGATAACATTAATCTATACAAACAAAGAGATTCAAATTTAAGTCTCGAGGCATGAGCTGTAAAAAGCTCACATGCAAATGTTGAATTTTATCGAATGAAATGAGTGCTCTAGGAGTTGTTTGCTTAAAAATCAGCATTAGTAGAAAGATTCACGCCAAAAACCTATGCGGTCATTTCCACGAAAAACACCAAACGTGGCAACAGCAAAAGGACTTTCATCATAAACATCGTCATTATCCCAATCATATTTAAACCAATCATAGGCATCATATGTGACACTCATTTGGCCTTGATGCCCAGCTCCAGGAGCTTGTAATTCAATTGCTTGGGTTTTACCGGTAAGGAAATATCCAGTTCCTCCGAGCACTTGGTTCAGCAAAGGATCTGAACTAAGACTAACAAGTGAAATTTTGTCAGCATCGTAACTAGCGCAATTATCATCTCGAGTGACACCAAATTCTACGCCATTAAAATGTTCAATTTGCAGCGGTTGCGGAAAATTGGACGTTTCAGGCCCAAAACTATTTTTTAATACTAAGCGACCAAATCGAATTTCAACACCTGCGGGTGAAGCATCAATAGTGCTTGTTACGGTCACGTTGTCAGCGTCTACAATTGTATCGATAGAAAAGTCAATATCCGACGTAAATGGGGCGACTAGCGAATTGGCTGATCGGTTATAGAAAAAATGATCAGCGTCTGATAGTTGGTAGTGTAATATCCCTCTGGCTAATTCGGCACCATTCGACAGCGGGGTCAAATTATTTTTACTCAAGGTTCCGCTATTCATACTGGCCGTTAAGGAAAGTTTGTTGTTATCAACTCCTACAGCTACTTGGTCTAAGGTCGGTATAGACACATTAATATCCGCATTACTGAGTTTCATGTAATCATTAGAACTACCTTGACTATCCTGATGATAGTTTTGAGTGATATGACCTTGTTTATTAAAGGCCGTAATGACTAATACAGGATTGGTTAAATATGCAATTGTGCCAATACTGTTGGTTGCTTCGTCCTTTTGTCCACTATAGGCCGCGAATGTTATTGCTGTATTGCATGTCGCAAGAAAATAACCATCTTCTGCTACTGTTTGTGTAAAGTGGTCAGGAATAAAGCGACCAATATCAATTGCCACCGCTGAAATAATAATATTTGCATTGCCATAATTGTTGTCTTGAGCATCTAAATTGAGTAAACCAACTTCTGAATATTGCGCTGCATTATAAGTAGACACACCTGAGACAAAATTAGTAAGAGTCACGTTTTCAAATATAGGATTAGCACTGCTTGTTAATTTGCTCGCTGCGCCGTAGCTGAGATCACCGTCGGCACTGTAGCTTAATGTAGGCCCAGTGCGAGTTAACATCAATTGTATTTGCCCACCCGAATAGTTCGGTGTAATTACCCCAAGGCTATTTAAAGCAGTGACGCTTAAATCAAAATCATTTCCTGTTTTGTGAGTAGGAGTGGCAGTCGATGTGGCACCGTTTAAGTTTGTTACTCCTGATTTTGCAACAATAACAAGCTCACCAGGACTGACCCAAAACGCATTACTGCTTCCAGATAGTGTCACGCCACCTAAATCATAATTGGCATGCAGACGAATTTGTCCCGCATCGTGATATATCGGGGTTGGTATCACCGCAATGCTGTCGGAACCAAAGTTCAGTGTAGTACTAGTGAAATCTGCGTGCTTAGCAATAGTGACCCCATCACTAGTAAAACTAAGACCATTGGTACCACCTGGATCGATATTTTCCTGTGATAAATACACATTATTATTGCCCGTAAATAACGCCGTACAAACACCATCAGTATCCTGTACTGCCTGAATTTTTAAAGTATCGACAAATACTGACCCAGCTATTTGATTAGGTAAGGTCGTACTATTGTCAGCGCCAGAGAGAAACCGGAGTCCGGCATTAGTAAAGTTCATATCACAAGAGTTAGTGCTACTGTCGTCGCACAAGGGAGGATTTGCGGCAGTAATTGAGGTATTCGCTAATGAAAATGTAAGGGTTTCAACATCAAGATTATTAAAAATAATTGTTTTACTACCGATAAATGTTGGGGAACTAATTGACTCGCCGTTAGTAAGAAAATCAAGCGTAATGGGCTGACTGCTTAACGTTGAACAGCTAGCATCGTTGCAAGCTCGCAATATAACCGACTCAGAGTCACAGGTTAAACCTTGGCCATCATGAACGATTTCGTAATGATCAATAGACAACGGTTGCTCTGTACAACCGGGCGTTCCAATTATGTTACTTGCACCCAGTGTAACGGCCCCTGTAGTAGTAAAGATACGACCACAGGTATCACCGACTCCACCTAACACGGTAAATTCGCCGGTAAGAATATACGAACCGGCAAAAAAAGTACCTCTAAGCTCGGCACTCGCACCTGAGGATGCATAGCTTGCAGCGTTCCAAGTAATAGTGCTATTTGAAGTAACGTCTTTCAATATTATCTTGGTACTAGCACCAAACGCAATAAAGCTATCACTATTAATGAGCCAATGTCCTTGTTCGCCTTCACCATCAAAAGTGATGGTTATCCCAGCGGTCGTCGTCAGAGCAGTTGTATGATAGATACCCTTTTTGATCGTTCTGCTTACCGTCATTGCCGTGGGCAATTGATTTTCCAAAGGTGCTACCATAGTGGCAAGTTGAGCTTGCACCAGCAACAGCTCTGGACTCTTATCATCTATGGGTTGCTTGACATTGGTAGCAAACGCCTCTGGACTATTCTGTGTAATATCCCCACCGATAGTTGCGCCGGCGGCTAGCACAATACTCGTTCCAGCTCTGGCATTACCAACGACGGAAGCACCAACCCCGAGCATTACAGACCCACTTCCGGCCTGAGCATGACCATCGACTATCACGTCGGCGCCGAGTGTTAAGCCTGTTCCCGCCGCAGCATTACCGATAACTTTTGCATCCGCTCCGAGGTCCGCAGAGGCATCTGCTCCCGCTTTAAGGTTACCAGCAATCACTGCCTTGGCGCCTGCCAGTATAGCGGCGCCAGCGGTAAGGTCGCCACCAACCATGATATTGCCGTCAATCGTATTTGCACCAAGCGTTGCCGCGTCTCCGGTTGTCAGATGACCACCAATCGTTGAATCAGCTCCGATCGTTCCCGCATCACGGGCCTCAATATAGCCACCTACGTGTGTTGACGCGCCAAGGGTTGCAGCAGCCCCAGCTACAATATAACCATCGACGATTGAACTCGCACCTATCGTTGCGGCAGCGTTCACCTGAATATTGCCATTCACGACTGAACTTGCACCCATTGTTATTGCAGCACCGGAATAGATTGTCAGGCTATTTAGCGGAGGATCTAGCACAGGTGGGAGGTCAGCCTGTGCGCTAGAAGCAATAAAAATTAAAGAGGTAAGTATGAATCGTTTTGTATATTTCATAATTGCAGTTGTTCATCACTGTAGTTATCTAGCCGGTCCTTTTATGTGCCTGTTGCTCCATTCGCTGCGATATTGCTAAGTATCTGGTGCTGAATATTGGTAAAATTAGATACGTTATTTAGGTCCCTAAAACTAAGCAACTGCGTTTTTTACGCCACGCTCAGTGTGAAAACTCACAAGTCTGAGTAAGTACATTCACCATGTGTACCTATCTATTTAATTAAAAAATAAAGAAAATTATACTAAAGTCCATTAAACATAAGTATATTGTGTAAATATTTTATTGTATTACTATAATATTTAAGTTTAATGTTTGCAATTAAACATTAGTTTAATCTAGAGATATGACCAATGGTTTGAAGCCAACTGTCTGCGAATCGATAACTATTTTCATTAAAATTTGGTTATAGACGCATGAATTAGCTATTACAAATTGATTACACAGTAAAAGCATTATTCGACAACAATTAGAAAAACACTCATCGGTTTTTAAGGAAGGTAAATCAGCACTGCGGTATAAGGCTGCCATTCAAAAAATTGACAATATAAGGGGTGAATTTTTAACCAACGTTAATATATAAGTAAGAATTAGTGACGAGGGGACGTACTTGAAATTTTATAAATAATAAATATAATTAAGCCAGATCCAATCAGCAACTTGTAGTTCCAGGAAAGCTGAAGATTAGCCATCTAGTATGACCACAAAGAACACTGAATAAGTGTCTATTTTCGACTTCAGCTGAAAAAAAAACGTTAGTTTTAGACTGTTAACCTATTGAAACATATACTTTAGTTTTCAGTTACTGTTAACGTAAACGTCAATAGAAAGCGTGAACACTTTGGGTCCACGCTATTTCATTTAATTTCATTTAATTTCATTTAATTTAATTTAAATTTATTTAAATTTTAGTACCCATAGATATCACTAAAATCAGCTACAAACGCCATCATCATTGATAACGTTCCTATCACACCGACTACTAAAACACAAAAATTGTAGAACTATTTCATAAAATTATTGTAAAATATACTTTGAACTAATTGTAATTTGAGTTCAGTCGCGTTACTTTGCGCGAATCAACGATAGCGAACTAGCTGCGTTGGTCAGCCAGATTAAACGGAATTTATTTGAAAGATTGCGAATAATAAAAGCAAAAAAACGCAACTTATACTTATGTAGCATAAATAAATATAAACGGGATAACACATGAAAAACAACCTCACATTATTAACAAGAAGCGTACGTGTTGGCTTAGCAGTTACTGCTGCCGCATCACTTACTTTGGCATTACCAGCTGTTGCACAAGAAGAAGACGGCAAAAAAGCATCCATGGTCGAAAAGATCGCAGTTGTAGGTAGTCGTGCAGCACCTCGCTCAATTGCTGATTCGCCAGTAGCTATCGATATTATCGGTGGTGATGAATTAGGCAAAGGCGGCAACACAGACATGCTTGAATTATTGAAAGGTACAATCCCTTCATTAAACGTGCATGCGAACCCGATAAGTGATGCAGCGACATTGGTACGTCCAGCTAACTTGCGTGGTTTATCTTCAGATAGCACACTAATTTTAGTCAACGGCAAACGTCGTCATCGTTCCTCTGTTATCGCCTTCTTAGGTGGTGGTATTAACGATGGTGCTCAAGGCCCAGATATCAGTGTTATTCCCAGCGCTGCATTGAAGCAAGTTGAAGTACTTCGTGACGGTGCTGCGGCGCAATATGGTTCTGACGCAATTGCTGGTGTAATGAACTTTGTGCTTAAGGACAGTGCCGAGGGCGGTTCATTGTCGCTTCGTCAAGGTTCTTATTACGAAGGCGATGGCGATACAAGTCAATTATCAGGAAACATTGGTCTACCATTTACAGATGATGGTTTTGCTAACCTAAGTTTCCAGTATAAAAATGCTGATGCAACGAGCCGAAGCGTTCAACGTGCAGATGCCACTTTATTCGAACAAGCAGGCTTAAATGTAGCTAACCCAGCTCAAATTTGGGGTTCACCTGAAGTAAAAGACGACATAACGATATTTGGTAACGTTGGTCTTGATTTAGGCGATGATAAAGAATTTTATATGTTCGGAAACTATTCTGAACGTGATGTACGTGGCGGCTTTTACTACCGTAACCCGACTACGCGCCCTGGTGTTTATGGCGGTATAGTACGTAATGTTGACGGCACTGCTGGTTACCGTCCAGGTGATGATGACGCAGCAGGTCAAGCTGCATGGGATGCTGCTCCAGCGACCATATTAGTCGGTTCTTTAGATGGTTTATCGCAACAGTTAAACTGTCCAATTGTTGAAATTGGTTCAAATGGTTTGCCTGACCCAACAGCATTAGGTCAATTGCAAGGCGCAAACTGTTTTGCTCACAACCTAGACATCGCAGAAGGTTTTACACCAAACTTTGGTGGTAATATCACGGATACATCGTTAGTTATTGGTACTAAAGGAGAAATCAAAGGTGGTTTTGCTGAAGGTTGGTTCTACGATGTTAGCGGTTCAGTCGGTCGCAGTGAATCAGCGTTTCTTATCTTTAATACCTTGAACTCGTCACTCGGTCCAGATACGCCTCGCGATTTCGCTCCTGGTAAATACATTCAACTAGAAAAGAGCTTTAATTTAGACATGGTTAAGCAATTTGACTTCGATTTATATAGCGAAGTGAACATTGCTGGTGGTTTAGAATGGCGTGAAGAAAGCTTTGAAGTAGTCGCTGGTGACGTTGCTTCGTTTGAAAACGGTCCATTGTTTGACCAAGGTTTCAGTGTTGGTTCAAACGGTTTCCCTGGTTTCAAACCGTCTGATCAAGGCGTATCAACTCGTCGTAACTATGCGGTATATTTAGACACAGAAATTCCATTCACAGAGGCGTTTTTACTAGGTATTGCTGTTCGTTACGAAGACTATGACACATTTGGTTCAACCGCTAACTTCAAGTTAGCTGGTCAGTACCATGTAAATGATGACTTTTCTTTGAGAAGTTCTTACAGCACAGGCTTTAGAGCACCTACCGTTGGCCAAGCTAACGTAAGTAACGTGCAAACTAACTTAAGCAGCGGTGTATTGGTTGATTCTGCGTTACTACCTCCTACCAACCCAATTTCGGTAGAATTAGGTGGTACAGAGCTAACGCCAGAAGACTCAAAGAGTTATACATTGGGCGCTGTTTATACCCTGGGCGATGTTTTCATAACACTTGATTATTACAACATCGAAGTTGAGGACCGTATCAGTCAATCTGAGAAAATTAACTTAACCGACCAAAACAAAGCAACACTCATCGCCGCTGGTGTGCCGAATGTTGCCGGTTTAGCGCAGGTTAGTTTCTTTACTAACGATTTTGATACAACGACATCGGGTATCGATTTAGTTGCGAACTACGCTACTGAGTTAATGGGTGGCAACTCTACCTTTAGCTTGGCGTATAACTGGAACGA
>Ga0307488_10005959_pt1 | contig 10064 bp, 9 predicted proteins | sample SB02metaG_FD_202248 | JGI IMG/M metagenome (GOLD analysis project Ga0307488, IMG submission 202248) | Sea-ice brine microbial communities from Beaufort Sea near Barrow, Alaska, United States - SB 0.2 | ecosystem: Environmental > Aquatic > Marine > Coastal | place: USA: Alaska | collected 2017-05-06
CAGAATTTCTATACAACACTTTAAAAATACTTTCTGAAAATAAAAAAAAGATATCAATTGCTTTATCAGGAGGTTCAACGCCGCTACCTATTTTAAGTATTCTTAAAGAATATAAACTTAATTGGGAATATTTTAATTTTTTTATGGTAGATGAAAGGAATGTTTCTATCTCAAGTTCTTCAAGTAACTACGGTAATATTGAAAAAGTATTTTTTAGAGATGTGAATTCCTATGGTTATTCTATGATAAATGACAAATATTCTATTGATGAGTGTGCCATTAATTACGAAAAATTACTATGTACAAAAATTTCTTTAGGAGAAAATAGCTTACCTATTTTTGATTTAATTCTTTTAGGTATTGGTGATGATGGTCATACGGCTTCGTTATTTCCAGATACAAAAGGATTAAATGAAAGTAAAAAAGTGGTAATTAAAAATAGCGTCCCTCAACTAAATACAGAGAGAATTACGTTAACCTACCCCGTAATTTTAAATGCTTCGAAAATTATAATATTGGCAAAAGGAGCAGCTAAAGACGAAATATTAAAAGAGATAAAAATGGGTAAAGGAGATCATTATCCTATTACTCGAATTATTAATTCAAAAGTTGATACAACTTGTATTTTAGGAATAAACTAATATGAATATTAAGAATATATTTTTTGATTTTGATGGAGTAATTGCAGAATCTGTAAGTGCTAAAACTGATGCTTTTGAAGAAATGTATCTTCCATATGGAAAAGATATTGCTGCTAAGGTTGTTGAATATCATAAATTACATGGAGGAGTTTCTAGGTATGAAAAGTTTAAATATTTTCATAAAGAATTTTTAAATGAAGTAATTAATCAAGAGAAAGTTGATAAATTGGCCATTCAATTTTCAAATATAGTTTTAGATAAAGTAATTAATTCTGACGAAGTTTTAGGTGCAAATTATTTTATAGAAAAATACCATACAAAGTTTCAATTCTGGGTTATTACAGGAACACCAACTACAGAGATTGAGTTGATTGCTGAAAAAAGAAAATTGACCAGTTTTTTTATTGGATTGCATGGCTCTCCAAACAATAAGCGATATTGGACAGAGAATTTGATTAAAAAACACAACTTAAAGCGAAATGAAATCATTTTTTTAGGAGATGCAGCTACTGACATGGATGCTGCTGATTTTTCAAAAACTCATTTTGCCTTAAGAGAAAACGAAGAAAATAAAGAGTTATTTAAAGATTATAAAGGTCATCGTTTTAACGATTTTTATCAATTAGAAAAAATTTTAAATATTATATAAATGAAAATTTTATTGACTACTACTTCCTTTCAAGATACTCCGGGAAAACATCATGATTTATTAAATTCTCAAAATTGGGATATTGATTACTTAAGAGGTCCAGTAGATGAAAGTGTTTTATTACCAATTATTCACAAATATGATGGAGTTATCTGTGGTGATGATGAATATACAAGAGAAGTTATAAAGGCAGGTAAAGAAGGAAAATTGAAAGTACTATCGAAGTATGGAGTGGGTTTAGATAGAATTGACCTCGATGCAGCAAAAGAATTTGGTATTGCCGTTACCAATGTGCCTGGAATAAATCAAGTATCTGTATCAGAACATGTGCTCGCATTATTATTTACATTTTCTAAAAATATACATCTCCAATATAATTCTGTACAAGGAGGTAGCTGGAAAAGAGGGATTGGATCTGAGATACAAGGTAAAACATTGGGTATAATTGGACTTGGAGCTGTTGGCAAAGAACTAGGTAAAAAAGCTGGTGCTTTAGGAATGAAAGTACTAGCTTATGACATATTTAAAGATCAAGAATTTTTGGATAAATATTCAGAGATAAGTTTCACTACAGATATAGATGATATTTACAGTAAATCCGATGTTATTAGCCTTCATCTTCCTCATACAGAACGAACAGATAAATTAATAAATGATATTGTTATAACTACAAAGCTTAAAAAACAACCAATCATTATTAATACTGCTAGAGGGAAGCTTATTGACCCATCTGCAATAATCATAGGAATTAAAAATAAATTAATTAAAGGTTATTTATGTGATGTTTTAGAGACAGAACCTATTTTAGAAAATGAAATTTTATTAGGAATAGAAAATATAATTATTACTCCTCATGTTGGTTCAAGAACTTTTGAAAATGTTAAAAATCAAGGAGTTAGATCAATAAATAATTTAATAAATAGTTTTAATTAATAATTATGAAAATTGATTAAAAGTTCACTGTTCTCATTTCTTGAGAAGCTTATCAAATTAACTTCAGGATTAATTTCGGTATTTCTAGTAGCTAACATTATGGGCGCACAAAAATATGGTGAATTTCAGTTAACAATTAGCTGGATTTCAATTTTTTCAAGCTTTACAATGTTTGGTTTACCTGGTGTTGTTTCAAAGCATATAAATAGCAATAAAATAAATAATTATTCTATTCTTTTTTCAGGTATTATAATTAAAATTTGTCTTTCAATATTTTCATTACTAATTTTATCCTCCCTAGTATATTTTCAGTATTTGAATGTTAATAATGAATACTTTTTGATATTAATGTTAATACCAATTTTTAATAGTTATTTGATTATAAATACTTTTTTAGAAACAATAAATAAAAGTAAAGTTTTTTTTAAAATCTCACTTTTTGTTGTCCTTATAGGTTTAACTACAAGATTAGTTATTTATTATTTTAAACTCTCTATAGATTATTTTGTATACATATATGCTATTGAGATTTTCTTATTATTTTTATTTAATACTGGTTTTTTAATTAAACAATTTAAAGATCTAAAACCTAAATTTGATAAATCTTTATTTAAAAAATCAAGTTATTTTGGATTTGCTTCAATAGCATTTATTATTGTTGGTAACATTGATCAATTAGTCTTGTCATATTTTTTCGATGATAATATTGTCGGAAAGTATTCTTTAGCCTACAGAATCATCTTATTGATATATGGATTGTCTAGCCCTATAAGTAATGGTTTATTTGAAAGGCTAAAAGAGCATAATAAAGATTCAATATTATGGTCTTCCTTATTTAGTGTTCATCTCTTTTTATCTTTAATATTAATATTATTATATTTTTTGATCGGAAAAAGAATAGTTATAACGATAGTTAGTTTTGAATATCAAGAAACTATAAAGTATCTAGACTCGTTAATCTTTATTTTACCCTTTCTACTCTTAACAATACCAATTGGAAAATGGTTGCTAATTAATAATAAGGGAAAACTTTTTTTTAAAAGAGCATCGATTTCAATATTTATAAATGTAGTTACAAATATTATACTTATAAAATTCTTAGGAGTTTATGCTGTCATAATAGGTACCTTATTTACCTATATTTGGTTGTCTGTTGTTTGTCTGTTTATTGAATCAGAATTGAATGTCTTGAAGAATATTTTTATTATATCAGTTAAAAATATTTTTAAAATTAAAACAAATTTAAAATTACTATATGTCCGAAATAAATAAATTAAAAAATAAATACAAAGGAAAAAGAATTTTTATAATTGGAAATGGCCCAAGTTTAAAAAATACAGATTTAGATCTTTTGAAAGACGAATACACATTTAGTATGAATCGCATTTCCCAAATTTTCAATAGCACAAAATGGAGACCATATTTTTTTCAATGTACAACGGAAAATATTAAAAAACCAGAATGGAAAATTGATATAGACGAAGGAATTTCAAGTTCCAAGTATTCTTTTGTTTGGGATTCTTTAGACTCTAAATATGATTTGAAAAAGGTTATAAAGATTAAATGCAATAACGGTTCTGAAATTTCAAAAAGCGCACCAGATTCTTGGTGGTCTACAGATCCAGAATTTGGATTTTCAAAGTTTGGAACAAGTATGCTAGTATCCCTACAATTATCATCTTTTATGGGTTTTAATGAGATTTACATAGTAGGTGCTGATTTAGGTTTTAAAAATAATCTTCTTCAAAGAATTTTATACAGATTCAATATAAAAAACTTTTTACCAGATAACAACCATTTTACAAAAGGTTACGGTACTCCAGGTTTTAATTCAAAAACACTTAATAACAACATGTTGGCAGCACATAAATTGGCTAAAAAAAAATTATTAAAGGAGGGTATCAAAGTTTATAATGCAACTGTAGGTGGAAAACTAGAAATATACGAACGTGTAGATTATAAAACTTTATTTTAAATGTTATCAAAAATCATAAATAGGATTTCTTATGCGTTTGTCTCAAATTCATGTGAATCTCAGCAAAATAAATTTAAGGGTCAAACCTGTTATATCGTCGGAAATGGTCCTAGTTTAAATAAAATGAATCTAAGTCTTTTAGATGATAAATTTGTTTTCGGATTAAATAAAATTCATTTAATAAATAAAACTAATCCATTAAAGGTGGATATAATGGTTTGTGTAAATGAATTCGTAATTCAACAAAGTCATGCTGAAATTATAAAAAATGCTCCTAAAACTTTTTTAAAATGGAATTGGAAATTTTTTTTTAAAAAAAGAAACAAAAATGTTCATTATGTAAATAGCGATTTTGCTTTTACTCGCTTTAGTAATGACATTACAAAAAATATTTCTGAGGGTTATACTGTTACTTTTGTAGCAATGCAGATTGCTTTCTACCTTGGTTTTAAAAATGTAATCTTAATAGGTGTTGATCATAATTTTACACAAACAGGTAATTCAAATGAAATTCAATCCCTCGATCATGATGATATAAATCACTTTTCTAAAGATTATTTTAAAGGAAATAAATGGCAGTTAGCTGATTTATTTAACAGTGAATTATCTTACACCATAGCTAAATTCTACTTTGAAAAACATAATAGAACAATATTAAATGCTGGTGTAAACTCAAAATTAAATATTTTCCAAAAGGTAAATTATAACTCAGTTATTAAAAACAATGAATTTTAAGTTTGAAATATTTCTATTTAGATTATCATTTATATTTATAATATTTGATTCATTTCCAATACCTATAGAATTCGTATACAGGCCACTATCAATATTTCCGCTAGCTATTTTGGCACTAAACCGACTTAAGATTTTATTTAAAAATAATAAAGTATACGTGTCTAAAAAAATAATTTATATTTTTTTATCTATCTTACTTATATCAATTTATCAGAGTGCAATAAACTACAAAAATTTTAGTGGATTAATCAAATTCATATTAGAAATAATAGTAATAATAATAATTTACAATGGTTTCATGCGCGGTTTTGAACTTTCACTAAATAAGAGAGGTATTAAATCAAATTTACGAAGTTCTTTTAAGCTGGTTATTTATGCATTAATATTTATTGGAACTACTCAATTATTATTTAGGTTTTTGAATTTAACTGATCTTTCTAATATTATAAATAGCCTATTTACATATAGATATAATAGCTCTAGAATACAATTTTTTTCCGGTGAACCTTCAATGGGCATTCGAACTGTAGTTTTTTTCATGAGCATGTATGCGTTTATTTTAGAAAAAAAAGTACCATATTTAATTCTGTTTTTAGTTTTGTGTCTGATTTTTCTGTCTGGATCAACGTTTGGAATTTTATTTATAATTTTATTTGGATTTTTTCATTCACTCCTAAAAAGTTCTTTAAAAACATTATTCAGGAATTTTTTAATTTTTCTTTTTTTTAGCACTATTATTTACTTCGTTGTCCCTTTATTTCTAGTTTATTTATCCCCATATGCCCAAAATAAAATTAATCTAGTTTACATGTTAATTGCATCTTTAGATTTTGAAACTTTGTTATTAATAGCTGAAAAAGATGGTTCTATCTTTCTTAGAGTTTTTAATCCTATTATTGGTTTTTTTGTTTTTTTAAACAATCCTTTTGGGGTAGGAGGTGAGAATTTTAAATTTGAATATATTACTACGATAAATGAATATTTTCCTTTCGCTTTAAATCATTCTACAGTGCAAAAAGTTTTATTTGAAAGTTCCGAAATAACTCCAAAATCTCTAATATCAAAAATGTTATCTGAATTTGGACTATTTGGCATTTGGATAATTTTATTTACGTTTAATAGATTTCGAAAAATAATAAAAAATAATTCTGATTTATTTCTACTATTCATTTTTATTTTCACATTAACCATAAACTATGGTAGTTATGTTTATATTCCTTTAATTTTCACAATATCTCTATTTTACTTTATAAATAAAAAAACTGATGATCTCCATAATTACAATAAATTACAATAACTCTGAAGGATTAAAAAGAACTTTAAAAAGTGTATCTATCCAAGATAAAAGCCTGTTTGAATTAATAGTTATTGATGGAGGCTCTAATGACGAATCTCCTAGAATTATAAATGAGTACAATCACATTATTGATTATAAGAGAATTGGTCCTGATTTAGGGATTTATGATGCAATGAATAAAGGTTTAAAAAGATGTAGTCAAGATTTTGTAATGTTCTTAAATTCGGGAGATATCTTTATCAATAAAGATTGTTTGTCTGCTATAAAAAACTTTAATTTAAGTTTGGATTACGCCTACTTTTTTAATGCAATTATAAAATTCAAAGAAATAAATTATTCAAAAAAATCTCCCGAAAATTATCAATCTACAAGTTATCAAATTAATCATAAATTTATTCCAAATCATCAGGCTATATTATTTAATAAATATTTTTACATAAATAATTCTTATAACCTTGATTATAAAATTTCTTCTGATGTAGATTATATTTTTAGATTGAGTAAAAGTAATAATTTGTTATATATTGATTATGACATTGTTGAATTTGAACTTGGTGGGGTTTCCAGTACTTATAAAAGCTTTAAAAAAACTTATATGCACATGAAAGAAGCCTTAAAAATAAATTTCAAATACCAAAAAAATTATCTTTACAGTTTAATAAGAATACCATTAAAATTTTTTGTTAAATATTTACTACAAAATCTAATTGGAAATCGTTTCTACTTTTTAGTTTACAATATTAAAAGAATATTAAAATGAAGTTAATTATCTATTTGCAAAAGTTAGAAACACCAATTTGTTTAAAATATATAATTATCAAAAGTCATTAGAAATATCGGGTGATTTAATGATCGAAAATATTTAGAAATCTAAATTGAGACTACTATCAATCCATGCAAGTGGAAACTCTAAATTTTAGAATTCTAAATATCTAAATGAAAATATAAACCCATATTTAAAATATCCTTTTGATGAGTTAAAAAGATCATCCCCATTACTAAGGATGATCGAACTAATAGTAATGAGGTTATTCAAAATTTTATCAAAGGAGAAAACATTTAAAAGCAATTACCTCGGCTACAAGTGAGAAGAAATCAGTTTTTTTGAAAAACTTTCAATTGGCTTCAACAATTATATTATGTGCTCTTAGAAAACTTAAAATAGGAAATAATGTTTATATAGACCCAAGATCAAAAGTACTTTGTAATGGCTGGATTGATATTCAAGATGAAGTTTTAATTGGTCCAAATTATTTTATTGTATCAGGAAATTATGTTAACCACAATAGATCTTTTAGATTAAATAAAACAGTTGCAAGACTATAGGTAAAGAATTATGGATTGCGGGAAACTGTTATGTAACAGCTAGTGTTCACATCAAAAATAATGTTTTGATAGCTGCAAAATCATGTGTCACAAAATCAAGAATTAAAAATTTAATTTATGGAGGTGTTCCTGCTAAATTTATAAAAAAATTAAATGATAAATAAAATTACAATTTTAGCTTGGGAGTTTGTTAGTAAATATTTCTTATTTAAATTATCAAATTTGTATTGGAATAATCTACTTGCTATTGTGCAGGCATTAAGACATAGTAATTCCTTTTATTGGATTAACCATAAAAGTTATTCCACATTGACAGAATTTATTAGTAATAAAAAGTTTCACAAGGAAACTGATTTTCAAAAGTTAGCTTCTTATGCTGATAAATGTCAAGTTAAACTTAAGCTGAAGGAATTTATATCGGAAGAACATATTATTCCCACACTATTTGAGGTTATTGATCCTGAAGAGTTAAGATTTTTTTTAAATAATAAACCAATGGTGCTTAAATTAAATACTGGTTCAGGGAAAAACTTTATACTTAAGGAGGGGCTAAATAATTTAAATATAGATAATATCATAAATTCTTTTAAGTTTAGCTTAAAATTAAATCCAGCTGTTTTTTCAAGAGAATTGCATTACTCCAGAATATCACCCAAAATATTAGCTGAGCCCCTTATAGAAGATAATCCTCAAGATTACAAAATATTTTTCTACAGGGATGATCCAAAATTCATTCAAGTTGATACAAATCGATTTATAAACCATAAAAGAAATTTTTATGATTTGAATTGGAATAAGCTTCCAATAACTCAAAATTATGAAAACGATAACAAATTAATTCCGAAACCTTCAAACCTTGATATCATGTTTAATTTAGGGAAAAATATAATGTTAAAAGAAAAATTTGAATTTGCTAGAATTGATTTTTATCAAGTAGCAGATGTAGTTTATTTTGGTGAAACAACTTTTTTTCCAGGAGGTGGAATTGAACTTTTTAAGAATAAAGAAATGGATAAGTTTATGTTTAATTTACTTAAGAATTAAATATGGTTTCAATAATAACCCCAACCTACAATTCTTCAAAATACATTTGCTTCACCATAGAAAGTATTATTGCTCAATCTTATGAAAATTGGGAATTATTAATTACTGATGATTTCTCAACAGACAATACAATCGAAATAGTTGAGTCTTACGCAAAAAATGATTCTAGAATTAAACTTTTTAAGTTAGAAGAAAATTCAGGTGCTGGAATAGCAAGAAATTTTAGCATTAACAAAGCTCAAGGCAGGTATATTGCTTTTTGCGATTCTGATGATCAATGGAAAAAAAATAAGTTAGAATTCCAATTGAAATTTATGAAAGAAAATAATTTAGTATTCTCATTTACTGATTATGATATTATTGATGAACAAGGTATTTCTAAAGGACATATTAAATGTCCTAAGATTCTAACATATAATAAGCTTCTTAAGAATAATTATGTTGGTTGTCTTACGGTAATTTATGACACCAAAACTTTAGGTAAGTTACTAATGCCAAAAATTAGGAAAAGACAAGACTGGGTATTGTGGCTATCAATAATAAAAAAAATTAAATTTACTAAGGGTCTTAACACTTCTCTTTCAATATATAGAGATCGAATACATTCAATCTCTTCATCTAAATTTGACTTGTTAAAATATAATTGGAGTGTTTATCACAAAGAATTAGGTTTTAATAAAATCATTTCATTTTATTATTTAGTAATATTTATTTTTCATTATTTTTTAAAAAAAGCAACATGATAACAATAATCGGAGGATCAGGTTTTGTAGGGTCCTTTTTAATTAAAGAATTAAAGAATTACAAAGTTGGAAATTTAGATAAAAATCCAAGTCCTTTTTTTGATAATATAACAGTAAACGGAGACATACGGAATTTTGATGAAATTAAAATTCCTAAGGGTACTAAGAGCATTGTTTTACTGGCAGCAGAGCACCGTGATGATGTTTCACCAACTTCTTTATATTATGATGTAAACGTACAAGGAACAAAGAACGTTCTCCATGCGATGGATAATGCAGGGGTTAAGAACATTATTTTTACAAGTTCCGTTGCTATTTATGGATTAAATAAAACTAATCCTGATGAAAATCACCCTGAAGATCCATTTAATCACTACGGTAAGAGTAAATGGAAGGCAGAGCAAGTTATCAAAGAATGGTATGAAAATGATCTTACTAATAAATCAGTAACAATACTTCGCCCTACTGTTATTTTTGGAGAAAGAAATAGAGGAAATGTTTATAATTTGTTAAAGCAAATCTCATCAGGGAAGTTCATGATGATCGGAAAAGGTCAAAACAAAAAATCTATGGCTTATGTCGGTAATATTGTAACCCTAATAAAAGATAGATTAGAGAAAAAAGAATTAGGCTATCATGTTTTTAATTATGCAGATAAGCCTGATTTTTCTATGGTTGAACTTACACAAACTATAGAAGAAAAAATGAAAATTAAATTACC
>Ga0307488_10005960_pt1 | contig 10064 bp, 5 predicted proteins | sample SB02metaG_FD_202248 | JGI IMG/M metagenome (GOLD analysis project Ga0307488, IMG submission 202248) | Sea-ice brine microbial communities from Beaufort Sea near Barrow, Alaska, United States - SB 0.2 | ecosystem: Environmental > Aquatic > Marine > Coastal | place: USA: Alaska | collected 2017-05-06
CCGGAGCCGCGCCGCCGCCGCCGCCGCCAAGACCAACGCGTCCAAGCAGTCCAAGGCCGCTACGGCGGCGGCCACCGCGGAGGAGGTCGCCGAGCTCCGCGCGCAGCTGGCGGGGCCGCCTCCCTCCTCCACTTCTCGCCCCATTTTCCGCGTTTTGGGTCACTCAAACCACCTATGCTGTTCTGTGTACTGTCCAAATAGTGCATCTCAGTTTTAGACCGGACTTCCTGAGTTGATTGAATTTCCATGCAGAACCGCCAAAACTCGCTCTCCACAATTGTCGGTCTATAAATCACTCCTGATCCTTGCGCGTTCAGGCAATAAAAGCTGTGATTGGTCTGTGATGACATTCCCCTAGACTGTCTGGGCCCAACATATCCGACGAAAGTGCAGAAGTTGAGGTTCAGAGCGTTGGAGTGTGCAGCCCTGTAGTGTGGCACTGAACTAGGTTCTAAGCCCTACACCCTGCACCCTGCACCCTAAACCCTTCCCTAACCTTAAACCCGTTGGAGTGTGCGACTCTGCATTGAGGCACTAGCTACGGCGATGGTGGCGGAGCGCGACGGGCGCGTGGAGCTAGCCGAGGTAGGGCGCTGCAGGTCAACCCTATCAAACCCAACTTGACACCGCCTGGAACTAAGCGATTGAATGTGAAGATTGATAAACTGCTTTCAACGTCTGCTTTCACTTTCAACTTGCGCCGCTACAGCGAGGGTGACGTGCGCGACGCGGCGGCGGCGGTGGCGGAGCTCACCTCGCGGGTGTCCACGCGCGACGCCGACAGCCGCCACCGCCACAAGCAGCGCGAGCACGAGCTCATGGCGGTGAGACACCCATCTTCCGCTTACCCCTAACGTCCTATCGCGCTCAACCTCACTGCTCATCAACGTGTACCTAAAGTCCTATCGACGTGAACCTAACGTCCCATATCAACGTGAAAGTGAAGCCCTATCAACGTAAACCTAACGTCCCATATCAACGTGAACCTGAAGTCCTATCAACGTGACCCTGACGTTCTGTCAACGTAACCCTGACGTCCTGTCGACGTGGACATAACATCCCATGAACGTGAGAATCTGACGTCCCGTCAACGTGAACCTGACGTCTTATCGACGTGAATCTGACGACCTATGATGGTTAAACCGAGCACGCAGGCGGTGGCGGGGGCGGAGGAGCGCGCGGAGCGGGTGCAGCACGAGGCCGAGGCGCACTTCGAGGTGGGCACCTCTGGATCATGCTCGCCACATCGTAGACCATGTTTTGAACTTCCATTTGTTGACGTCAATGACATCCGCCACCCTGCAACGTATTTTGAGCACGAGTTATTGACATTACACGGCGGAAGTGACGATGGAAGTGGCAGAGCGAGAGGCGGGATTAAGGGCGGACATTGCCGAGGCGGAGGCGTTGAAGGAGGCGGCGGAGGGCCAGCTCGTGGCGGCCAATTACGAAGCCGCCGCCGCCAACGCGCGCGCGACGGAGGCCAGGGCCGCCGCCTCCGCCGCCGCCGCGCAGCGCCCGGCGGCGGCAAGCAGCGCCGTGATGACCACCACCTCATCGACCCGCCCGGCCACCAACCCGCTGTTCACCGGCCGAGCCCCGGCGCCCTCCTCCCCCGCCTCGTCACCACCGCAGCTCCTCGCCTTTGAAGCCACCGCGGCGCCGGTGACTCAGGTGGCCGCCTCGTCCACCACCTCCGCCGTCCAAGCCACGTCACCCACTGCCACCGCCTCCGTGCAGACGCTGGGGCCAGCGGCGGACTACATGAGCCCGCTGAAGGCGCGCATGCGGTGGCAGGTGGCGTCGGTGTTCGCCACGGCGGAGGCGCGGCGGGATGCCAGCCGCCTTCGTACTACCAGCTCCGCCGCCGCCTCGGACGAGCCAGTGTCGGGCGATCTGACGGAGAGGCTGGATGCCGCCGCCAGCCCCGCGCCGCCAGGGGCCTCGTCACCGTCCTCGCCCTCATCCAAGCTCGCGGGCACGACTGAGCACCTGCTGCGCTCGCAGCTGTCCGACGCGGCGTCGCGCGAGGCGGAGTTGCATTTGCAACTGGCGGAGGCGGAGGCGCGTGCGTCCACCGCCGCCCCACCCCCCGCCGCCGCCGACCCCGCTGCCCCCGCCCCCGCTGCCCCCGCTGCCGCCGCCGCCGCCGTCGCCGCCGCGGGGGCAGAGTCCGAGGCGATAGCAGCACTGCCTCCGCCGACGTCATCAGAGGATCCAGCGGCGGCGGGCGAGGCGGAGTTGCGTGCGCGGCTCGACGCCGCGGCGGCGTTGGAAGTGGAGCTGAGGGCGAATCTGGCGGCGGCTGAGACCCGCGTGGCTGAGTTCTCTTCCGCCGCAGCGGCGACGGAGACACAGCTCGTGGAGCTGAGGGCCATCCTGCAGGCGGCCGAGACCCGCGCGGCCGAGCTCACCTCTTCCTCCGAGGCGACAGAGACCAGCCTACATGCGGCTGAGACCCGGGTGGTCGAGCTCGCCTCCGCCTCGGAGGCGACGGCGAACCAGGTGTCGGAGCTGAAAGCCAGCCTGCAGGCGGCCGAGTCCCGCGTTGCCGAGCTCACGTCTTCCTCCGAGGCGACAAAGGCGAGCCTGCAGGCGGCCGAGACCCGCATGGTCGAGGTCACCTCTGCCTCAGAGGTGACTGAGGCCCAGATGATGGCGTTGAGGGCAAGCCTGCAGGCGGCTGAGACCCATGCGGTCGAGCTCACCTCTTCCGCGGAGGCGGCACAGGCCAAGCTGCTCGCTGCTAAGACCGGGGTGGTCGAGCTCGCCTCCGCCTCGGAGGCGACGGAGACACAAGTCGTGGAGCTGAGGGCCGAGCCCGCCTCCTCCCCAGAGGCCACAGAGGCGAGCCTACTTGCGGCTGAGACCCAGGTGGTCGAGCTCACCTCCGCCTCGGGGGCAAAGGATACCGAGGTGTCGGAAATGAGGGCCAGCCTGCAGGCGGCTGAGACCCATGTTGCCGAGCTCACCTCCGCCTCGGAGGCGACGGATGCGCAACTCTTGGAGTCGAAGACGAGCCTGCATGCGGCTGAGGTCCGGGTGGCACAGCTCGCCTCTTCCTCAGAGGCCACGGAGACGAGGTTGCATGCGGCTGAGACCCAGGTGGTCGAGCTCACCTCCGCCTCGGAGGCGACAGCGACCCAGGTGTCGGAGCTGGGAGCCAGCCTACAGGCGGCTGAGTCCCGCGTTTCCAACCTCACCTCCGCATCTGGGGAATCGGAGACGCCAGTGGAAGCGGCGGCCACGGCTGAGGCGAAGGTTGGGACAGATAAGTCATCCTCGCCAAGTCATAAGTCACCTTTACGACCTCGTCTGTTGAGTATACTTTCGAAGTCGAATGATGCTCGCAGCTCATAAACCGCATTCCACCATTCGTTCCCTGAGCAGTCAACTCGCACCATATGACCCATCGCACGACGCGGCGAGCATTGTTTGCTCGACCCTATGCGGAGGCGGGCGCCGCCGCGACGCAGGAGGAGGCGGTGGCGGAGGCGGCGGTGCTGCGCGCACAGCTGGCCGCCGCCGCCGAGCGCGCGGCGCGCACCGAGGTGGAGCTGCACGCCAGGGTCAACGACGCGCTCGCCGCCTCCACGGCGGCGCAGGCCGAGCACAACACCCAGCGCGAGCTCCGCGCCCAACTGACGTCCGCCAACGAGCGCGCCGCGGCGGACGAGCAGACCCTGCGCCAAGAACACACCGAGACCCTCGCCAAGATCGCCACCGTAGAAGCTGAACTCCGCGGTGAGCTCACTCATGCCAAGGCAGGGCCAGATCGTATACATCACGCTCGCCACGTTGCCCACCCACCCACCGTCCACCGCATCAGACATTCGCTTGAGTATCGAGTCCAATGACCTCCTTTGACGCGGCGAGCGTTGACCATCTGGCCGTGCGCCAAGGCGTCGCTGGGGTTACGCGTGCGCGAGCTGCAAGAGGCGTCACACGCCGCGGAGACGGAGCACAGCGCCAGGCTGGCGGAGGCCAAGGCCGCGCCCGTGCAGCACCTCGCCGAGCTCTGGGCCGAGCTGGCCGACTCCAAGGCTGCAGGGGCTCTCACACTCCTCCACCTCCCACCTCAACATGACCCGTTCTTGTCACTGCAACCACCCAATGTAGTCTACCCCACAAAGAGTGGTCACGTCAAGCCCAAAAGTGGAGGAGTGTGCGCCCGTGTCCGGCGGCGGGTGACATGCGCGAGGGCGAGGTGCTGTCGCAGGTGGTGGCCGGGGAGGCGGCGGCAGAGACCCGCGAGGGGGCGCTGCACGCCAGGCTGGCGGACGCCCGCCAGGCGGCGGCGCTCCACCAGGCGGCGGTGCGCGCCGACACGGAGGACGCCACGCTGGCGGCGGATGCTCGCGAGGCGGAGCTGCTCGCGGAGATGCTGGCGGCGCGGGAGAGCGCGGCGGCCACGCACGCCCAGCTCCGCTCCAAGTTGACCGCGGTTGACGCCGAGTGGTAGGGCCGAGCTAAATAACGAAGCCACGTCAGCCACCGTTGGGTACATACAAGCGCCGGCAATGCGGCCTTGAGATACACCACGAATCGTTATCCTGACGGTAGCGCATCACCAACGTGTTGTTTAATGGTTTGCGTGGATAACGTTTTCCACCAGGGGAAAAACACCATGTTGGTGAAGTGTCACCGTAATTTTAACGATTTAAGGGGTATTATCCGCGGTCACTTAACTGACCCTTACCCGGGCCAAACTGTATGAATCCCCTCCGCCCACGTCGATTGAGTTGAAGGTCATGCTATGATACGGCGAGCAGTTCCTACTTGGCACTATGGAGAGGCGCGCGCGTGTGGTGAAGGTTGAAGATGCCGCCGCCGCCGCCGCTGCGGAGCACCGCGCGGCGACGATGCGCGACGAGGAGAAGATCGCGCGCGTCGAGCGCCAACTCCACACCGAGTTGACCCGCGCTAGCCAGAATCTGTCCGCCACCGAGGCCGAGCTCAAGGCGGCGCACGCCGAGGCAACGGAACGAGCCGAGGAAACCGAGACTGATCTGCGGCGCAAGTTAGCCGACGCCGCCGACAAAGCCGCCGCCGATAAAACTGAGTTCCGAACGAAACTCGCCGCCGCCGTGGAAAAGGCAAGCGCCGAGAAGACGGAATGGCGCGCTCAGGTGACCGAGGCGGGCGAGAAGGTGGCGGAGGACCGCGCGGAGGTGCGGCAGCAACTTAAGGAAGGGGCTGAGGGATAGTGCCCACGTCATAGGATGCCATTTGACTCATGAAACGAGGGTTCAGACTGCGTAAGATGACGTGGTGATTTTATTCATAATTCCCTAGCTCAAGGAGCTGAAAGACAAGGCTGCGGCTGACAAGTCAGATCTGAGGGCGCAACTCGCGGAGGCATCGGAGAAGGCTGCAGCGGACGACGGCGAGTGGCGCGCGCGGCTGTTGGAAGCCAAGGGCAAGTCCGCCACCGCGGAGGCCCAGCTCCGGACACAGCTGGCAGAGTCCAAGCAGCAGGCGGCCGTGGAGGAGGCGGCGCTGCGGGCGCAGCTGGCCGAGGCGGATGACAGGGCGGCGGCGGCGGAGGCGGAGGCGAGAGCCAAGATGGGCGAAGTGCGGTCCAAGGTTGCCGCGTCGGAAGCGCAGCTCAGGGCGCAACTGGCCGAAGCTGAGGAAACCGCGGCAACGACAGCCGCACGGAATGACGCTGCATCGGATACGAAGCTGCGGTCGCAGTTGGCGGAGTTCCGCAAGAAGTCCAATGCGGAGCACGGCGACCTTCGTGCGCGGGTGGAGGAGGCGGAGGACAAGGCGGCCGCCGCCGAGGCGGAGGCCACCACCCAATCCACGGACGCCAGGTCCGCGGCTGCCGCCTCCGAGGCCCAGCTCCGCGCGCAGCTGGCCGAGTCCAAGCAGCAGGCGGCCGCGGAGGAGGCGGCGCTGCGGGTGCAGCTGGCCGAGGCGGAGGACAGAGCCGCCGCTGCCCAGGCGGAGGCGAGCGCAAAACTCACTGAAGCGAGATCCAGGGCTGCCGCTTCGGACTCGCAGCTCACAGAGCTCAGCGCTCGGCTCGCGGAGGCGGAGGAGAAGGGTGTTCTCGCCGAGGCGGACATGAACGCCATATCCACCGACGCGAGGTCCAAGGTTGCCGCCTCCGAATCTCGGCTCACGGCACAGCTGGCCGAGGCGGAGGAGAAATACGGCGGCATACTGACAGCCGCGAGGGCCACAGCTGCCGCCGCTGATGCTCGGATGCGGGCACAGCTTGCCGAGGCTATGGAGAAGGTGGGCACCGCTGAAGAGCACGCTGCTACTGTGGAGGCGGAGGCGAACGCCAAACTGACGGAAGCGAGTGCCACGGCCGCCGCCTCCGAGGCTACCGAGGCTGCGCTGCGGGCTCGGCTGGAGGAGGCGGAGGAGAAGGCGGACGCCGCAGAGACGGACGTCAACGCCACGCTCACGGAGTCGTGGTCCAAGACGGAGGGGCTGACGGAGCTGCGGTCACAGCTGGACGACGCTGAGGCGGCGGCGACGGACGAGGCGCGCCTGCGGGGGCAGCTCACCGAGGCTGCGGAGAGGGCCGTGGAAGACGCGGCGACCTTGCGGGCACAGCTGGCCGCCGCGTTGGCCGCCTCTGGTTCCGCCGCCGACGCCGGCGCCATGGGCGAGGCGGAGCTGCGTGACGGGCTCGACGCCGCGGCGGCGTTGGAAGTGGAGCTGAGGGCGAATCTGGCGGCGGCTGAGACCCGCGTGGGTGAGTTCTCCTCCGCCGCAGAGGCGACGGAGACACAACTCGTGGAGCTGAGGGCCACCCTGCAGGCGGCTGAGACCCGCGCGGCCGAGCTCGCCTCTGCCTCCGAGGCGACAGAGACGAGCCTGCATGTGGCTGAGACCCGGGTGGTCGAGCTAAACTCCGCCTCGGAGGCGACGGAGACCCAGGTGTTGGAGCAGGAAGCCAGCCTGCAGGCGGCTGAGTCCCGCGTTGCCGAGCTCACGTCTTCCTCCGAGGCAACAAAGGCGAGCCTACAGGCGGCAGAGACCCGCATGGTCGAGGTCATCTCTGCCTCAGAGGTGACTGAGGGACAGATTATGGCGTTGAGGGCAAGCCTGCAAGCGGCTGAGAACCGCGCGGTCGAGCTCGCCTCCTCCGCAGAGGTGACAGAGACCAGCCTGCAGGCGGCAGAGGCCCGCGCGGTCGAGCTCGCCTCTTCCGCAGAGACGGCACAGGCCAGCCTGCTCGTTGCTAAAACCGGGGTGGTCGAGCTCGCCTCCGCCTCGGAGGCGACGGAGGCACAAGCCGTGGAGCTGAGGGCCACCCTGCAGGCGTCTGAGACCCGCGCGGCCGAGCTCGCCTCTGCCTCCGAGGCGACGGAGGCGAGCCTGCATGCGGCTGAGACCCGGGTGGTCGAGGTCACCTCCGCCTCGGAGGCGACGGCGAACCAGGTGTCGGAGCTGGAAGCCAGCCTGCAGGCGGCTGAGTCCCGCGTTGCCGAGCTCACGTCTTCCTCCGAGGCAACCAAGGCGAGCCTGCAGGCGGCAGAGACCCGCATGGTCGAGGTCACCTCTGCCTCAGAGGCGACTGAGGCCCAGATTCTGGCGTTGAGGGCAAGCCTGCAGGCGGATGAGACCCGCGCGGCCGAGGTCGCCTCCTCCTCCGACGCGACAGAGGCCAGCCTGCATGTGGCTGAGGTCCAGGTGGTCGAGCTCGCCTCCGCCTCGGAGGCGACAGAGGCACAAGCCGTAGAGCTGAGGGCCAGCCTGCAGGCGGCTGAGACCCGCGTGATCGAGCTCACCGCTTCCTCAGAGGCGACGGATACCAGCCTGCGTACAGCCGAGACCCGTGTCGTCGAGCTCGCTTCCGCCTCGGAGGTGACGGAGACGCAGCTTCTGGAGGTGAGGGCCAGCTTGCTGACTGCCGAGACCCAGGTGGTCGAGCTCGCCTCAGCCTCAGAGGCGACAGATACCCAGGTGTCGGAGTTGAGGACCAGCCTGCAGGCGGCTGAGACCCATGTTGCCGAGCTCACCTCCGCCTCGGATGCCACGGATGAGCAACTCTTGGAGTCAAAGACGAGCCTGCATGCGGCTGAGACACGCGTGGCACAGCTCACCTCTTCCTCCGAGGCGACAGAGACGAGCCTGCATGCGGCTGAGGCCCGGGTGGTCGAGCTCACCTCTGCCTCGGAGGCCACGCAGACCCAGGTGTTGGAGCTGGAAGCCAGCCTGCGGGCGGCTGAGGCCCGGGTGGTCGGGCTGACCTCTTTCTCAGGGGCGAGTGAGACCCAGGTGTCGGAGCTGGAAGCCAGCCTGCAGGCGGCCGAGACCCGGGTGGTCGGGCTCACGTCTTCCTCTGAGGCGACGGAGGCACAGCTTGTGGAGCTGAGGGCGAGCTTGCGGGCTGCTGAGACTCGCGCGCTCGAGCTCACCTCTGCCTCAGAGACGGAAGCGACGAGCCTGATGGCGGCTGAGACCCGCGTAGTCGCGCTCGCCTCTTCCTTAGAGGCGACAGAGACGAGCCTGCATGCAGCCGAGACCCAGGTGGTCGAGCTTACGTCTTCCTCAGAGGCGACGGAGTCACAGTTCGTGGAGTTAAGGGCCAGCCTGCTCGCGACTGAGACCCGCGTGGTCGAGCTCACCTCTTGCTTCTCAGAGGCGACTCAGGCGAGCTTCCAGGCAGCTGAGACCCGTGCGGCCGAGCTCACCTCCGCCGCGGAGGCGACTGAGGCACAGCTCGTGGAGCTGAGGGCCACCCTGCAGGCGGCTGAGACCCGCGCAGCCGAGCTCACTTCTTCCGCAGAGGTGACAGAGGCAAGCCTACAGGCGGCTGAGACCCGGGTGGTCGAGCTCGCCTCTTCCACCGAGGCGACAGAGGCCAGCCTGCATGGGGCCGAGACCCGTGCAGCCGAGCTCGCCTCCGCCTCGGAGGCGACGGAGGAACAGCTCGTAGAGCTGAGGGCCAGCCTACAGGCGGCTGAGACCCGCGCTGCCGAGCTCGCCTCCTCCGCAGAGATGACAGAGACCAGCCTGCAGGCGGCCGAGACCCGCGTAGCCGAGCTCGCCTCCTCCTCGGAGGCTACGGAAGAACAGCTTGTGGAGCTGAGGACCAGCCTGCAGGCGGCTGAGACCCGCGCAGCCGAGCTCGCCTCTGCCTCCGAGGCGACAAAGATCAGCCTGCAGGCTTCTGAGACTCGCGTAGCCGAGCTCGCCTCCGCCTCGAAGGCTACAGAGGAACAGCTGGTGGAGGTGAGGGCCAGCCTGCAGGCGGCTGAGACCCGCGCGGCCGAGCTCGCCTCTGCCTCCAAGGCGACAGACGCGAGCCTGCAGGCGGCCGAGACCCGCGTAGCCAAGCTCGCCTCCTCCGCAGAGGCTACGGAGACACAGCTCGTGGAGCTGAGGGCCAGCCTGCAGGCGGCAGAGACCCGCGTTGCCGAGCTCACCTCCACGTCTGAGGACACGGAGTCCGAGGAGTCCGACACTCCCACAGGTGCCGACGCGGCGGAAGCGGTCGCCGCTGAGCTGGTGGAGGTGCGCGCTGAGGCACTAGCGGCCGCCGCGGAGTTGCGGGATGCGCGCACGCAGGCTCAAGCCCTGTCGAGGCGGGTGGAGGAGCTCACCGCGGCGGCGGCGACGGCGGCGGCGACGGCGGCGGAGCAGAACACTGCGGCGGCGCTCGCGGAGAGCAGCTGCACCTCCCCGCGAGGGGCGGCGCATCAAGGCTCGCATGACCCCGAGGACAGCGCCGAAACAGAACAATTCGCGGCGCTTAAACTGGAGCTCATCGCGGCGTACGAGGTGGCGGCGGCGGCCGAGGCGGCAACGGCGGCGGCGGAGGCACGTGAGGGCGACCTGCGGCAGCGGCTGGCGGAGGCGGAGGTGCGGGTCGGTGCGGCGGAAGCTGCTGCCGCCGCCGCCGCCGCCACCGCAGAGGCAGCCGCGGACATGCAGCTGGCACTTGCGGCGCGCAAGGCGGTGGAGGCGGAGGACGCCGAGGCGGCGGCGGCGGCCGAGGCGAGCGCCTTGCACCAGGTCGGGACAAGTGGATCGTGCTTGCCACGTCATCCTCCACATCGTCGATTCTTGATGAGTCAGATGGTTTCATGTGACGT
>Ga0307488_10005961_pt1 | contig 10064 bp, 22 predicted proteins | sample SB02metaG_FD_202248 | JGI IMG/M metagenome (GOLD analysis project Ga0307488, IMG submission 202248) | Sea-ice brine microbial communities from Beaufort Sea near Barrow, Alaska, United States - SB 0.2 | ecosystem: Environmental > Aquatic > Marine > Coastal | place: USA: Alaska | collected...
CGCGGCACCCGGTGGCGCCACCAGGCGGTACCGCCGCTGCGCTGGGTCCAGTATGCACCCTTGCAACAGGGCCCGGTCAATCGTCCCAATTCCAACTCAATTTACGAACCTACATGCAAAGTCATCCAAGTAGGTCAGGAACAAAATGGTCGAAGCAAAGCTGAAAGGAGGGAATGATTGAGCGCCTTCGTTGTGGCTCGATCAACGTTAGTTGGGAATCAAATACACGGCGAGGTGCCCTACCATGCGCCCAGTCGCCGAAGCAAGGGACCGTGGTGCCGGGGGTCTTGCAGCCCGTGGCCAGGGGCTTACACTCGTCCACTTTTCGGCTCGACGTAAATGCTGTCTGTGGGATAAGGGGTGCATTTAGGTATTGTGTAGGGGGTGTTTAGGAGGTGTTAGGGGGTACTACATGGTACTTAGGGTGTATTTTGTGTCAGAAACGGCTCAGGTTAAGCTGAAAAGTGGACGAGTGTAAGCCCCTGCCCGTGGCGCACTCCGGCCACGCGGCGCCGCCCAGCTCCGTGGAGTTGAAGGACTCGCCGGTGTCCAAGGTGATGTGCAGCAGCGCCAACGCGGGGTTGGCGGCGGCGGCGGCGGAGGAAGACGAGGCGCGCATCACTCGGACAACGTACGTCGCGGTGGCCGTGGATGCCTGAGGCACGGCGGCGGCGGCGGCGGCGGCGGCGGCGGCGGTGGTGGCGGTGGCGATCGCGGTGGCGGCTGTCACCGCTGCATCAGCGTCGGCGTTAGCATCGGTAGCAACTGTCGGCGGCGGCGGCGGCGCCACGCGAATGACTACCGACAGCGCTCTGAATCCGACGGTGAATGCGGCAGAGGTTGCGCCGGTAGCCACCTCTGATCCATTCACAGTCACCACCCACCGCGGGTCCGAGGCCGCCGCCGCAAACGTCACCGCCGCCGCCGCCGAAACCACGAAACTCGAATCCGAACTCGAATCCAACTCTGACTGGTCCGGGACCAGCAGCCGATAGCTCCCCACGTTGTAGCGGCGCAAGTTGAAATTCAAAGCACAGTTTGAAAGCAGTTTCTCATATTCTACTTTTAAGCGCTTAGATCCAGGTGCTTTCAACGTGGGTTTCATTGGGTCAACCTGCACCACCCTACCACGTCCGGCGAGAACGGTGGATCCAAGGTGCCCGCGCTTAGGGCCATGTAAATTATGCCCGCCACGTCATATGCTGACTTTAATTCAAGAAGCAAGGGTTGAAACTGTGGTGATTGACGTGATGTGGTGATGGTGAGTATCATTGATCTGGCTCTACCTACGCTGGGCGCCAGGCTAACAAGCGACGCGCTGGCGGGTGGTGTGACCAGCAGCACCCGCGTTGGGCGGCCCTGCATCGTCCCCAGCTCCGGGTGGTCGGTCGCGAGTCCGTCCGTACCCGGCGGTCGGAAGTCCCGGGCCACCACGTAGACGTCGTAGCGCGTGGCGGGTGTCAGGCCGCTGAGGGTCAGGGTCAGGGGCGCCTGGAGCCAGGGGCCTACACTCGTCCACTATTCGGCTCAACGTAAGCTCATTTTGTGGGATACGTTGGGTGCATGATTTCCCCCCAGTCTGTTAGACAGGAGGACAAGGAGAGGTGTGACCAACACGGCTTAGGTTGAGCTGAAAAGTGGACGAGTGTAAGCCCCTGCCTGGAGCGTGGCGCCCACCCCAGCGCCGGCCGACCAGGTGTCCGCCACCGCCGTGGCCACCGCCGCACCCAAAAGAGCGGACGACGTGGAAGTAGCCGAAGCAATGGCGACGGCGGCTGCGGCGGCACCCGAGGAGGATGCGGAGTGAGCCGAGGCGACAGCGGCGGCGGCGGCGGCGGCGGCGGCGGCGGCGGCGGCGACGTCGGCAGCGGTGGGCGAGGGTGAGCCCGCGGGCAGCGCCAGTGCCCACACCGCCGCCGTCTCGTCCGTCCGCACCGCCAGTGTGGCACCCGCGGGGACCACCGCCGCCACCCGCGGATAACCCGGCAGGAAAAACGGCGCGGTGTTATCCGGCGTCCTTATAATCCTCTTCACCACCCAGGGCTAGGGCCTGACAAATGTTGCTCGCCACGTCACAGGATACCATATGCTTAAATAAACGAGGGCTGAAAATGCGTTGGATGACGTGGCGGGCAATATTTGCTGGTCCCGACCCGGGGCGGCACGATGTCATACACCACGGCAGATCCGTCCGGGCCGGCAGTAGATCCCGCGGCGGTGAGCGCGGCCACGGCGTACAGGTCGTACGCGGTGCCGCGGGTCAGGGCCTGGCCGACATCACCTGCCACGCCATCGACACGCAGCATACACCCGCATTTATTGACTTAAAGGGCATCCTATGACGTGGCGAGCAATGTCTGCCAGGCCCTACCGCGGGTGAGGTTGCCGATACCAGCGCCCACAGCCGTGGGTGAGAAGGCGGTGGACAGGTCGACGGCGCCGGCGGTAGTGGCGGCTCCGGTTCTGGCGAAGTCGGAGGCGGCGGCGGCCAGCGGCGCGCGGCCGCCGGCGTCGGTGCCCGCCAACACCTGCGCGGCGCCGGGCGCGGCGGCGCCGTGCTGCAGAAGCACATACGCCACCGTGGTGTAGCGGCGCAGGTTGAAATTGAAAGCGAATCTTGAAAGCAGTTTGTCGCATTTCGGTTTAAACCGCACAGCTCCAGGCGCTTTCAACGTGGGTTTGATAGGGTCTACATGCACCGTCCTACCGTGGCCGGCGCCGCGCTCACGGCTAGCTGCGGCGTCACCGACGTATCCGTCAGCACGGCCAGGCCCACGCACTCCCCCCCCGTGAGGAGGTTGTCGCCGTCGGTAGCAGCGGCGACAAGCGCGGCGGCGGCGGCCGTATCAATAATCAACCCTGGCGCAAGCTTCGCCGCGTTCGTTGAGGAAACGTTTGCGGCGGCGCGGCCGTCCCCGCTGTAGGAGGTATCCCCGCCCCCGATTGTAGACACCGTGGCAACAAACACGGAATACCCGCTGCTCGCGCTAGCCACCCACCAGGGCCTAACAATCGTTCCCATTTCAGCTCAACTGCCGGCACCCTTGAGTGGCTCAGGCATGTCGGGTACGATTTCCATGGAGAAAACAAGTGGCAGTTGAGCTGAGAGGGGCACCAGTGGCCATCGCCAGGCCAGGGGTGAAGACGCGGCGAGTGTGCACGGCTACGCTGGTTCTGGCTTAGGGTTTTGGTTTAGGGTTTAGGGTTTAGGATTTAGGGTTTAGGGGTTGGGGTAAATATGAACAAATATGCTGGAAAGAAGTGCCGACGGCCGTGCCACAGACTGGCCGTCCGCGAGCGTGACGTCGACAGAGGCGGGGGCGGCGGTGTCCGTCACCGTGACGACGCCGTGCGCCAGCGCCGCGCCGCCGCCTGCCGCCGTGCAGGGGCTTAGACTCGTCCACTTCTCAGCTCAACTTGAGCCGTATCTGTCACAATGAAACACCCTACACACCCTAAACCCCCCCTAACACCCCCTTAACACGGGCTACACAACCCCTATGTGCACCCCCTATCCCATGCAAAGCGCTCGAGTTGAGCTGAAAGATGGACGAGTGTAAGCCCCTGCCGCCGTGCCCGCCGTCACCTCCGCGCGCGTGGGCTCCGTCCCGGGCGCGCCCCCGTCCACCACCACCCAGTACACCCGCCCTACCGCCGCCACCGCCACCCGCAGCGTGAACGCCCCACTCCTGGTAGCGCCCACCACCGCCGGCCGCCTCGCCGCAGGGCCTGGCAGACAATACAGGTTTAGGGTTTAGGGTGTAGGGTTTAGGGTGTATGCTTTAGGGTTCAGGGTTTAGGGTTTAGGGTTGACGTCATGTGATGCCATTGCACTCAAGCAGCAAGGGTCTATAATGTGGGGGATAATGAGGTAGGCATTATCTGGCAGGCCCCACCCCGTGACCCCCACGGCGCCGCCGCTTCCCCCCGCCGCCACCACCACCCCCTCCAACGCCCCAAAGGCGGGGGGGCGCCGGTCGTCCACCACAAACTCCACCAGCGTCGCACTGGCCTGCGCGTTCAACCCCGCCGCCAGGGTCAATGACATGATAATCGCCACGTCAGGGGATGACAAATTATGCGTTACTCAACAACGTAGAGTTGGTAACGGGGTGTCATGACCATGCTGTCGTGGGGGAGCCAATAATACCAGGAATTCAGTGGCATCATATTTGGTCTAATGACCATACTGACATGGGGAAGTGAATTGATACCGGGCCTTGAGTGGCATCGTATTCAGTGTAGAGCCTACGACGTGATGAAGTTGAGTGACGTGTCCCCGCCTGCTGCGGTATCGCGCGCCACCAGCCACGCGAGGTAGGCACCCCCCTGCAGCAGCGGGTACCCCGGGGACGTGAAGGTGGCGGCGCCGGCGGTGTAGCCCGCCGCCACCACCGGCCACGCGCTCGACCCCGTGCTGCCGTTCATCACCTCCGCGGGACTCACCTGGGGCCAGAGCCTTCCGGATGTGCTCTCCACATCACGGTGGGACGCCTCAACCAAGAACGAGGCTTGGTTTGAACTCAGTGCTTCATGTGGAGTAATTTGATGTCGACAGGCATACTAATCCCAAGTGAATTAAGGGGAATACTCGGAAATATGGTGAATAATGTGGATGTGGCGACTGGCAAGTGTCGTCGGTCGGGATGTCGGGACCTACGTTGGGGCGGCGTGTGCTGCGTATGATGGGCGCGGCGGCGGCGACGACGAAGTACACCGTGGACGGCTCGTCGGTGGTGCCCGTCACGAGCAGGCGCGCCAGTGCGGCGCCGCCGGGGCCGCCGCCCGCCCAGCAGGGGCTTACACTGGTCCACTCTTCAGCTCAACTTAAGCGCCTTCCGTGTGACAGGGGTTGCATTTAGGGGTTGTTTCCGGGGTGTCTGGGGGTGGTAGGGGGTATTAGGGGTGTTTAGGGTGTGCTTTTGTGTCAGAAACGGCTCCAGTTGAGCTGAATAGTGGACGAGTGTAAGCCCCTGCCGCCGAGGTGTCCACCGCGGCGGCGCCCACCGGCGCGCCCGCCACGGTCGGCGAGGTGCCCACCCACAGCGGTGCCAGCGTGTCCGCCATCCGCACCGTCAGACCGACCACCTCCCCGCCGTTGGGAACCGCCGGGGGTTCGGGCCTGCCAGATATTACTCGCTACGTCACAGGACGCCATTTGACTCAAGAAAGGAAGGTGAAAAATACGAGTGGATGACGTGGCGAGCAATATCTTGCAGGAGAGGGTTTAGGGCGCGTTGGATGCTATGTCACAGGATGCCATTCGACTCAAGAAAGGAGGGGGAACAATACGAGTCGGTGACGTGGCGAGCAACATCTGTCAGGAGAAGGTTTGGGAAACGTTAGATGACGTGGCGAGCAATATCTGGCAGGCCGTACCGGGGCCATCAAGGACGAACCCCGTGAGGGCTCCAAGTCGATCGTGAAGAAATCGACGGCGTTTTCGGTGCCCAGGCGGTTGGCGCCGGGGGTGGCGTCAACCGGGGGCATGCGGGTGAGGACGTGCGAGTACTCCACCCCCGCCACCGCCGCGGCCAATACCCCGGCGGCAGCGCCCCGCCCCAGCTCCGGGTACCTGCGTGTTGGCGGTTCGCGCTCATAGCAGGTAAGTCCAAGGTTGGCTGCGGGTTGATAGAAAGGTAGGTTAAAAGTGGATGGGCATAACAATCGCATGTGTGTTCAAACCTCATAGGATGTTAGGTTGAACGTTCTAAGCTGATAGGGTGTTATGTTCAGGATGACCGCGGGTTGATGGGACGTTAGGTTTAAGTGGACTGGTTCACGCACCTCTCCCCCGCCGCCGCCGCCGCCGCCGCTGCCGTGACGTGCGCGTTCACCGCGGCGCTCTGCTGCGGGTAGTAGAAGGCGCTCCACCCCGCCGCCGCCTCCACCGCGGATCAGGGGCTGACACTCGTCCGCTTTTCGGCTGAACCTAAGCCGTTTTGTTCACACCTCCCCGTGTCCCTATGTCTAATAGACTGGGGGGGAAATCATGCACCCGACGTATCCCACAAAATATGCTTACGTTGAGCCGAAAAGTGGACGAGTGTAAGCCCCTGCCGCGGATCGATTCATTTCTGGCGCCGCCGCGGTGCCGGGCCGCAGCGCGAACACCACGGCGCCGGGCTCGTCCAACGACACCTCCAGGAGCAGGGCGGAGCCGTTGAGGGCGGTCAGCTTCGGGTAGCCCGGGGTGTAGCGGCGCAAGTTGAAGTTGAAACCAAAGTTAGAAAGCGGTTTATCGTATTCCATTGTCAAGTGCTTAGTTCCAGGCGCTTTCAACGTCGGTTTGATAGGGTCAACCTGCACCGCCTTACCGGGGTGAAGGACGGCGGGGTCTCGTCGGCCATGACCACGGAGGGACCCGCCGGGTCGGGGGGGTTCACGACCACTGTGTAAGGCCGAGTACATAATGTTCGCCACATCACCGGATTGTCACGTCATATGATGATATGTACCTCGAAACGGGCTTGACATACGTTGGATGCCATGGTTGAGAGTGATCGCCACGTCGTTGGATGATGTTTACCTTGGCGTACGTTTGTTGACGTGGCAGGCGTCGTTTACGTACGATGGATGGCGTGGCAGGCAGCATTGACTCGTCCCCTGCCATGACGCGGGTGGCAACGAGCTGGCGATTGACGGCAGCGGAGTCGTTAGGCTCGCCGCCGGCCAGGGTCCCACGCCGAATCGTGAACGAGTATAAGGCCAGGGAGAAGGATGCGGATGTGGCGATTGTACCGATACCCTGGTACACTATGAGCGAACAGTAAAGTTGAGCTGAATGGGGAACGAGTGTAAGTCCGTGCCGCCGGTGCCGCGGCCGGCGCTGGCGTTGATGCGCGCGTTATTGCCGTCGTCCTCCGCCACGATCCAAACGTCGTACGCGCCCTCCGCGGACAGCTGCGGGCACCGCCGGCACCGCAGCGGCTCCCGCGGCCACGGGGGTAAGCCCAACCCCTCCCCCTCATCTCCTGTCTGTCCGCCCAGCCCGTCCATCAGCCCGAACCCATAAAACTCCCCGTCACCTAGGGCCCGGCACATATTGCTCCCCACGTCATAGCATGCCATTTGACTCAAGAAACGAGAGTTCAAGATGTATTTGATGACATGGCGGGCAATATATGCCAGCCCCTACCGGCCTCACCGGCGTCGGCGTCGGGGTACATCGCCCGGTCCATCGCGGCGGCGATGGCGCGGTGCTCGTCCTCATTGGTGTACACCCCCCCTTCCACCGCCGCCGCCTCCACCGCCTCCAGCCCGTAGAAACCCCCGGGCCCTTCCTCCCCCCCGAGGCCGTAGAAACCCCCTCTCTTCCCCCCTCCGGAGCCCGCGCCGCAGCCCGGGTGACGCAGCGCGTCAACCGACAGCACAGTGACCGACGCGTTGGTGCGCGCCGCCGGCACCTGCAGCATCCCACACGCCGCCGCCTCCGCCGCCGCCCGCCGCCGCCCCGTCCCGCGCACTACCTCCTCCGCCGTCGGCCCCGAGCCCCCCAAGGCCCCCGAGCTCCCATACCCCAGCTGTAGCAGCGCAAGTTGAATTTGAAAGCAAAGTTCGACAGCGTTTCATCATATTGCGGCTTCAAGCGCTGACACCATAATCGCTTTCAACATGGGTTTTGATAGGGTCAACCTGCACCGCCCTACCCAGCGCCCCCAGCGCGGCCGCCCCCAGCGCCGGCGCCAAGTGCGGTACCACCACATACCAGACACGTCCCGGCTCGCTCAGCTGCACCACGATGTCGAAGCTTTTCGGTAACACGGCCGCCACAGTGCCGAGGGCGGTATATTGTCCCACAAACCGAGGCGGTCGGTCGTCTAGCGTCACCACCCCCAGCTAAGGTCTGGTACATAGCTCGCCACGTCATCCTGGGCGTTCTGAATCCACGTTTCTAGAGTCACATGGCATTCTATGACGTGGCGAGCAACATCTGCCTGGCCCATGCCCGCCACGTCATCGACACGCATTTTGAACCCTCGTTTTTCAGGTTGAATGGCATCCTATGACGCGACGAGCAGTATGCGCCAGGCCCTGCCCCCAGCACAGCCAGCACCGTGGTGTTGAAGTTGATCGTCCGGGGGTCCGGCCGAGTGTCGGACACGACCGCGTAGATATCGTAGGCGGTCTCTCGCGCGAGCGTGGAGACAGTTTCCGAGCCTGAGGCGACGCCGATCGCCAGGCTGCGCGATGCGTTCCCAGTTAGGTTCGCGCTAACGCCGGTGACGACAAAGCTGCCGCACGCGACGGGCCGCTCGCCGAGCGCCGCAAGCCCGCTCCGGACGTCCAGGAACAACGGCGCAGGTGCTCCAGCGCGCACAATCACCCAAGACAGGGTGCCGTTTTTGGTGGAGTAGACCAAAAGCTCGAACCCGTCGGCCGCCACTCGGCCCAAAGCCAGCTCCCCGATGGGCTCTGTCGCGTCCGTTGTCAAGAAGTCAAAGCGGAATACCAGCTCGTAAGGCCAACCATGTATCGCCCGGCACGTCGGCGACACGCGTTTTGAACCCTCGTGTTACAGAGAGAGAGAAAGAGACGCTTCCGCGTGTACAAAGATGCACCAGGCTTTCGCGCTGGATCCCGTTCATTTCTTGGGTTTATCAACATCCCATGACGTGGTGAGCAACATCTGCAACGGCCCTACCGGCTCATACAGGTTCAACTTGGGAGACGCGTAATCTTGCACGGTGTAGAAGGCGCTGTACTGGGTGACCTCCGCCAGGCCCGCCACCGTGCACCCCGTCATGTTCCCCACGCTCAACACATTCACCGTGCAGCAGGGACATCGAGAACAGGTTTAGGGTTTGGGGTTTAGGGTTTAGGTGGTTTAGGGTTTAGGGTTTAGGTCGCACCGACATCGGAGCATGACTGACCTTGCGGGTGGATGTTCATAAGACAGGCGGAGGAGAAGGAGGATATTCAACGTCGGTCGAGTGCTCGTTCTGAACACACCCCCTTGCCGTGCACGTCAACAGCAACCCCGCAGCGGCTCGGTCGCGCACTTGCACCGCCGCGTGGCAGGGTCATCGACAACAAGCACTCAACCGAGATCGGCGAAGGGCTTCTGCACCGTTACATTCAGCGTGAACGCTCACACAGACGCGCAGAGGAGGAGGAGGAGATTGGACGTGGTCAAGTGCTTGTTCTGAGTAAGCCCCGTGCCGCAGAGTGACAACATATGATCGGAGATCGATATGGGAGATCGATACGCGAGATCGATATGGGAGATCGATGTTCAATGTGATATCGATGTGAATATCGATATGGGATAGGGTCTAATGATATAGGAGATGACAGTATCGATACGGTCATCCTTAGTATCGATATGGGATATCTCGTCACTCTGCCGTGCCGTGGGCGCCTGCGTGGCCGGCGCCTGCACGAGCAGGAACGCGGTGGCGGGCTCGTCCAGGGAGGCGGCCACGTCCACGGTGATGGCGCCCACGTATACCTCAGGGGTGGAGATGTTGTAAAACGTTCCATTGGCGTAGTATCCGTGCACGTACAAGAAGGCGGGCGGCGTGGCGTCGCGCGTGGTCAGCGTCATCAGCGACACGTACGGCTGCAACACCCCATGCTGTAGCGGCGCAACCTGAATTTGAAAGCAAAGTTTGAAGGCGGTTGATCATATTTTAAGTTCAAGCGCTTAGTTCAAGACACTTTCAACATGTGATTCATCGGTTCAAGCTGCACCGTCCTACCGTGCAGGTCCGCCGCCACACAAGGCCTGGTAGGGCAGATATTTCTCGCCACGTCATATGATGCCGTTTAACTCAAACAACGAGGGTTCACGATGCGTGTCGATGACGTGGCGGCGGATACCTGCCCGGCCCAACCACAACCACCCAGAGGTCGTTGGGGGCGACGAAGTCAAGCCCCGTCACGTTGACGGCCGCCAGGGTGTTGGCGGCTCCCACGGCCACTGAGCCCGAGGTGAGCCCGCCGGCGCCCCACGTGCAGGGGCTTACACTCGTCCACTTCTCAGCTCAACCTGAGCCATTTCTGACACAATAATACACCCTAAACACCCCTTAATACCCCCTAATACCCCCTAATACCCCCAA
>Ga0307488_10005963_pt1 | contig 10063 bp, 7 predicted proteins | sample SB02metaG_FD_202248 | JGI IMG/M metagenome (GOLD analysis project Ga0307488, IMG submission 202248) | Sea-ice brine microbial communities from Beaufort Sea near Barrow, Alaska, United States - SB 0.2 | ecosystem: Environmental > Aquatic > Marine > Coastal | place: USA: Alaska | collected 2017-05-06
TTGCCTTATTTTTAGGGGCTATTGCGCTCACTTATACGCCACGTGAGGAAGAGCCACAAATAGTGGTGCCAATGATTGATGTATGGGTGGATGTACCTAATCTATCTGCTCGTCAGGTTGAAAGACAAGTTACCGTACCACTAGAGAAACTGCTCAAACAAGTCCCTGGCATTGAACACATTTACTCTGCATCACACGATGGGACATTAAATGTCACCCTACGATTTAATGTTGGCGAAGACAGAGAAAGGGCGTTAATCAACACCTACAATAAACTGTATTCTAATCAAGATAAAATCCCCAAGGTTGTGGCTAATTGGATTGTTAAACCCATTGAAGTTGACGATGTTGCAATACTGATGGTTGGACTTTATAGCACCTCACCTGATCTCTATTCTGATTATGAACTTCGCAGAATGGCTCAAGAAGTGTCGACTATTATTCAAAGTCTGCCCAATACCAGTGAGGTCAACATAGTAGGTGGCCGCACAAGGTCGATACAAGTATTGCTTGATTTACAGGCACTGGCTGCCCGTCAAACCAGTGTCATGAATGTGGTGGATGCTCTGGCGCAATCGAATCAGCTCACTAGGCATGGCGAATTATCACTGGGACAAAATACTCTGGTGATTGAGTCTGGAGATGTCATCCGTGATTTGCAGTCGTTAAATAACATTGTGGTGAACGTCATCAATGGAAAAATGGTGATGTTAAAAGACATTGCCGAAATACGCGATGGACCTTCCGAGCCTTTAAGTTACCAGTGGTTAGAATTTGCAAATGGATCGAATACTGCACTGCAAGACAAATATCCTATGGTAACTATCAGTGTCGCCAAACAAAAGGGCAGTAATGCTGTTAATGTGGCTAGTGCTGTACTGGCTAAAATGGCAGAGCTACAAACAGAAGTATTACCTGATGAAGTGCATTATGAATACCTAAGAAATTATGGCCAAACGGCGAATGAAAAGGTCAATAATTTGACCTCAAGTTTGGCGTTTGCTGTATTGACTGTAGTGGTGTTTATTGGCGTGTTTTTAGGCTGGCGCCAAGCCATTGTAGTGGCCTTGGCTGTGCCTATTTGTTATGGACTGACCTTGATGTTGGACTTAGCATTTGGTTACACCATCAATAGGGTCACTTTGTTTGCGCTTATCCTTTCATTGGGGCTATTAGTGGATGATCCTATTACCGGCATTGATAATATCACCCGTTTTATGGGCAATAAAAACGCCTCCCAAAAAACCAATATCATTGATGCCATGTCAGAGATTCGTCCTGCGTTAATTATGTCAACGGTGACTATCATATTGGCCTTTGTACCTTTAGCTTTTATTACGGGCATGATGGGCCCTTACATGGCCCCCATGGCATTTAATGTGCCTATTAGTGTGGTGATTTCGACCTTTGTGGCCTTTGCTATAACCCCTTGGTTAGCGTCTAAATTATTAAAACCTTCGAGCACGGCAATAGCAGATAAAACCAATGGTATTTACTCTCGTATGTTAAATCCATTGATTGCTAAAAAAAGTAGAAGCAAATTTGGCTTATGGATAGTGTTAGTTTTATTCATTGTTGCTTGTGTCTTGCCTCTAATGAGAAGTGTGCCCCTTAAACTGCTGCCATTTGATAACAAAAATGAGATACAAGTCTTAATAGATATGCCAGAAGGCACCTCCCTAGAGCAGACCGCAGCAACTGTTGAAGATGTGATCCAAGCAGTTAAATTATTACCAGAGGCTAAGGCTATTGCGAGTTATATTGGTCAGCCATCCCCCATAGATTTTAATGGCATGGTTCGCCAGCATTATCTACGTCAAGCACCAAATTTAGCGGAGTTAAGAGTCACCTTGCTGGATAAGACCGAGCGTGAACATCAATCTCACGCTATTGTGTTACGTCTTAGAGAGTTGCTTGCACCCTTACAACAAGACCACCTGTCAATAAAAGTCATTGAAGTACCGCCAGGCCCACCAGTTCTGAGCACTTTTGTTGCAGAAATTTATGGGCAACCTTTTGTTAGTCCTGAAATACATCAAGCTGCGGCTTTAGGACTGATGTCTCGTCTTAAATCTGAAGCTCATGTGGTCGAAATTGATTCGAGTATCAACAGTGAGCAGTTCATCTGGCGTTTCGTGACAGACAAACAAAAAGCGGCGCTGTCAGGCATTTCCACTGTTGATATTAATAATGCCTTGACGGTAGCTATTGCATCTAAAAGGGCAGGCACTTATCAGGTTGAAAACGACGCATCACCTGTACCAATAGAGGTTAAATTACCTTATAAAAACAGACAATCTCTGACCGATATTTTGTCATTGCAGCTTGTGGGTCAGGGTGCAATTGCACAGCAGAATAATGGCCTTGGATTAGAAGTGTCACCCCAGTCACTGGTGAGTCTTGCAGAGTTGGGGCAATGGCAACAAACCAAAGTGTCTCAGCTCATTTTACATAAAGATTTGGTTCCCGTGATATATGTGACTGCAGAGTTGGCTGGTCGTACACCGGCAGAGGTCATTGCCGATTTAAGCGCTGACCTTATCACTGATGAAACGGGTCATTCTGTCACACAAAATGATTGGCAAAACAGAACCTATTTACAATCCGGTGGAGGTGACCCATGGAAATTACCAGAGGGTACGTCTTACTCATTTTCGGGTGAAGGAGAATGGAAGATTACCTTAGACGTGTTCAGAGATATGGGCATCGCCTTTGCGTTTGCTTTAGTAGGTATATTCTTTCTACTTAAATTACAAACGTCTAGTTCGGCACTGGCTTTAATTATTATGTCGGCCATCCCACTCACTATCATTGGCATCATGCCCGGTTTTTGGCTCTTAAATCAATTTGGCGAACGTGAAATTGCTGGAGCCCCTGATCCAATATTATTCACCGCCACCGCAATGATAGGCATGATAGCGCTTGCCGGTATAGTGGTTAGGAATTCACTGATTTTAGTGGAATTTATCACCTTGGCCAGAGCCAAGGGTATGAATATTAAACAGTCACTTTTAGCCGCAGGGGAGGTGCGTATGCGACCGGTTTTACTCACTGCAGGGACCACTATGTTAGGTAATTTAGTGATTACCCTAGATCCCGTTTTTAGTGGACTGGCACTAGCCATTATTTTTGGCATCATTGCTTCAACGCTTTTTTCACTATTTGTGGTCCCTATGGTGTATTTCCTAGTGTTCGAAGATAACCCGCAAGCGCCGTTAGAGGAACAAACGTTATGAGTATTAAAAAATGGGCTATCCCATTATTCACCATTGCAGGATTATTGGTGGTTGTGGCTTGGATGGCAGGCGTATTTACCAGTCAAGTAGCCCCTGAATTGCTAACACGCTCTGCTGATAGAATGTTAAACACTTACACGGTTAAATATATAACCAAGCCAATATTAGAATCGATACCAGCTGGCATCAAGGCAAGGGAAGCGACCTTTTTATCAAGCCAAATTTTGGCCCGGATTGAGAATGTTCATGTAAGAGCAGGGGAAAACGTAGTGAAAGGCCAGTTACTTGTTACCCTTGAAAGTGAAGGACTCAAGGCACTGTTAGCTCAAGCCATGGCTATGGTAGACACTTCACAAGCTTTGTTAACTGAAGCAAAAGCCAATTTTGAACGGGCTCAAACACTAAAAGAAAAAGGGTTAGTCTCACAAAGTGAACTGGATAACGCCGTCACTTATTTTCGCCGTTATGACTCAGAGCTTGTGGCAGCAAAACAGCGTAAACATGCCGCACAAACAGTCCTTGAATATAGCAAGATAACCTCACCATTTTCTGGTGTGGTGGTTCAGAGGTCTGCTGAGCCTGGCAATATGGCATCACCGGGACAATTGCTTTTGTCATTGTATGATCCTCTCACCCTACAAATTGAGGCAGATGTACGTGAATCACTGGCGACTCAGCTCCACATTGGTCGTAAGATGACAGTGAAAGTAGACTCTGTAGGTAAAGAAATTAATGCGACTATCGTGGAAATTGTGCCTGCTGCGGACCCTAATGCGCGCTCATTTTTAGTCAAAGCAGGAATTGAATTCGACCCTGTTCTAAGGCCCGGTATGTTTGCTAGAATGTTGATAGAAGATGGTACTAAAGAGGTATTATCAATCCCCATTGATTATGTAAAAAGTTTCGGCCAACTTGATATGGTATGGCTGTTAAAAGAGGGTAATTTAAGCCGACGTTTTGTGCGATTAGGAAAGTCACATATTGATCAGGTTGAAATTGTTACAGGTCTCAATTCAGGCGATATTCTGGCTTTGAGCACTCATTAAATAATATTTAATTATTCAGGAATGATTATGCTAAAAACACTTCCCCAACTGCTAGAGCAAGCAAAACAAAACGTACAACTTTTGACAGCCAAAAAAGCAGCACAAGATATTCGTCAAAACAAAGGTTTACTGATAGATGTGCGGGAGTCAGCTGAACATTTTGCTGCGCCTGCTATTGGCGCTATCAATATCCCTAGGGGGGTATTGGAAATGAAAATATTAGAAATAGAAAAAGATCCAGAACGACCAATTTATTTACATTGTGCATCTTCGCTACGTGCTACCTTAGCGGCAGAACAATTAGCCAGAATGGGGTATACCCATGTCAGTGTGATCACTTGTAAAATGGACGAAATACTTAAGATGCACCAGTATTCAGAATAACGTCTAACAACAATAGCTAATATCAATAGCTATGTTCAATTGGTATGCCAGTTTGAGGTTACAAAGTTTCTCCTTTATCTGCATACCATTTGTTAATACTTAACCATATATCATCGGCTGTTTCTGCATACCAAAACAAATCTCGATCTTCTTCATCGATCACACCTTCATCAACCAGAAAGTCAATATCTACCGCTTTTTGCCAAAACGATTGACCCACTAAAACAACTGGCATAGGCGTGATTTTGCGCGTTTGAATTAACGTTAATGTTTCAAACAACTCATCTAAGGTGCCATAACCACCAGGAAAAGCCACCAATGCACGGGCTCTAAGCACAAAATGTAATTTACGTATGGCAAAATAATGGAATTGAAAACAAAGCTCTGGTGTGACATATGGATTAGGAAATTGCTCATTTGGCAGAGTGATATTGAGACCGACTGTTTCAGCCTGTGCCTCTGCAGCTCCTCGATTGGCTGCTTCCATAATACCCGGGCCCCCTCCTGTCATAATCACTAACTGAGAATCATTAGGGCCGTTTCCAGACCTACCCACAAGGCCTGAAAAATCCCGTGCTACCTGGTAATACTGACTATTTTTTTGAATACGTTTGGCAACCGCCAATTTTTTAATTAACCTTTTGTTTTGTGGCTTTTGTTCAAGCTGTATTTTTAATGACTCTATTCTATTTTGTGCCCCTTGTGGTTCGACAATGCGCGTGCTGCCAAACACCACAATAGTGTGTTCAATACCGTGTTTATTTAATAACACTTGTGGTTTTAGGTAATCTAACTGCAACCTAATACCTCTGGCATTAGGCCCTTTTAAAAAATCAATATCCTCAATAGCAGGCATATAAGAGCGGTTGTCCATCATCGCCTCTAGCTTATTCACAATGGCCGGATCTTCACTGATAGGTTTGGGCTTTTGCCATGGCAATGCTTCTTTACGTTTGATTGGGTCAGGGGGCTTGGGAATAGATAACAAGAACTTTTTTCTAGGCATCTGGATGTGCACTGCATATAGTAATAATCTACTTATCATAGTCGTTTGATAAGGACTAATTCCATCCTTAAACGGGCAAATAATCGATCTGTATCAATAAATGCTAATTCTAATGCTCGTACACTTTATCTTAATTTAATTCTACAAGGCTTATAATAATGGCAACTATCCGCAGGATCGTCCTAGATGTGCTAAAGCCTCATCATCCTAACGCCTATGAATTCGCCATGGCTTTGGCAGACTTAGGCAACGAATATGTCGTTCATTTAGCGGTAATTGAAGTGGATGAAAATACTGAAACTGTACAACTTGAATTGCAGGCTCCCAGTATAGAATTTGAATTGGTACAAGCCGCGATAATTGAGATGGGGGCATCATTACACAGCATTGATGAAGTCGATGCCTGTAGCCAGTTAAATGTTAATCAGCAAGATTAATTGACAACTTACATGGACATAAAAGGTCTCGTGGCGTTGACACATTCACAAGGCATTATTCGACGTTATTTTATCGTTAATGGATTTGATGGTGCATTAACCATGTTGGGTCTCATTTTAGGTTTTTTATTCAGCACACCAACTGATATAAATAATATTATAAACGTGTGTATGGGTGTATCCATCGCCTTATGTATGAGTGGCATTAGCAGTGCATATGTGAGCGAAAGTGCTGAACGGAAATACGTTTTAACACAGCTCGAAAATGCAATGATAACTGATTTAAGCCAAAGCTATCACGCCCATGCAGCGCGCATTGTACCTATTATCATTGCGCTAGTTAATGGTCTAGCTCCGTTATTTATTTCGCTGTTTATCCTGCTGCCATTATGGCTTTATAAAAGTGGCGTGGCATTACCAATATCTCCTCTTATCATGTCTGTTTTTATTGCTATGACGGTTATCTTCTTGCTTGGTGTGTTTCTTAGTCGCGTTTCAGGCATGTCTTGGTGGCGAAGCGGAATAAGAACATTATTGGTTGGCATATTAACCGCCGCACTTATTTTTGCCTTTGTGGGGTAAAAGCTTGAACAAAAACTACTACAACCTAGACGTCAAAACAGTATTAAGTGAGCTTGAAACTTCAGCTAATGGTCTGACGTCCCAAAAGGCGCAACAGCGCTTGCAACAAAACGGGCCTAACGCCATTCCTTCCAAGAAAACGCGATCAATCTGGCAGTTGTTTTTTAAACAGTTTGCTGATTTTATGATTCTTGTGTTGTTAGTTGCCGCTCTAATATCGGGTCTAATTGGTGAATTAATTGATAGTGCCGCGATATGTATCATTCTGTTACTTAATGCGGTTATAGGCACTATTCAAGAGTTTAGGGCCCAACGCTCCCTTGAGGCTTTACAAAAAATGGCATCCCCATCTGCAAGTGTGTTGCGTGACGGTCAAACCGTCACCTTGCCAGAAGAAAAACTGGTTGTAGGTGACATTGTATTGTTAGAGACAGGTAATATTACGCCTGCGGATATGCGTTTGATTATGGTAGAAGAATTACAGGTTAACGAATCTTCCATCACTGGAGAATCACAATCGATCATCAAACAGCATACAAAACTAAACGACAACAACCTTTTTACTGGTGATCAGACAAACAGCGTTTTTAAGGGAAGTTTGATTACTCACGGACGCGCCTCAGGAGTGGTTTTTGCAACGGGTCTGAACACAGAAATTGGCCAAATTGCCAACCTATTACAGCAAGAAGAAGATACAAAAACACCTCTGCAGATAAGATTGGTGAAGTTTGGTCGTTACCTTGCGTCTGCTATTTTATGTATCTGTGCGATATTTTTGGTGGTAGGACTCATACAAGGGCAACCATTTCTGTTAATGTTTTTGACCTCAGTCAGTTTAGCTGTTGCCGCGATCCCTGAAGCGTTACCAGCGGTTATCACTATTTCCCTTGCACTTGGTGCGCGTAAATTACTTAAGCAACAAGCTTTAGTGCGCAATCTACACGCGGTCGAGACATTGGGTTCAGTTACTTTTATCTGCACCGACAAGACTGGCACATTAACGCAGAATAAAATGACCGTTGAGCGGGTGTTCGAAGGGCAACAGCCATCTAGCCATTTAGCCAAAGATTATGCTGGGCTTGGGCAAGCCTTCGGGGAAGCGCTTGCGATAAGTAATGATGTGATACAAAAAGACGGCATACCTTTTGGTGAGCCCACAGAGATGGCTTTATTTGAATTTGCAAATCACAGTGGTTTTGACAAGGACAAATTAATACAGCATATGCCCCGTCAAGCTGCCATTGCCTTTGACAGTCAACGTAAAATTATGACAACACTGCATCGTAATTCGTCAGGTGTTGTGGCTTATGTAAAAGGGGCAACAGAAAAAGTGCTCGCTAGTTGTTTAAAGGCACAACAAGGTGCTGAGCAAATAGACCTCAACAAAATCCTAATTTTAGCTAAGGCTGAGCAGTTAGCTAATGACGGTTATCGTGTATTAGCCTTGGCCAAGCGTCACTTCGAGTCAATGCCCGAACACATAAACGCCAACACTATTGAGCAAGATTTGATTTTTTTAGGTTTAGTGGCGCTAACCGACCCACTTAGAACCGAAGTGCCTAAAGCAATGGCCGATTGTATTTCTGCCGGTATCACACCCGTTATTATTACTGGTGATCATCAAGGAACAGCACTGGCAATCGTCAAACGTTTACATATCGCTAAAGGTAAACCCAAGATGTTAGATGGCAAGGAGCTGGAACTCATGTCTGACCAGGAATTAGTCAATAACGTCAGTTCAATTCAATTATTTTCCAGAGTTTCTCCCATTCAAAAATTAAAAATTGTTAAAGCATTGCAGGAAAACAACCAATTTGTTGCCATGACAGGGGATGGGGTAAATGATGCGCCGGCGTTACAGCGCGCTAATATTGGTATCGCCATGGGACAAACAGGCACTGACGTCGCACGAGGTGCTGCCGACATGGTGTTATTAGATGACGATTTTTCAACTATAGTTCGCTCGGTAAAAGCTGGCCGCAGAATATTCGATAATATTAGAAAATTTATCAAAGATACCATGAGCTCAAATTCAGGGGAAATTTGGACACTTTTTCTTGCACCATTATTTGGCCTTCCAATCCCTTTATTACCTATTCACATTTTGTGGATAAATCTTGTCACTGATGGTTTGCCGGGATTAGCATTTAGTGCTGAGCCTGCTGAACGGGATGTTATGAAACGTCCTCCACGGCCCTATAATGAAAGTTTATTTGCTCACGGCATGTGGCAGCATATTTTATGGGTAGGGTTAGCGGTAGGCGGCTTATCCATTGGTATGCTAGTGTGGACAATTGAACGTAAAGTAGACTACTGGCAAACATCTGTGTTCACTGTTTTAGTGTTTTCTCAACTGTTTCATTCGTTGGTGGTGCGCAGTGATAAAGAGTCTATTTTTACATTAGGTGTATTCAGTAACAAGCCAATGTTAGTGGCCATTGGGATCACAATCTTGTTACAGTTAATGGTTATTTATACCCCCGCTTTTAATCATGTTTTGCATACCCAGCCATTACCTCTATCTGAACTGCTTATATGTATCGCTGTTTCTTCCATTATTTTGTGGGCGGTAGAAGGAGAAAAGTACCTAATACGGCGAGGAATGTTATACCAAAAGTAGAGATAGAAAAAAAACCTGCTTGAGTTCTAGACTCATTTAAACCCATTCTTTTGTTTGACCCAAATCAATAATGTCCTCCAAAAAATTCCTATTATAATGTCAGGTTTCTTGAATGGAAGACCAAAATGAATGTTGGAGAAATATGTTCAAAAAATGTTGTATATGTTTTAAAACAAGATTCAGTGGTAGACGTCGCTAGGATCATGCGGGAACAAGAGGTTGGAACGGTCGTGGTAGTTGATAATATCAATGATGTAATTATGCCTCTAGGCTTAATTACCGATCATGATTTGGTGCTCGAAGTGCTCGCTGCAAATATTGCACCCTCTTTATTAAAGGCTGAAGATATTCTGACCTGTGAATTGTATTGCTTGAATGAAACACATGATGTGAGAAAGGCGCTTAAATACCTGCGTTATTATGGTGTAAAAAGCGCCCCTGTTGTGAACGTAAAAGGCGTGCTTGTAGGTTTATTTAGCATTGAGGATGCATTGGTTAAACTGTCAGAAGAGTTTAGTGATCTAATCAAATTTCTGAGTGACGAGCTGACGAGTGAAAAGCAAATGAAAATAAGAAATAATACTGTTTTCAGAAATTGAAGCTAATGAATACCAAAATATTGGTATTTTTGGCGCTGTTCCATAACACTGTTGTCACCTATAAGCCGCGAGCAAAATTTGCTGAAAATCATACTTTGCGTTGCTTTCTCTAAACCAAGCGAGATAATTGGCTAAATACTTCGTCGCTATGCC
>Ga0307488_10005965_pt1 | contig 10058 bp, 18 predicted proteins | sample SB02metaG_FD_202248 | JGI IMG/M metagenome (GOLD analysis project Ga0307488, IMG submission 202248) | Sea-ice brine microbial communities from Beaufort Sea near Barrow, Alaska, United States - SB 0.2 | ecosystem: Environmental > Aquatic > Marine > Coastal | place: USA: Alaska | collected...
GGCGGCAGCGGCGGGGATGAGGAAGAAGGCGTGCTCAGCGGCGGCGGCGGCGGCGGCGGCGGCGGCGAGGAGGATTCCAATATGCCCCGCGACCAGATCCCCTTGGACCCATCCACCGGCCCGCCCCCGCTGGTCAGGCCCAAAACATTTCAATGACTAATGCTGTACTGCATCACGGTGCCTGTTCTTGTTCCTATGTATAAAGGACCGATACTCGCGTCCCATGGCGCTCACATGGTGAGCATGAAGCAACCCCATCCTCCATTCCAAGCGGACGAACCCAGCGGTTGTGCTGTTGTGGATTATCCATATGACAAAACAAGTGAAGCTATGACTGATATCAACTGATGTCAATAAACTGATACTGATATTCACTGATTTGTGATTGGTCGAGAGGACGACTTTAATCCCTAGACCAATCACAAATCAGCAAACATCATTGGATATCAGTTGATATCAACTCATATCAGTCATAGCTTCACTTGTTTTGTCATAATGAATTAGTGAATTGATGGCAACAGCGGGGTGGGCGTGGGCACCCTGGGCGCGGGTGGTGGAGGTGGGCCCCGGCGAGTGCCTGTACCTCCCCGCGCTGTGGTTCCACTACGTCACGCAGCGCCGCGGCCCCGGCAGGGCCTCTACCCTCCACCTTACTATAGGTCGATTTCGGTACATCGCTTCCCGCGCCGAGCGCTAACGCTTTGCCCGCAACTCCGTATGGGCACTCAATCTGGCGCCCGCTTTCCCGCGCGGAGCGCTGAGGCTCTATCCGCAACTTTGTATGGCCATTTCACCCAGGCGATATACCGAAATCGGCCTGTTCGCTGTAGTTCCTTGCAGTTGTACGCTGGAACGGGAACCGGGCGGCGCGGCCTTTATAACGGCAGTACGTTTCCCACAGCCCAACCTAGCAGTTCGCTCATGGTGTACGTCAATACCAGAGTATCTGTACACACTCGCCGCACCGATACAGGGGCCTTATTTGCAGCACGTTTTCAGATGGCACTTTACGCCTTTATCCCTGATGCCACTGAGTTATTCCAGTGGCATACCTCAAAGGTAATGCCTGGTAAGTTAAGATGAGAAAGAAACAAGTTATTATCCCACTGGCACAGAGTCTACCTCAAACTATCGTGCTGGTAAGCGAAGCTGAGAGAAAGTACTGCCGGCATAGAGTCTAACGCATAGGCACGTACTGGTGCTTTAAGCTGAGCAAATGTAGTGGGTATAGGACCCTGGGGCGCGGCGGGGAGGCGGCGGTGGCGGTGAACTACTGGTACGACATGGTAGGGCGGTGCAGGTTGACCCTATCAAACCCACGTTGAAAGCGCCTGTATCTATGAGCTTGAAACTAAAATATGATAAACTGCTTTCAAATGTTGCTTTCACATTCAACTTGCGCCGCTTCAACACGGCGTTCGATCACACGTACGCGTACGCGCGCTTCGCGGAGGAGGCTCACCGCCGCTTCGGGGCGGTGTGACGCTTGGGTGGCCTGGTGCGACCCGTGGCGTGCGTGAGTGGACGGGGGGCGGCGTGGCACGAGGGGTCAGGTGCGTGACGTGGGTGAGTGAGTGAACTGTGGGCGGTGACGGGGGAGCGGTCTGTGCCGTGAGTGAATGGGGCGGGACGGTTTGCGACAGTGCGAGAACAGGTTCTGACAGCGGCGCGGAAATGGTCGGTGACAGTGCGGGAACGATTCGTGATACTGCGGGAACGGGTCGTTACTGCGGCGCGGGAACGGTTTGTGACAGAGCGGGAACGGATTTTGACCGTGCGGGGTCGCGGGAGCGGTGCGTGGTGACGTGAGTGACCGGGGCGGCTGGGCGGAGGCCGCAGCGGAGGAGCGGTCCGTGACGTGAGTGATGTATGATGAGTCAGAGTGTCGGGAGTGTGCGGCGGAGGTTCACGGCGAAAGCGCGCAATGATGTCGCGGGGACATGACGCGTTACAATGTGGGCGGGGCGAGCCCCACGCTCCGCAACGCGAAAATGAAGATGATGAAAATGATGAGTGCCGGGGCGCAGGGTCGTGATGGTAACGTAACGCGCACGGACGTGGCGGGGTCACGATGAGTCATATCGGGGGGTTGGGACCAGATACTGATAGGGTCTATGCGCGAGCATGTCGAGGGTCGCACGGCGCGGCGGCTGCTGGTGGGTACATTATAATATTTAATCTTTGGTGCGGTAGCGTAGGCGTTTAGACGTAGTGAGACGAGTAGAATTGACGGCTTCTCTCGCGGTGCTTCTAGAATAGCCTGATGATAACGCAGGGAGGGGGATCATCTCGACGATCGTCTTGAATCCTGCGATCATCTACGTCATCATGATTACGCCGCTGCCGCTTCCTGCTCGGGGTTAAGTTGAATACGTTGGAGCCGCCTCCGCCGCTTCGGCGGTTTGAAAAGTATTGAGCTCACAGGTTCGTGACGCAAACCCGCGTGCATCGAGTTAATTGCCCTGGCTGACCCACCTCCCACGTTCTAAAGCCGTGAGCGTTGAGGTGAATACCAGCCCATGACGTGACTAACACACGCCACCATCACATTCTTAACACCGCGGCTATTTCACTCGCTGATTGTACTGCCATCAGTCTCTGAAAAAGGCTGCCCACAATGATGAAATGAGGACCTCCCACCTCCCACAGTGAGGGTCGAGTCAGAGAATTGGGGGGCCGGATCAAGACGATGATAATACGCGGTGATACAGCCGGGTTCGCGGCGCGCGGCGACTGGGGGTTTGTTTCGTAGACGTGTTCGTAGTAACTTAGCGTCTCGAGCTGGTCGCGTGTTCCGTCAAGGTAGTGTTCAACGAGCGCGTTGAAAATCGCGGGGCAAGGGGGCACACGCTCTGCTGTGAAGGGCTGAAGGGGAGAGTTCACGACTTTGTGTGATGATGGGTCGCCTCGGTTTGAGAGACAATGCCGCGCTGATCGCTTCGAGTGCGGGCGCGACGCCCGGAAGTGGTTTGTACGTAAGGCGCGTTGTTGCGAGGTATTGGCCTATTCGGACGCGGCGCGCTCGCGGCGGGGCGGCGGGTTGAAGGAGAGCTTCGATTATATTGTAGAATTGAGCGCTAGAGGTCTTTTACACTGTTGGACGGGGTTACTGTGGCTAAAGTTGAATTGCGAGCGAGGTCGGAGGTGTGTTGTGAAGGTTTGCGAGGGTGTAGAGGCTGCCGATGACGCCGTGTTGGTGAAGAAAGTACTGCGCGCGATGCCGATGAAGAAGAACGCCCGCGGCAGCGCCGCCCCCCGCGGCCGCGGCAGCGCCCACTTATAGGTTATCTAATCCCCCAGAGACCCCCCCGAGAAAAGTTTTTCCCCCTTTTCAAAAACTTTTCAAACTTCCAGGTCGTTCACGTTGCGGGCGGGCGGGGAAGTGCGGCGTGGCGAGGCTCGCAGCGCTTACTGCTTGAACTTGGCCTTCTCCGCGTCGGTGAGCTTGCCCCAGGCCAGGCCGAGCGCCTTGCCGACCTCGCCGAAGGTGAGGGTGGGGGACTTGGCCACGATCTTCGGGCGCTCGCTCTTGCAGAAGATCATGTAGGGGCCGGGCGCGCGCTTGGGCTTGTCAGCCTTGGCCTCCTTGGCGGCCTTCTTGGACGGCTTGGCCACCTTGGCGGCCACCTTGGGCGCCGCCTTGGGCGACTTGGCGGGGGACTTGGGCGCGACGACGGCCTTCTTGGGAGCCATGGTGAAGGAGTAGGAAGGGTGTGGAAGGGGCGGAGCGAGCTTGGGAATGGAGAGGTAAAGCTGCCTTCCGGTTGTGTCGTTGTCAGGTTGACAGCGATTTTTCCCTCCTAGCTAAGTGGCGTTTTCGGGCCCCTGAGGAACAGCCATTTTCGTATTAACTCGTCGATGACGGTCTAGCTGTTCCTCGACTCGCACTGAGTGAGGCCTCTCCTGGGATGCTTTTTTGTTCCATTTTGTATGGGCATTCATCGTAAGAAAGCCGTTTGGACGCGTCCCCTCGAATTCCACCGTTTCCCGCGCCTCCCCGAGGAAATCTCCCGACCGAGTGTTGATATTTCTCGTTGTCAAGGCATCTGCGTGGCTGGAGGTGCGCATCAACGAAGTTACAGAGAAGCCGCACAGGCACACTCCACACGACAAGGGACCCCCCAAGTGGAGTATGGTTTCCCCGGCCGGGGGCTGGGCGGCATGATGGTGTACTACCTGGTGCTGCACTACGAGTCGTTCCTCGCGCTGCTAGGCACCCTCACGGCGGTGCGCCTCACCCGGAACAACGTCACGCCCCGGCGTTGGGCAACGTCACGCCCCGGCGTTGGGGCGCAATCGGCGCGACGAAGCGGCGAGGCGACGCCGGCGGCGGCGGCGGCGGGGGGGCAGGCACATTTTCGCATGCGCCCGCTAAGGGGTGCGTGCGGAAGAAGAAGAGGGGTGGCGGGGAGCGGACGCCGAGGAGGAGAGGGCTGATAGAGGAGAAGCGGCACGGGCGAGGAGGGGAGTGCGCAGCGGACGCCTCGAAGAACAACCAAGCGGCGCTGAAAGAGGAGGTGTTGGGCGGCAGGGGCGGGGGTGCTACCACCGGGGGCGCTGCCGCCGGGGATGGGGGCGTTGCCGACGGGGTTTGGGGTGCGGGCGGTGCCGCCGAGGGTGCTATCGCCGGCGGTGCCGCTGGTGAGCAGCCTCACGCCGCCGCCGCCGCCGCCGCCGCTGCCGTCGCCGCCGCCGTAGCGGAAGAGCGGGCGCGGGGCGCGGCGCACGCTCGCGACTCCACCGCCGCGTCCGTCTCGGCCGCGGCGGCGGTGGCGTCGGTCGGGCCTGGTAGATATTGCTCGCCACGTAATGGGATACCTATTGAACTCAATATTCGAGGCCTCAAACTTCGTTGGATGACGTGGCGGGCACCAACTACCAGGCCCTCGGCGTGGGAGTGGGAGTGAAGCGACGCGGTGCTTGAAGCGATGAGCGCGACGCATGCCGCCGATATGACCGCCGCGGTCGCCGCCGCCGGCCGCGTCGCTGGCGGCTGCGGTGGCCGGCGAGCGGGCGAGGGCCGAGTCGCAGGCGGCGCAGGCTGAGATCGAAGAGGTGCGGGCTGAGCTCGCCGAGGCCCGGGGCGACGCTGCGGCGGAGGATGCGGCCTCTCAGGCGCGGGGGCAACTAGCGGCGGCTGCACTGGCGGCAGCGGCGGCGGCAGCGGCAAGGGCTGCGGCGGATCACGCGGCGGCGCTCGATGGCGCACACATCGAATCGGCTGCGGCGGCAGCGGCGGCGGCAGTGGCTGCAGCAGAGCACGCGTCCGAATTGCACGGGGTGCGTGCGCGGCTCGCGGAGTCGTTGCATGCGCACGGTGCCCGCACGGCGACCCTCGAGCGCGCGCACGCGGAGCTGGGCAGCGCTCAGGCACAGCTGGCGGAGGCTGAGGCTGAGCTGGGGGTGACACGGGCCAAGCTACGAAACAGGATACCATCCAACTCAAGACACGAAGGTTCAAAGTGCACGTCGGTGACGTGGCAGACAATTATCTGCCAGGCCCACCTTGGGCTCCTTCTTGCGCTTCTTGGTCGCGGGAGTGCCTGCCTCGCGGCCGCCGGCGCCATCGCTCCCGTTGGCGTCGCCGCTGGCGCCGTTGGCCGCCAAATCCTTGACCGCTTGGACCACGCCGAGCTCAATCATCTTCCTGCGGTTCTCCGTAGAGTAGGGCATGGCAGATGCTACTCGCCACGTCATAGCAAGCCATTTAATACAAGTCAGGAGGGTGACAGAACGCTTGTCAATGACGTGGCGGATAACAGGCCTGGCCTATGAAGCTCGCCACGTCATAGGATGTCATTGTACGTACTCATGAAACATGGGTAATGAATGCGCTGGATGACGTGGCGGGCACTATATGCCAGGCCATGCCTGGATGCGCTCGTTGCGCTCGCGCGCGTACTCGGTCAGCACCTGCAGGCGGGCGGAGGCGGCGGGAGGGGGTGGGGTGTTCCCTTGGTGGGAGAGAGAGCGGTCAGTCCAGAGGGAGAACGAAGCTGCAAGCTGTCAGTTGGGAGGTATTCTCCTTCTCGCGGAAACGTGAGTGGGTAGGAGCTCTGCAGGATGAGGGTGGAACGTTGGTGCTCCGGCGCGCGGCGGCGAGAAGACAGTGGGGGTTGTGTTGGGAAAGCTAGCTAGGGCACATGAAACACAAAGACACAGCTGGCGTCGAACCAAGGTGCATACAGTGCCCAGACCCAAGGAAATAAAGTAAAGAGAGGCGCCGTGTATACACAGGGGGCGACGGGGATGCGTTTGCGTGAGAGCGCACGCGTGGGCAGCACGCGACGGCCGCATACGCGGGTTGTCGAGGGTTGGGACGGAGGAGGCCTTGCTGAGAGGGAAAAAAACGAGGTAGCCCAAACGAAGAGGGAGGCTGGGGCGCCGGGTTTGGGAGGACGGGGGCGCTCTACGAGAGCGCGCGTGACCACGCGTTCGGCGGGGCTCGACGACCGGAGGTGGGGCCGGAGGAGGGGGCGGATGAAGCGGCGGTGCCAGCGGCAAAAGAATAGAGGAGACGAGAAAACGGGGTCGAGAAAGGGCAGGGGAATGAAGCCGCCAACGGATATATAGCGGACGACGAAAGCTCCTTGCGAAGGTGGCCTGAAGGCAAACCGCGCGCGACGCGAGCGTCCGAGCGCACCAGATATCATGATGGAAGCGGTCCGAGTCGGACGGAGCCGGGCGCGTGGCTACGGGGGCGTCGCAGCGCCGTACAAAGAGGGAGCCCGGGCAACCCGAACGAACAAGAAAAAGGTTCAGAAAGGACAGCTATACTGCGGTTTGGGTTCACGCGGGCGCGCGGCGGCGGCGAGTTCACGCCCTCGCCTGGACGAGGGCGTTTTCAACTCCACGGGGGCTCGCGTGCGCCCCCGGCGGCGTCGTGGTGGTGCGACTGGATGGCCCAAACGAACGGTATGAACGCCGATACGGGTGCCGCGAGTCTGGAGGAGTACAACTACCATGGTTGCGCGAGGTGGCGGGTTCGTGACCTCCTGGGGCGCGTCATCGACCTCCATGCCAGACATGATGCGGTAGCGGCGGTGCGCGAGGTGCGCAGTGTGGGGGGGCGCGGTGGGGTGCGCGTGCGCCGGAGGGGGGTGCGCGGGGTTTTGTGAGGGCAGCGAAACGATAGATCCGTTCAATACTGTAGGTGCGGCGGAGGAGGACGCGGCTGTGGCGTCCCTCGAGCGTGAAAATGAAACCGTCGAGCTGCTGGAGACTAGAGCTAGGGCGAAGCTGGATGCGGCTTTAGACAATGTTTCGGCTGCTGAAAAGTTGAGGGGCGATGACCAAACAGCACTACAGCAGCCGCCGCGGCGGAGGCGGAGGTCGCAGAGGGACGACGCGGGGAGGAGCAGTCGGCGGCGCTGGCGGCGGCGGAGGCGGAGGCGGAGGCGGCGGTGGCGGTGGCCGGGGCGTGGGCTGCGGTGGCGATCGCTGAGCAACGACGAGGGGAGGCGCAGTGGCCGTCTGCTGTTCCCGCTGGGCCTGCGGCAGGGGCGGTGACTGCTGAGAGACGAAGAGGGGAGCAGCAGTCGGTCACGGCCGTATCCGGGGATGCGGCGGCGGCAGAGGCGGCGGTGGAGGTGGAGATGACTGAGGGTGCTGTGGTGGCGGTGGTTGCTCCGAGACGGGGGTGGGAGCTTTCGGCAGGTGCCGTGACCGGGGGTGCGGCGGCGGCGGCGGAGAGTCCACGGGGCGGTGCGGAGCGCGCGGAAGCACTGAGCGCCGCGTACTTGCGAGGCGACGCACCGATTCAGTTAGTATGATACATTTGTGGTAGAATGCCTTGTCAGTGTCACAAGCTGCGTAGGCCCCCAAAAACAACGAATCGCAAATAATAGAGCTTAGGGTATGCCATAGATAGGCGCTGAAAAAACAATTGTGATGCTCAGAAGTAGTCGAGACCGAGCATCTTGCGGAACTGCTCGACGATGGGCATCTGTATGACCATGACGTAGGGGCGCAAGTTGAAATTTAGCGCAAAGTTTGAAAGCGGTCCATCATATTATAGTCTCAAGCGCTGAAACCACGAGCGCTGTGAACTCGGGTTTTGATACTGGCAACCTGCACCGCCCCACCATGACGGGTCCCTGGCGCGCCATGGCCGGCCAGTACCCGCGGTACAGCCCTGCCGGGCCGGACCGCGCAAGTAGCTGCCTCAGCACCGCCAACGTGCCGCTCGCGCCTCCCCGCGCCCCCGCCGCCGTCCCCGCCCCCGCCCCCGCCCCCGCTGCCCCCGCCCCGCCGCCCTGACCTCCGGCTGTCATGACCAGCGTCTTGAGGGTGTCCGCCGGCTGCGTCACCGTCTGCGCCACCACGCCGCTCAGGAACGACGCCGTGAAGTGCAGGGCGGGGCCCTCCTCCAGCCACCCGCCCCCCCGCAGGTACCGCTTGGTGCTGTCGTACGTCGCCAGCTGCGACCCGCTCAGAAGCGCCGCGCGCTACGGCCGAGTACGCGGTGCTCGCCTCGTCGCAGGATGCCGTTCAACTAAAGAGACGGGGGTGTTGAATGTGGTGGATGACGTGGCGAGCCGTTGTTGAGTCCACCCCACCGCGCGCGCCATGCACACGCCAGTGCCGCGCCAGAGCCCCGCGACGCCCTCCTCCCGCACGATGGCGCCGAAAGCGCCGAGGGTGCTGGGATACGGTGCGCCCCCCTGCATGCGGATGCGCACCACGTCGATGGGGTTGAAGAGGGCGCTGCCCACGGCGCCCGTCGCCGCGCCCGCCGCGATGCGCGCCGCGATGGAGTCAGCGCCGCCCAGCCATTGCGACTTGACGATGGCGTCGCGCACAGTGGGGTACAGCCCGCCGCGCAGGGCCGGCCGGAGATAGTGCTCGCCACGTCATAGGATGCCACTCAACCCAAGAAACGAGGGTTCAACGTGCGTGTCGACAATGCGGTGGGCAACGTGAGGGCGGCGCAGGCCCCACCGATGCGGAAGCCGGTGTAGGAGAAGGCGCGGTAGCACGTCGCCGTAACCCAGGGGCGCACACTCCTCCACTTCTCACCTCAACTTGAGCAGTTTGCCACTGAAAGCACACAACAGCCCACGGCATCCCACAAAAAGTGAGGGGGAGACGTCAATCCGAAAGTGGAGGTGTGTGGCGTCCCTGCCTCCAGGCCGGGCGCCCACAGCCCCTTCACCCGCCCCTAGGGCCTGCCGGGCATCGCTGGCCACGTCAGGAGAGCAGTCAGACGCTTCCGCGCGTGTAAGCGGGCACCAGGCTTGCGCCGTGGCCCCCGTGCTGAGTTACAGGATGCCATCCAACTCAACAACGAGGGTTCGGGTTCTAACTGCGTGTCGATGACTTGGCGGGCAATATGTGCCAGCCCCTACCAGCCCCTTCTCGCGTAGCGCGGAGCGCGCCAGCGAGAGGCTTGACCCCGCCCCGCCCCTACCCCCCCCGCCCCCGCCGCCGGCCATGGCGACCTGCCTTCGCACCTTGAGCACCTCCAAAGGGTTGAACAGCCCGTCGGCGATGGTGCACCCGCAGCTCGCCGCCAGCCACTCGCGCGCGAACGTGGGGGGCACCCACACCGGTGCCGGCGGTGGTGGCGGCGGCGGCGCGGACGACGAAGGGGACGCCGACGCCTGCGCCTGCGCCATGCCGCCGTGCTGATGAGGGAGAGGACGCGCGGCGCGGAGTGGTTGTGGCAACTGACAGCGAGCGGAACCGAGCCGAAGTGTGCCTACTTTTGTGTAGGGTGTCAGGGTTTTCTTTTGGTTTTTTAGGGTTTTTAGTGACGTGGGCAGGTGCCCACCCTGTGAGGGGGGCACCACTGCCGCCACTGCCAAAACACTGTAAATCGGCAGTGTGGGGGTGGTCCGATGCGCCAGGACCATCGCAGACATCTGATTGGCCGATCTATCGCCACGTGGAGCCCCCACACTGCCACAAACACTGCCGGTTGGCCCTGATTATGAGCGGCCAATCACTGCCAACACTGCCGCATGGAGTCCACAAAATCTTTTGACTCCTTCGGGCCCGGACACTGCCAAACACTTCCAGACACTGCCATTGGCCACATTGCTTCTCGGCCAATCACC
>Ga0307488_10005966_pt1 | contig 10057 bp, 5 predicted proteins | sample SB02metaG_FD_202248 | JGI IMG/M metagenome (GOLD analysis project Ga0307488, IMG submission 202248) | Sea-ice brine microbial communities from Beaufort Sea near Barrow, Alaska, United States - SB 0.2 | ecosystem: Environmental > Aquatic > Marine > Coastal | place: USA: Alaska | collected 2017-05-06
AATTTATTTTCCTAGACATTTCATTAAAATTACTCACAGCTTCTTCTGCTTTATTAATAATTTTATTAAGGTCTACGCTACTTAAACTGTCTGACACCTTACTAAAGTTTTCTGTAATGTTTTTAGTATTTTCTAATGTGATTTTTAAGTTTTCTTGACTGTCTGCAATCATCAAATTTACAGACTGGATGGTTTTTCTGATATCTGTAATTGCTCCAGATAAATTAGAAACAGAATTATTAATTCCGTCAATAGTTTTATCATTTAAAATTTCATTTACACCACTAAATAGTGTGTCTGCTCTTACAATTACTCTTTCAATTTTTTGTTGTAGCGGGTTTAATCTTTCACCAATAGAATTAAATAAACTTTCCTCTATTTCTCCTTTCAGAAAATCGCCAGAAACTGCTAGCTCGCCATCATAACTTGGTATTACTGCCAAATTAGAGCCACTTATAGGGCTGGGAGAATAGATTTTAACAATACTTTCGTTAGAAAACTCAAAATCGTTATCTACTATGAAGGTAACTATTAATTGACCTCTCTTTTCTTTACTAACGTCAAATTCTATATTGTCTACTTTACCAACTTTTAAACCATTAATTGTAACTGCACTAGACTTTGTAAGTCCACCAATTTCGACATATTCAACTTTAAAGGTACGTGAACCAGAAGCTAATAAATTTTGCCCTTTTAAAAAATTAAATCCCCAAATGGAAATGGCAATAATAATTATTGCAATAATTCCTGTTTTTAATTCCTTAGACATAGTTAGAAGTTTTGAAACAAAATTACTAATAATTTTTGTTAGAAAGCGTTAATTTTACTGCATTTTTAAGGCACTTTGTATCGTTATTTTTTTACCATTTTTAAAGGCTTTGATAAAAGCTGTTTTATACCCTTTAGATTTCGCCTTTTTTAGTGCTTTTTTTATAGAGTTATAAGAAGCATTTTTGCCGTAATAATACTTATAAACATTGCCTACTGGAACTCTTTCTATGTTTTTTAAGCCATTGAAATTATAAGATTTTGTGGGTATTTTATTTTTCCCTGACGCAATTTGTACTTTAAACTCAATTTTGTTTGAAGAAGAAATACTGCTAGCGCCTTGGATAACTGTATTTAGCTTTAAATTTCTAATGTACAAATAAATGGCATCTGCTATTTCATTTGCCATTTTTACTTGACCGTTATTAGAATTTAAAAATTTACCCTCATTTTTATTGGTTAAAAAACCTAACTCTACCAAAACACTAGGCATTATGGTTTCTCTTAATACTTGAAAATTATCTTGCTTTACTTTTCTATTATTTCTTTTGAGTTTGTAGGTGAAATTATTCTGAATTAAGCTCGCAATGGCTAAGCTTTTGTCCAAATTTTCTTCTTGAAGTAACGACAATCCAATTACAGATTCTGCAGAGTTAGGATCAAAACCTTTGTATTTATCTCTAAAATTATCTTCTAAAAGAATCACTGCATTTTCTCTTTTGGCTATTTCTAAGTTTTTCTTATTTCCTCTTAAACCTAAAACAAAAGTTCCTGCCCCAAAAGCATTTGAAGTGTGAGAGTCACAATGAATGGAAACGAATACATCTGCTTTTGCATGATTTGCAATGTCTCCCCTTTTCCATAAATCTATGAAAACATCGGTCTTTCGGGTAAAGAGCACTTTAACATCTTCATACTTTTTTAACCTTTCACCAACTCTTAAAGCTACCTTTAATGCAATCCGTTTCTCTTTAAATCCATTTCCTAAATTACCAGGGTCTTTACCTCCGTGACCTGCGTCTAAAACAACAACATACTCTTTTTGAGCATAGATTGAAACACTGTTACCTATGAATATAAAGAGTAGTATAAAAAGAATTTTACCTTTGATAATATTTTTGTGGTTTTGTTGGGATTGCATCAATAAAAATTAACTAATTTTGATTTCTTAAATTTGGTGCTTCAAAGAATACACCATATTTTTATTCACCTACAAAAATAGTATTAAAAGCATTGCAAACAAACCTATCATATATACTTTTATTTTGCTGCCTTTTTTTCACAAAGCTAGGTTTTTCTCAAGACATAAAACCAACTAAAAAAGTAGTGATTCCTATAGTAGAAAGAGATACGGTGCTCTTAAAAAAAACAGATACAATTCCTTTCATAAAAAAAGATGCTTTATTATTTAAGGAAAAAGATACAATTTCTTTAGATTCTGTGAAGCAAAAAGAAACAATCGAAGATATTATTACGCATGTTGCAAAAGATTATACTATACAAAATGCTAAAAATAAAACAGTAACACTATATAATGAAGCAAATATTACCTACACCGATATAGATTTAAAAGCAGGTATTATTGTTGTTGATTATATTAAAAACACACTTTTTGCAAAAGGAATTATAGACAGTACGGGATATGTGCAGCGTCCTGTTTTTAAACAAGGTAATGAAGAATCTGAACAAGATTCTATTATTTATAATTTCAAGTCAAAAAAAGCTTTAATTTATGGTTTAAAAACAAAACAAGGTGAAATGTTTACGTTTGGTAAAAAAACCAAAAGAGTAAATGATTCTACCATTTATGTAAGAGATATAAAATTTACAACATCAGAAAAATTAGATTATTATATTGGAACTAGCAAAGCCAAAATTATTCCTGGTAAAAAAATAATTGTTGGTGGTAGTCAATTATATCTTGCAGATGTGCCAACTCCTGTATATTTGCCTTTTGCTTATTTTCCAATAACTCAAACAAGTGTTTCTGGATTTCTAATTCCTGCCTTTGATACTGGAAGTAGCGATAGAGGTATTGGTTTTCAAAACGGTGGATATTATTTTGCTATTAATGATTATGTAGATTTAGGAATTACTGGAGATGCTTATTCTAACGGGAGTTGGGGATTTCGAGCAAACTCAAATTATAATAAAAGATATCGTTTTAATGGATCTTTTAATTTTAGTTTCGAAAATAATATTAATGGAATTCGTGGTTTTGATGATTTTAGTAAAACCAATCGTTTTAATCTAAGGTGGTCTCATAATCAGGATACAAAAGCAAGTCCAAATTCTAGATTCACAGCATCTGTAAACTTAGGAAGCAGTAAATTCTTTAGAGAATCTCAAAATCAATTTAATATTGCACAAACGCAAACCAACAGTCTAAGTTCTTCTGTAAATTATAGTAAAACTTTTGTTGGCACGCCATTTAATTTAAATGTTACTGCCCAACATCAACAAAATACCAATACAGAAGAAATTACAATGACATTGCCCTCTTTGACTGTAAATATGAACAGAGTATATCCATTTGCAGGAAAAGGTGGTGTAAAAAAGAATCCGATTCAAAAAATGGGTTTTAATTACACCCTAGATGGTAAGTACTTAATTAATACTACAGATGATGATTTTTTAACAGCCAAAATGTTTGAAACTTCAAGAGCTGGAATGCAACACAGAACGGGGACAAACACAAATTTTAAAGCTTTTAAATACTTTACAGTTTCACCAAATGTAAATTATGAAGAAACTTGGCAGTTTGATTATATTCAAAAGGATTATGACATCACAGATAACGTAATTGTTACAGATACTTTAAGAGGTTTTAAAAGTTATAGAGAATATAACGCTGGAGCGAGTTTGTCTACCAATATTTATGGTACTTTCAATTTTAAAAAAGGACGGTTAAAAGGAATAAGACACACTATTAGACCTTCTATTTCTTATTCTTACAGACCCGATTTTAAAGATAAATATTTAAAACAAGTACAAGCAAGTAATGACCCAAGTGACTTGCAAGAGTATACTGTTTTTGACCAAGGTATTTATGGTGGTCCGTCTTCTGGATTAAGCAACGCTATCGGCATCTCATTAAACAATGTTTTAGAAGCTAAAGTTGCTCCTAAAGATCCTGACAGTGACGAAGAAGATAAAAAAATAACAATTTTAAACAATCTAAACTTTAATAGTTCCTACAATATTGCTGCAGATAGTTTGCGTTGGTCTAATGTTAGTTTTTCTGCAGGAACCCGATTATTTAAAGACAAGTTAGCTATAAATTTAAGTGGTACTATGGATCCTTATAAAGTAGTTGCTTCTGCAAGTGGCTCTCCTATTAATATTAATGAATTTAATGATACCTTTTTAGGGCTAAGATTGAAAAATGCTAGTTTAACTGCAAACTATTCTATTTCTAGTGCAGATTTTAAAAAGAGTAAAGAAGGAAGTGACCAACAAAAAAATCGAGACCCAAACAATTCTCAAGATTTAATTGGTGCAGCAATAAGTCCTACTGATAGATTTGGAGAAAGAAACAACGGTAATAACACTAATAATAACAATGATGAAGATAAAACCACAAAACTATATCAAGCAGAAATCCCTTGGTCTATTGGTTTAGCATATTCTACAAGCTATCAAAATAACGGGCTTGATGGAGGAGATATTGGTGTACACAGTATTATGTTTAGTGGTAATTTAGAATTATCGCCAAAGTGGAAACTAGGGTATTCTTCTGGTTATGATGTCAAAAGAGGTGCTTTTACTTTTTCTAGATTTAATTTCGCAAGAGATTTAGATAGTTGGAATTTTAATTTTAATTGGGTTCCATTTGGAACAAACTCTTCTTACACCTTTTTTATTGGTGTAAAATCTTCTGTCTTGTCTGATTTAAAATGGGATAAAAACAAACCACCAGATAGAAGGCTTTTCTAGTTTTTAGAACTTAAAAAACACACTGGTTATAACCTATTACTTTTAAAAATAAAATATGAAAAAAATAATCACAACAGATAAAGCACCTGCTCCTATTGGACCATACAATCAGGCAGTATTAGCAGGAAACACATTATATACTTCGGGTCAAATTGCAATGAACCCAGTAACTGGAGAATTGATTTTAAGTTCAATTAAGGAAGAGACAAAACAAGTCATGGAGAACATGAAACAAGTTTTGTTAGCGGCAGAAATGACTTTTGAAAACGTAATTAAGACGTCCATATTTATTTCTGACATGCACAACTTTGGAGAAATAAACGAAATATACGGACAGTATTTTAACGAAAAAACTGCTCCTGCCAGAGAAACTGTAGAAGTTGCCAATTTACCTAAGTTTGTAAATATTGAAATTAGTGCAATTGCGGTTAAATAGTTTTTAGTATTCAGTAAGGGCGCCAGTCGAAATATTGAATAGCAGAAGTGAGTTACCGTATGTTCTTGATTCTTGTCTCTAGCTTCTAATCTCTTTGCTCAAAAAATCATAAAAAAACCTGATAGCAATAAAGCGACCAGGTTTTTTATTAAATATATTTTGTAGCCTACAAAGATGCAGCATACTCTATTAAATCAACAATTTTAGTTGAATATCCAATTTCGTTATCATACCAAGAAACAATCTTTACAAAGTTATCGTTTAAGGCAATACCTGCATTCGCATCAAAGATAGAAGTACGAGTATCTCCGATAAAATCTTGAGAAACCACTAAGTCTTCAGTATATCCTAAAACACCTTTCATTGGTCCACTTTCAGAGGCTGCCTTCATTGCTGCACAAATTTCTGCATACGTAGCTGGCTTATCTAACTTCACTGTTAAATCAACCACAGAGACATCCATTGTAGGAACTCTAAAAGCCATACCTGTTAATTTACCGTTTAAAGCAGGAATTACTTTCCCTACCGCTTTTGCAGCGCCGGTTGAAGAAGGAATAATGTTATGGATAGCAGAACGTCCACCTCTCCAATCTTTCATAGAAGGTCCATCTACTGTTTTTTGAGTTGCAGTAGCTGCATGCACAGTTGTCATTAACCCCTCAGAAATCCCCCAGTTGTCATTTAAGACTTTAGCAATAGGAGACAAACAGTTTGTTGTGCAAGATGCGTTAGAAAATATTTGTTGCTCTGCTTTTAATTCTGTATTATTTACACCCATCACAAACATAGGTGTATGATCTTTAGAAGGTGCAGATAACACTACTTTTTTAGCACCTGCTAACAAGTGTTTACCAGCAGTTTCTTCTGTTAAGAAAAAACCTGTAGATTCGATTACATAATCAGCACCTACTTCACTCCATTTTAAGTTTGCAGGATCTCTTTCTGCAGTAATTCTGATTTCGTTTCCGTTCACAACTAACATACCGTTTTTAACCTCAACAGTTCCATCAAATTTCCCATGAACTGAATCGTATTTTAACATATATGCTAAATAATCTACATCTAATAAATCATTAATAGCTACTACCTGCACATTATCTCTTGTTACTGATGATCTGAATGCTAATCTTCCAATTCTTCCAAATCCGTTAATTCCTACTTTTATCATTTTTTTAATCTTTATTTACTTATTCGTTTTATGTGGTCATGATGTCTGAAACTCTTAAAAGTTCTTGATTTATCGAATGACCTCCTTTTATTGCTTCTAAAATACTTGAACTAATTATCTCGTTGTCTTTTAAACCTACCATCAAATTTGTTTTACCATCTAATAGTAATTCTACAGACTTCACCCCTAATCTGCTTGCTAACACTCTATCGAAACAAGAAGGTGAACCTCCCCTTTGCATATGTCCTAAAACAGAAACTCTAACATCATATTCTGGCAAATTTTCCTCCACATATTGTGCTAATTCATATACGTTTTTTCCAGATTTATCTCCTTCGGCAACTACAACGATACTAGATGACTTTCCTGTTCTTCTGCTCTTTTTAAGAGATTCTAACATTCTATCTAAACCTAAGTTTTCTTCTGGTATTAGAATTTCTTCCGCTCCTGCTCCTACTCCTGCATTTAATGCAATAAAACCAGCATCTCTTCCCATTACTTCAACAAAAAACAATCTATTGTGAGAAGACGCAGTATCTCTAATTTTATCTATTGCCTCTACGGCTGTATTTAAAGCAGTATCATATCCGATGGTATGTGAAGTTCCAAAAATATCATTGTCAATAGTTCCTGGAATTCCAATAACTGGAAACTTAAACTCTTCATTAAAAATTACGGCTCCTGTAAAAGAACCATCTCCACCAATAACAACCATGGCTTCAATATCATTTTCTTTTAGGTTTTCATAGGCTTTCGCTCTACCTTCTTTAGTTCTAAATTCTTTTGATCTTGCAGACTTTAAAATGGTACCTCCTTTATTAATAATATTGTTAACGCTTCTTGCTGTTAATTCAATAAAATCTCCGTCAATAAGACCTTCATAACCTCTATATATTCCTACACAACTTACGCTGTAATAGGCACATGCTCGAACTACAGACCTAATTGCTGCATTCATTCCTGGAGCATCTCCTCCCGAAGTCATGACTGCTATTTTTTTAATTTTTTTCATATATTGTAGTGTAAAATTACTGCTTTTTAAGCATTTAAATAAAAAAATCTACGAAATCGTTTTAGCCTATTTCCCCTGTATTTAAAAGGAATTTTTATTCAGTATTACGAAATAACCGTATCGCTTTATTATGATTATTCAAGGAAGTTGCGCTTTTTTAAAGAAAGTACTTATGCCTTTAAAATTCTTTGGAGTTTAGTCCTTTTTTAAACTATTTAAACTTTATAACTTAATTTCCCTTGAGGTCTTCTAAGTTTATTTCTTTTGTTTTGAGAGTGTCTTTTTCTAAAAGCTTACGCTCTTTTAAGTTCTTATTTTTCTTTAAACCTAACTTTTTAAGTAAACTTGAAAGTGTGTTAAAGTTTACCTGATAAGACAAACCGATGCCTTGAGTATACCCTTGGTCTTCTGAAGTATATTGAATTTCATTCTGTCTATTAAAAATAATGCCTCTCAAGTTTCCTTCTTTATTTAATAACACCTCAACTTTTACTTCACCAACAACACTCGACTGCGTTTGTGTACCGACAGGAACCCCAACTTTTCCGTTAATAACTACTCTCTCACTAACTTGTGTACTAACAGATAAATCTACCTGATTGTCAGTATTCAATCGATCTAAATCATTATTACTCTGCCCTTGTTGATAATCTACACCCAACTGAAACTTACTATCTGGACTATTTAGAAGACTAGAAAAAGCAGAAGCAATTGCGCTTGAAGCTGTATTTGTAATGGTTGCATTTGCATCAAAACTCACTCTATCAGGATTCACAAAATTACCAAAAGCTAAAAGTGAGATAAACTGCGTTGTTTTTTCATTTACGTTATTGTCATTTAAAATAAACTCTAACTCACTCGCAATTGTTGGGTCTACATTCGTCAATTGAATATCTAGTTCTTGCTTTGAATTGAACAAACCTCCTGAAATTCTTGCGACTAAATCTACTTCAATATTTCTATTAGAGTTGAAGTTTTCTAATAAAACTCCTGGGTTTGCTTTCGCTTTATAAATTGCGGTTACATCTAAATTTGCATCTCCAGGATTACCGTTCCAAGAAACAGTTCCTCCTTTTTGAATTACAAATGGTTTGTTTACAAAACCACCATATTTAAAATCATAAACCCCACTATCTACAACATAATCTCCAAACATATTAAATTTACCTCTGGTGTTGATTTCTATTTGAAGGTTTCCGTTACCTCTTCCAGAAAGTTGACTTCCGTAAACCTCATCAATTACAACTTGAGCCACAGCATCTTTTGTAACTTCTAAATCTATGTTTAAAGTAAGTCCTTTTAAGGCTGCTAAAGCAACTTCTTTTTGACGTTCTTTTACTTTTATTTCATCAGATTTAAAGTGAATAAGATTGTAACTATTTACAGTTTCTATATCTTTTAAAGGAACCACAAAAATAGTACCTGGCATTGTTTTTGCGTTAAAATCGATAGTTAATCTATCTGTTAAACCAAAAATGTCTGCAGACCCATCTATAAAAGCAGCGCCGTAATATAAGGCTTCTTCTTTATTTTCTGTATCTAAAACCATTAGATTATCGCTCTCTATTTTCAGTCTCAAAAACCATTGCTTAAAATTAGAATGGGAAATAGCTCCCTTTAAAATTCCTTTTGTTTTGTTTTTTGTATCTAATAATTTAAAATCTTCAAAAACAAAAGATTGTTGTACTAATTTAATTACCGATTCTCCTTCAAAATCATAATCTACGTTTAAATAAGGGAATTTTAAACCTGCATTTTTAAGACGCAAGGAACCTTCCATATCTGGATTGCTTAAAAAACCTCTTAACGTAAAACCTCCCGTTGCACTTCCTCTTAAGGAAGATAAAACATCTTTTCCTAGCGGACTAAATGCATTTAATTTAAATTCTTCTAAAAAAACATTTAAATCTATAATTGGTCTTTCTGATGAGAAATCTAAAACGCCAGTTGCTGTAATACTTTTAACATTTTTATTTTCTATAGATAAATCTACATTGTATTTTTCGTAAGAATTCTCTCCTTTAATATTTATAAATAAGTCTCCTTGTTCAAGGTCATTCACTTCAAAATATTTCAATATTAAAGAACCCTCTGGCGTGTAAATGCCTTTTTTTTGTATAAAATCTAAATGACCAGAGAGCAAACCTTCTAACGCCAAACTATCTATTTTTGGCAAAAAACTTTGCAGTCTTACATTTGTAAAGTCGGCTAAAAGCTTCTTTTGATTTGTTCCTTTTAAACTACCAACAAATTCAATTTTTTGTATCCCTGAAACCAATTCAAATTGACTAAAGTTAAATTCGTTCGTTTTTAAATCAAAGGTAATTTTATCAGTATTCTTTTTGTTGGGATTAATATTCCACGTATTTTTTTTAAAGATAAAAGATGATTTTTCGAAACCTAAAACAGATTTTCCTTCAGGATTAAACGTATAAAAAAAATCGAGATTAAAGTCTTCATTTTTTTTATTGCCGCCTTTAAAAATAGATTTAAAATACAACGTATCATTTTCAGTTCTGTTTAACAGGTTTAGTTTAGACATGTTGTAATACCCTGTATTTAAATTATCTGCAGTAAATGAGGTATTGTAAAGTGGGTTTTTATTGTCCGTTATTAAAGAAACTACCTTCACCTCTGTCCCGTAAGCGGCTATTCTAGGAGAGTTAAAATTTAATCGAAATAAATCTTTATCCGAATTTATTTTTCCTTTTATTTTTGTTTTATCATCAATTGAGAT
>Ga0307488_10005967_pt1 | contig 10056 bp, 7 predicted proteins | sample SB02metaG_FD_202248 | JGI IMG/M metagenome (GOLD analysis project Ga0307488, IMG submission 202248) | Sea-ice brine microbial communities from Beaufort Sea near Barrow, Alaska, United States - SB 0.2 | ecosystem: Environmental > Aquatic > Marine > Coastal | place: USA: Alaska | collected 2017-05-06
CATAAGTATAGGTAATTGCGCCTGTTTTTTGAATAATGGATATAATTTGCTTTAGCGTATCGGGATCGACCGGTGCATTGCGATCATTGTCAGAAGTTGCCCTGAGGGTGTCGGCAATCAATTGACTCTCGCTACTGGTACCTTTCTCCATGGCATAAATAAGCGGCAGTGTTGGCTTGCCCTCTGCTAAATCATCACCTACGTTTTTTCCGAGAGCCTCGCTAGACCCCGTGTAATCGAGTGCATCGTCAATCAACTGAAATGCCATACCTAAGTGATAACCATAGCTCTTTAGTTGCGCTTGCAATGTCTTGTCGCCGTCACCTATGACTGCAGTTGTCTCACAGGCGGCCTCAAACAATACCGCTGTTTTTTTATGAATGACAGCAAAATAGGTATCTTCGCTTAGCTCTGAGTCGCCAGCATTGATTAACTGCTGAACCTCACCCTCGGCAATAGTGTTGGTTGTGTTTGATAAAATCTCCATTACGCGCATATCGCCAATGGCAACCATCATTTGAAAAGCGCGAGAATATAAAAAGTCTCCAACTAAGACACTGGGCGCATTGCCCCATCTTGCATTAGCAGTGGCGCGACCACGGCGCATATCTGAGGTGTCGACAACATCATCATGTAGCAGTGTAGCTGAGTGAATAAATTCAATGATAGCGGCGAGACGATGCTGCTCGGCACCTTGGTAATTTAATGCTTTTGCAACTAACAGCACTAGTAGTGGACGCAGCCTTTTGCCGCCGGCATTAATGAGATAGTTGCCAATATCTTCGACTAGCTCGACATCAGAGTGGACTTGGCTCAAAATAAGTTCATTAACTGCCTCAAAATCGTCGGCAACCGCTTGATGAAAAGATAGCATAGAGATGTTTCTTTAATTATTAGGTTTATTGTTTGTCGGTAGGATAACAAAACAAGAGCTAGTGCGACTATTAATAAGTTCACTAAATAAGTTAACGCTTAATTAGGTTGTTCGATATTTAACGACTCTTTTAACGGATAAACGTGCTAGTAGCTAACAATAACCCTGAGTTGGACGCAGATGCTAAGGAGACAAAGGTTGTCTGTCAAGGTTACCTCAACGTTGATCAGGCCTTTATACGGGTAATCATTATAAAGCTGATTACTGCGCCCGCAAGATTGCCGTAATATTTGTGAGGCGTGGGCATGAAAGTTGTTGTGTTGCCTGTATTAGTGCCTTATAATCCGCGACCTAATTTTTGACCACGATTTATTAAAAACGGCACGAGTTCAATGAATGCTTAACTAAATATATGTCGACTCTTTTGAGTGGCTATATAGTTAAATTAAGCTACTTAGCGTCGTCCATACCCTTTATGGAGCACCACATATGTATGCAGTAATTAAAGCAGGCGGTAAACAGCACCGCGTTGTTGAGGGCGAGACCCTTAAAGTAGAAAAGATTGAAGTTGCAACTGGCGATACTATTCAATTTGACGAAGTATTATTAGTTGCCGCAGGCGACGACATTAATATCGGTACTCCTTATGTATCCGGTGCTGCTGTTAAAGCCGAAATTATTGCCCACGGTCGTGGCGAGAAAGTTCGTATTATCAAGTTTCGTCGACGTAAGCACTCTATGACTCGTCAAGGTCATCGTCAGTGGTTTACAGAAATCAAAATTACTGAAATTTTAGCGGCAGGTGCGAAAGCAGCGCCAGCTAAAAAAGCTGCTGCAAAGCCCAAGGCTGAAGATAAGCCTAAAGCAGCACCAAAAAAAGCAGCAGCTACTGGCGTAGATGATCTTGGTAAGATCTCTGGTGTTGGTCCGGTAATTGTTAAAAAACTCAGCGAGAATGGCATTACGACTTTTGCACAAATAGCAGCATGGACTCCAGAGCAAGTTACTGAGTTGGATGAGAAGCTTAATTTTAAAGGTCGTATTGAGCGTGATGATTGGATCGCTCAAGCTACAGAATTTATGAAAGGGGAGTAATAACTCATGGCGCATAAGAAAGCTGGTGGTAGTACTAATAACGGTCGCGATTCACATAGTAAACGTTTAGGCGTTAAGCGTTTCGGCGGCCAAGCAGTAATTTCAGGTAATATTTTGATTCGTCAGCGTGGTACCAAGGTTCATCCAGGTGTCAACGTCGGTATCGGTAAAGATCATACGATATTCGCTAAAGCTGATGGCGTGGTTAAGTTTGAAGTTAAAGGTCCTAAAAATCGTCAATTTATCAATGTGGTTTCTGCATAGTTAATAAGTTGAATGATTGATCTTCTTCTAAAAGCCTCGTCTTAGACGGGGCTTTTTTATTTGTGTAAACATTAGCTGGGTGGTCGTGACTTAGGTTGCTGGCGTTTAGTTGTGTCGTTAATTGTGCGAGAGCACCGAGTTATGCATCATGAAATTTGTAGATGAGGCAAAAATTGCCGTCTTTGCGGGTGACGGCGGCAACGGTTGCTTAAGCTTCCGCCGCGAAAAATATATTGCCCAAGGTGGCCCAGACGGCGGCGATGGTGGCGATGGAGGTAGTGTTTATCTGCAGGGCGATAATGATCTCAACACTCTTATTGATTTTCGTTATCAACCAAAATATCGGGCAAAAATAGGCCAAACAGGCAGCGGTAAAGGCTGTACAGGCCCAAAAGGCGACGACCTAGTCTTGACGGTGCCAGTAGGCACATCCGTGCACGATATTAAAACCGGCGAGCTGTTAGGCGATATCACCACAGATGGACATCTATTGTTAGTGGCTCAAGGCGGATTTCACGGCATCGGCAATATACGTTATAAGTCGAGTGTTAACCGTGCACCACGACAAACCTCGGCAGGCTCTGAGGGTGAACATCGCGACTTAAAGCTAGAGCTCAAAGTACTAGCAGATGTGGGCTTGCTAGGCCTGCCAAACGCGGGTAAGTCGACCTTTATACGCTCGGTGTCTGCGGCCAAACCCAAAGTAGCCGATTACCCCTTTACCACATTGATACCTAATTTAGGTGTGGTAAAAGTACAGCAGCATCGCAGTTTTGTCGTAGCCGACATCCCCGGATTAATTGGCGGTGCATCAGAGGGCGCAGGTCTTGGTATTCGCTTTTTAAAGCATTTGACGCGCTGCCGTATTTTGTTACATTTGGTCGATATGGCACCTATGGATGGCTCGGATCCCGTTGCAAATATGCTCAGCATTACTAAAGAGCTAGAAAAGTTTAGCCCGACTTTAGCGGGTCGCGAAATTTGGCTAGTGCTTAACAAAATTGATATGGTGCCCGATGACCTTCAAGAGCGTTGTCTCGAAGTAGTTGAGCAGCTAGGCTGGAAGGGATTTTCTTTCAATATCTCTGCTATTGCAAAAACAGGCACAAATATTTTATGTCAGAAGCTTATGGAGCGCCTAGAAGAAATTAAAGTTGCCGAGACGCTTAATCCAGAGCTAGCCGAGCAAGAAGTGACCGAGCAGCATCAGATGCAGCAAGAGGCGCGTGCACGTATTGAAGAGCTGCGTGATAAATACAAAGCCGGGCGTCAAGCAGCCAAAGGTAACGCTACTGACGACGACATTGATGACGACGACGATATTGAAGTAGTCTATGCTGAGTAGGTAGTATAGCTAGTATGAATCGTCGACTAGGTTTTGTCTGTCTTCTAAAATTGATCAACGTGCGGTTAACACGAGTAAAAAAATTAAGTCAAAAACTACGCTTAACAAATAAAGTTAGCCAGCTACACCCACGTAACTAACAGCTATGCAAAGACCGCAGAGAACACAAATAAAAAATGCCCAGCGTTGGGTGATAAAAATTGGTAGCTCATCGCTCACCAATAATGGCCGCGGCTTAGATTTGGCGGCCATTGCTGCCTGGGCTGCGCAAATTGCCGATCTGCGCAAGCGTCATATCGAGGTTGTGCTGGTCTCCTCGGGTGCGGTTGCCGAGGGCATGACGCGCTTGGGTTGGGTTACCCGGCCATCGTCTGTACACGAGTTACAAGCGGCTGCAGCCATTGGACAGATGGGTTTAGTGCAAGCTTATGAAGAAGCTTTTGGGCGTTTCGATTTACACGCCGCACAAATTTTAGTGGATCACGACGACCTCTCTAATAGAGAGCGCTATCTGAATGCACGCGCCACCCTAAAAACATTAATATCCCTTGGCGTTATTCCTATCGTCAATGAAAACGACACTGTTGTCACCGACGAAATTCGCTTTGGCGACAACGACACCCTGGCAGCACTGGTGGCTAATCTAGTCGAGGCCGATGTGTTGGTTTTATTAACTGACCAAGACGGTTTATTTACCGCCGACCCACGCTATAACAACGATGCTGTTCTTATCGATAACGTTGATGCTCGAGATACCAGCCTCGACGTAATGGTGAGTGGTGCCGGTAGCTTGGGCCGCGGTGGCATGGTCACAAAACTACGTGCAGCTCGCCTAGCTGCGCGCTCGGGTACGCAAACCGTTATCGCCAGCGGTAGCCTCGATAACATTATTGGTAAGCTTGCCCAAGGTGATGTAATAGGATCGCTTTTATTAGCTGACCAACAACCGCAGGCAGCGCGTAAACGCTGGTTAGCTGGACAGTTACAGTGTCGTGGTGAGTTGATTTTAGACGATGGCGCCGTAAAAGTATTAAAGCAATCTGGCCGTAGTTTGTTGCCCGTTGGTATTGCGTCGGTTGCGGGCAATTTTACTCGTGGTGATCTTGTTAGTTGTAAAAATACGCAAGGCGAAGAGATCGCTCGTGGTCTTGCCAACTATAACAACCAGGAGGCGCAAAAAATTCTGCGACAAGCCAGCGATAAAATCGAGGCAATACTGGGCTATAAAAATGAAGATGAAATGATCCATCGCGACAATCTAGTACTTGTGAGTTAGATCGCATATTTTTTGATGAGGTGTGCGATCAGTTGTTGTGATCAATTATTATCACTAGAGTTTTTATTAAGAGTTAGTTTTTATGAGCATTATTAAACCCCACATTTTAGCGATGTCTGCTTATAAGCCGCCACTAGAAGGGCGCAATCCTAAAGCTTATACTCTGCTCGATTTTAACGAGCGCACGGTGCCCGTTAGCCAGCCAATTGTAGATGCACTGCAAGCCTTTATTGGCGATGGGCGCCTACAGCAATATCCAGCCTATGGTGATATTGTTGAGCGCCTAGCCGATTACGCGGGCGTCAATACTCATCAAGTGATGATCACCAACGGCTCTGATCAAGGCATTGATCTTATCTTTAGAGCAGTCGCTAAAGCCAATGCCGAGGCGATTATCCCCGGCCCAAGTTTTGCCATGTACCGGCAGTGTGCCAATGTTGAAGCCATGCAAATTATCGAGCCAGAATATACCAAAGAGCAGGGTTATCCTCTGCTCGAGGTGTTGGCAGCGATTACACCCAACACGGCTATTATTGTTATTTCGAACCCCAACAACCCTTGCGGTACTTTAGTGACAAACGCGGTGGTTGAGCAGCTCGCAATAGCCGCCCCGCAAGCCGCTATATTAGTCGATGAATGCTATTACGAGTACAGTGGCCAAAGCTCGGCTGCGCTGCTGAGTAAGCCCGACTGTAGTAATATTTTTATTACCCGCACATTTTCTAAAACATGGGGCATTCCATCGCTACGTTTTGGCTACATTTTAGCTAATAACGTTTATGTTGATGCGCTGTGTAATATTCGCGGCCCCTATGATATCAACCAACTGGCAATCGTTGCCGCCAACGCCGCACTCGATAATCCAGAGTATACCGAGCAATATGTGAGCGAGGTTATGCACACAGCAAAGCCACAATTTGAAGCGTGGCTCAGCAACAATAGCATCGGCTACTGGCCCAGTCAGGCAAACTATGTGTGGGCATTCTTTGATGACGCTAGCGCTATGGACGAGCACCTAAAGCAAAATAATATTTTAGTGCGCGCTAAAGTGTTAAAAGGTAATACTGGCCTGCGTATAACTATAGGTACAGTTGCGCAAACCAAAAACCTGATTAGCGTGTGCGAGCAGTTTTTAAAGCTTAATGCTTAACGATAAATTGTAAAGCCAGCTTTATAAAACAATAATATCAAAACAACAAAAATAAGCGCACAGTCGGCAAGTAAACTACGTTAGAATGTGTGACTGTTGTTTATAAGCAGAAAAGTAAGAAGAAAGCGTAAGTTGAAGAAAAAGCTTCAAGTAGAATTGTCTTAAGCAAGGCGCGCGAAGCGAAAGAGGCGGAGCATACACCTAGTATGTGAGCATTCTTGAGACTGAAGCGCTGCGCACATAAGGCAATTATACAAAGAAAAGGGGGCGATTTGGATTCGACGCCGGTGACAAAACCCAAAGTGCATGTCGTGAGGGTAGCCAATCACGTAAATCCAAAGCTGCAAATTTATAGTTGCAAATGATGCTAACTACAATGGTGAAGTACTAGCTGCGTAAGCAGTTTTTATAGAACCATTTCTAGCGACTTCGGTCCTAGCGGTCTTTAACAAGATGCCTGTATCGCGTTAAAGACTGTCATATAGAACAGGATCGTTGCAGTGTATGCTTAGGGCACTGTTGCTAAATAAACTGAGTCCGCCAATTACGTCCTGCCCGTTGGGCTGTATGCGGTTAAATTAATTAACGGAATCTATGCATGTAGAGCTGAGGGCAGAGTGCTGACGGACGGGGGTTCAATTCCCCCCGCCTCCACCAATAATGAAACCCCGCTATCGAAAGATGGCGGGGTTTTTTATTGGCCGAAGTTTGGCAATTGTACTTTAATCGTTATTTAAATAGTTAGATCCACCAATCGTTGGGCGTGTTTTGATCGGTGAGTGGCCTAAAGGAAACAGTTAAAAAATGCTTTTGAATAGTTCTCTCCACCTTTAAATCAATCCGATAATTAAGTCTAAGAATAAAAACGCGAAGATAATTAAGTTTATTTATTGTCAGTTACCGCTAAATAATAATAATCGACAAGTATGTGATCACATACTATGAGTCAGCAATATATTCAGCTCTTTCGGGAAGTAAGAGGAATAAATAATAAAAATTAGACACTTTGAAGCCTAAAAGCGACGAAACTAGGTTAGAAATCGACTCTGAATCGATTACTTTTGCTTCTGCTACTTGCTAGAGTTTGTGATCAGGGGTATTGTCTGTGATGCAAAAATTGGTTTTAAAGACAATATACGCAATTTCAACGGCAAGTAGATTAAAAAATCATTAATTTTATATAAGTTTTAAATCAATGGGGCATGTCACTGGAGGCCGCTTAGGCTTAACGTTTCAGCTCAATTTTCCTAGGTTTCAATGCCTAAATAAGATGATAGCTTTTACTTTGAGTTCTAGCTTTAGGTTGAATTCGAAGCTTAACCTCCCTAAGGTAGACGGCTATTCATATAAGGAGCGCCAAATGAGTTCGAATAAGGACAAGTACAGTATCGAAAACACTGACTATACTGTCGGTCAAGATAACGTAGAAAAATGGGGTTTTGATGTTCACAACCCGGTCTTCGCCATCAGTGCGGGCCTTATTGTTATTTTCTTAGTTGCAACGCTACTCAGCGATTCAGCAACTGCCAAAGCCTTACTCGACGGCTTAAAATGGGACATTATTGGACTATTCGATTGGGCCTTTATGTGGTCTGCAAATTTCTTTGTTGTTTTCTGCCTAGTCTTGGCTATATCGCCTTGGGGAAAAATTCGCCTTGGGGGTGACACCGCCAAAGCTGAACACTCGACTTTATCATGGCTAGCCATGCTATTCTCGGCAGGTATGGGCATCGGCTTGATGTTCTGGGGCGTTGCAGAACCGGCGGCTTATTTCACTGGTTGGTATGAAACTCCTCTAGCTGTTGAAGCTTTAACCCCTGCAGCAGCTGACTTAGCACTGGGGGCCACCATGTACCACTGGGGCCTACATCCATGGGCTATTTATGGTGTGGTTGCCTTGTCGCTGGCATTTTTTACTTACAACAAAGGGCTACCACTAACAATCCGCTCTGTGTTCTATCCTCTTCTGGGTGATCGCGTTTGGGGTTGGCCGGGCCATATTATCGATATCGTCGCGGTATTAGCGACGCTCTTCGGTTTGGCAACATCGCTCGGTCTTGGTGCTACGCAGGCAGCTGCAGGTATCAGTCATGTGTTTGACGTCAGTGGCGGCACCGGTCTTCAGATCGTCGTTATTATCGGCGTGACGCTGCTGGCCATTGTGTCGGTCGTCCGGGGTCTAGAAGGCGGCGTTAAGTTGTTATCTGGCGTCAATATGATTATCGCTTTTTTCCTCTTAGCGTTTGTTGCAATGCTCACTCTTGCTGTATCTATGGGCACCATTCCACAAACTATTGGCGCGTATGTCACTAACATCATTCCATTATCGAATCCGCATGGTCGACCTGACGAAGCTTGGTTTCAAGGCTGGACGGTTTTCTATTGGGCGTGGTGGATGTCTTGGTCACCATTCGTTGGTATGTTTATCGCTCGCATTTCTAAAGGCCGCACGGTTCGAGAATTCGTAACTGCTGTGTTGTTAGTGCCGACTGCCGTAACTATCGTTTGGATGTCTGTCTACGGCGGCATTGCTATCGATCAGATTCAAAACGGCGTAGGTGCTTTAGGTGGAACTGGTTTTACCTCGGTGCCATTGGCCATGTTCGAAATGTTTGATGAGTTGGCCTTAGGACCTATTCTCTCCTTCGTTGCTATTGTGTTGATTCTAGTGTTCTTTATTACCTCTTCAGACTCCGGCTCGCTGGTAATTGACAGCATCACCGCTGGCGGTAAAATAGATGCACCTGTGCCTCAGCGTATCTTCTGGGCATCAATCGAAGGTGCTATTGCGATAGCCTTGTTGTGGATTGGTGGTACCGAAGCCATCGAAGCACTGCAAGCAGGTGCCATTTCAACAGGCTTGCCATTCATGTTTATTCTGTTGCTGATGTGTGTGTGTCTGTTGATGGGTATGCGCACTGAAGTTAACACGAAGTTACCTGAAAGTGATCAAAAAGCAACCTCAAAGTGATCGCGAAGTAACTATTTAAATATCTAGTTAAGCGCCCAATTAAAGGGCGCTTTTTTTTGCCTATTAAATAGCGAAGCTAATACCAGAGTTTGCGCACAGGCGTTTGGGCTAAGCCTTGTTTGACGATTTGCGCCTGCAACAGCTCTGCGGTTGCAAGTGCATCAACTAGTGCGTTGTGATTTTCGTAAGCGGGCAGATGATAACGCTGACGTACATTGGGCAAGCGTAATGACGGTAGGGGTTGCTGCAGCCACTTCGCCATGGTTCTTTGCTGACGGCGCTGATAATTTATCTCTAGCTCCATGGTATCAATCACCGGAAACAGCCAATTCTGCTGCATCAGCTCGGACGCCGACTGCCGAAAAAATTCTCGCTCCATATACCGATAATGCACAACCACCTGCTTGCCTTTTAAATGAGGAATTATATCTGGCAAGGTTGAGCGCAGTGATGGTGCATCGATCACTTCAGAATGGGTAATGCCATGGACAATAATAGACTCTGACGTAAGCTGTCGACTGCCTACAATCCAATGCATTGCTTGCGCTAAATAAATTCGATGATAGTCGAACGGCACTAAGCCAATACTTACAATGTCGTCTTCTTCTGCATTCAAACCAGTCGTTTCAATATCGACGGCGACAAAATCAGTCGACGCCATCGGCTGCTCAGATCCAACAAGCGGTTGGTAATAGAATGACTGCAGACAGCTAGAGAGCTCGTGCTGAGATTCCTCAGAATAAAATTGATCCCAGTCTTGCGGTAGTTCGCGATGCGGGAGGAGTTTCATGTTTTAACCTTTTGAGCCAGCAGTGTAACGAAACTTGAGAAACTTCTGCGCGTTGCTGAGTACCTGAAAGGCCTCTTTCATTCCGCGTCGCTCTCGCCCTGAAAGCGTTTCTGGTTCGACTGTATTGTCGGGCTCAGTGCCAGTTTCAACCGCAGCTGCTTGCTGACGAATGCGAATCATCGAGAGGTATTCCAGGGCGTCGGATAACTCATCTTTTTTACCTTTTGGCAGTAACGACGAATCGGCAATATCTTCGAGTCGATCAAATGAGTTTTGTGACAGCGACCCCAC
>Ga0307488_10005968_pt1 | contig 10053 bp, 13 predicted proteins | sample SB02metaG_FD_202248 | JGI IMG/M metagenome (GOLD analysis project Ga0307488, IMG submission 202248) | Sea-ice brine microbial communities from Beaufort Sea near Barrow, Alaska, United States - SB 0.2 | ecosystem: Environmental > Aquatic > Marine > Coastal | place: USA: Alaska | collected...
TTTAGGGCAGAGTCAAGGAAGTCCAAGTAAAGCACGGGCTTTGTTAGGAGAAATGAGAACTTTAGCTACTGGTGAAGGCTCAAAGAATCTCCAAAGAATGAACGAATTATCTATAAGTTATGGTTCCTATTTAGATGGCTATGCGAAACAAGCACCCAGTATCCCACCCGTTGGGGGAGAAGGCGGTGTTGAGGTATGGGATAATAGTTACTATACTTATGGAGCTACTGGGTTTGCTGAATCTTCTGCAAACACTAAAGATCAATTTAAACTACGCCCTCGCCCTACTACTATGGAGGGATGGGGTGGACAAGAATCGACAAGTATAAAAGACGCAAAGCCCACCCATGATACGGACGGGAGTATATCCAAGGAAGCCCACTTAGATATAATGCATTTACTGTATGGTAAAGGATAATACTATGGATAAACAGAAGAAAAAAATAATACTATCTAACTTTTACACTCAACAAATTCTTGACGGTATTGGTAAAGGCGACCTTGATTCCATAAAACAACTTGCTTTACATAAACCTGATATGTTGCCAACGGATATACGTAGGGTTGTGGAGAAGTTCCACAGTTTAGATGCTCCTGTTTCTAAGGAGCCTAATAAACCTTTAAAAAAAGAAGATGGTGGAGGCGGTGGAGGTTTCGGCGGTGACGCTGGTGCTGGAACCGTGTTTACATCTTCAGACACAGGGGTATTCACACCGACGCATGGTAGATACTCTAAACGAAAGGGTTCCCAGAGTAGCGCAAACTACCGTACTCAAGTTGCACGGAACAAGAAAAAGTTTAAAAAACGTACTGGAGTGGAAAGACTAGCTTCATGGATGAAAGATTTTTCCCCCCAAAAGAAAAGTCTTTCTAAATCTGCTCCTCTCGATTTTGCTTTAGAACTTCTTCAAGATGTTTCAAAAGAATATCGAATGAAAGACCCGAACTTACGTAACAAAGTAGATACAAAGTACCCTCAAAATGAAACTCTTTCAAATGTCCGACCAAAAGTAATTGATTGGAAAAAGAGAGACGATGATAATGCAGGAGCTTTAACTTACGCAAAGGCGTTAGATACTGAATCTTCAGGGGAAGACGGTAAGATCACACAAGAACAAGCGGGGTTCCGTGAGGCTACTCCCTTTGAGAAGAGGCAAAAAGTTCAGTGTGGGTCTTGCATCTTCTTCAAAGAAGATGATAATGAATGTCAGTTAGTTACTGAGTCTATAGAAGAAGATACTTGGTGTAACTTATTTACTTCAGAAAAAACTCCTAAGCCTGACGATGATGAGTTAGTTGAAGGCGAAGATATTGCAAAAGCTAGAGACTTAGGCGATTACTTTTCTAATAAATACCCTATGCAATCTGATAAACTAAAACGTAGAATCATACGAGAAGCTGTATTTCCTAGGGAATGTGCTGGCTGTAAAGTTTCTGAATGGAAAGGTTCCGTAGTTCCTCTTGAACTTGATCATATAGATGGAGATCATGGGAATAATGCTAAAGAGAATTTACAATTGATTTGTCCTAACTGTCACGCACTCACCCCACACTACAGAGTTAAGAAGCCCGGATCAAAGTCAGCTATAGATTTGCATGGTGGTGCGCCAAAGGGAGACCCACGCAGAGATAAAACGTTAGATAAAGACTTACGTAAAGAGATGTCGGGAGAAAGTAATCCTGACGTATGGGGAACTCCAACAAAACACCATACAGATGTACTACATAGAAAATATAATGTTCTAACCAAAGAACCAGATAACTATCTAGATTCATTAGATGCGCCCCCAGCGAATGATTTAGAAATTAAAACCATCAAGCATTACCAAGAAGGTTCCTCAAAGGTAGCGGAAGATATAAAGGCGCAAGACCGAGATAATGCTAAACCTTTTTTAGAGTATCTAAAAGATAATAAGCTATCTATTGATGAGAAGTACTTACATAATATAAACAAAGACGTAAATAGAATTGTTCATCACGTAAAGTTTAAATTTAATCGTCCAAGACCTTCGCAAGTTAGCGATGTAAAACCTACGCCTAACGAAGGCGGGTACTCGCCATCTTACCCAAGCGGACATACCACGCAAGCAACAGTTATGGCTGGGTTACTGTCTAGAATTTACCCCGAACATTCTTCGGAGTTTGCTAAGATAGCAGACAGTATTGGTTTAAATAGAGTTCGTGCAGGGTTGCATTACCCAAGCGATCATAGAGCAGGGCAAGCTTTAGGCATGGAGATTTTAGAAGATATTCCTACTGTTGATAGTGAGCAACATTTAAAAAAGGCTGTGACTAATATGACTCCCATTTCCTTAGACCCTGACCGCAGAGTTCCTGAGGCTAGTGAAGAAGAAGAAGACCCTAAGTTCGTTGAAGCAGAGTCTGACCCAGATGACGACACTGTATTAGAACAACAAGAATTCATGGATAATTTAGATGCTACTAATTCTAAAAATGTAGGAGACAAATCGGACGACTCTGATGCTAAAGCCCAACTAATGTCTTCAGATGCCACCTTTGGTGCAGAGCTTAGATTAAGTGAAGCTTACCCTGAAGGCACTTCAATAAGAGAGTTTATGAAAGAAGACCCTGCATTTGACTCAATTGTGCGTTCTTTGTTTAAATCTGATACTTGATAGCTTTTCGCAATTTTCTAGTATAATAAAATGTACTAAATAACAGGTTAGGAGAAGAACATGAAAGTCCCTATAGCCACGCTACGCCCACAAGTATTGTTGGGGTTAGCGATTTTAGGTTCTATTACCTTACTGGCAATTCATAAAGATTTAGAACCAGTAGCAACGGCTACAATTGGTGGTATAATCGCATTATCAATGAAGGTAATGGAAGGCGACTAGGTGGGAGACAGCACTAAGATAACAGAGGAATCTGATATCAAGGATGAAGTTCAAGAAACTAGTGGTAAAGATGTAACCCTCACTGGTCAACAGCTAATAACGTTGTTGATTTTCTTCCCTATTGTGGTAGTTTGGCTACTACTAGCAGGAAGAATTATTTGGAGTGCAACATCTAATCCAGAGACTTTAGATAATATAGAGCCACTACTGCTAGCTTTAGCAGTTCTCTCAATTCCAGTCAGTGGTGGGTTGGCTGAAATATTGAAAGCGTATGCTTCGGGGGATAAAAAATGAAACTGGTAATAAAGAATAGAAAGTTTAGATTACCTAAGCTTAGGATTCCTAAGCTGCATATTGATGTTGGGTTGCCAAGTCTAGACTTTGCTATCCCAAAGATAATTACTAACGTAAGTATTGGTGGGCATTTCAAGAAGATGGCAGGAATCAGCATGTCTGTCGCTGTCTTGGTTATCATAGGAGCAATTGCTTTCGCCGCTGTTGGCGTGGAACAGGCTAAACAATTCCCTATGGCTGCGGAATATACGGTAGCACAGGGGGATAAATATGTTGGAATCGGAACGGATATCAAAGGTAGTGATGCTGCTGATACCCAGACTTTGAAACTAAACATTGGTGGAGCAAGAATATCAGACATCATAATTGATGATCTGGAAGTTGGTGCAACCACAGGTATTACCCACTCACTGTCAATAACAACAGGTGGTGCTACGGTATGGATTGAGTGCGATGAGGTGTTGATAGATAACCTAACGGCTAAATCACTGACAATTAGTAACGCTGAAATCTACAACCTAATCGTGCAGAACAACAAGGCAGATGGTAACTCATTTAGCCCGACGTTGGCGAACGGTATTGTAGATGTAACACTAAACTCAACTCGTGGAACTGTAAACATCCCAGAAATTAGTGGGTCAGATTATGACCGAATCCACATTGACGCAGCGTCCAACGCACAATGCCGAAAACTACATATCAAGAATGTAAGTTCTTATGGTTTCCCTGTACTGATTGATCATATCAAGGCAGGAACAGTGACGATAACTAATAGTCAAATTGGTTCCGGTACTGGCATAGACTCTGCTGACTTCATTATTGCAAACACTGTGAAGATTAGTGGGTCAACCCTGACAGGTAACACTGAAGTTCCAATCTCAGTCAAGTAGGCAACAATGCGAGATTATTGGAGATGGACAGCCCTTATCACCTACTTGGTGATTTGCATATACGACTTCATGGTAGTGCCTATCTATTATGGAGTTGCAAGGATGGGACTGGACTTAGCTGATTACATGGATCACTTACAGGCGATTGAAGACCCGCTAGTGCAAATGGAGTACCTGAAGAAGTTAGTTAGCCAGCACGAACCATTCACACTTCAAGGTGGAGGGCTGTTCCATCTAGCTTTCGGGGCGTTACTGACTGGTTCAACTATAGGAAAAAATAAATGATGCACTATAACGATGCAATAGAAATATTAAAAAATATTGTATATTCAGGAGAAAATTTTTCTGGATACAATAAACCTAAACGCACCCCTAAACATGCGAAGAAGTCACATGCAGTTGCTGCAAAAGAGGGTAAGAAAACTAAACTTATCCGGTTTGGGCAACAAGGGGTGAGTGGTGAAGGGAAGGCGGAAAAGTCTGACAGCAAGGCTGATAAGGCAAGACGTAAATCATTTAAAGCAAGACACGCAAAAAATATAAAACGGGGCAAAATGTCTGCTGCGTACTGGGCAGATAAGGTAAAGTGGTAAACAATGATTCAAACTATAGATGATGCACATTTTAAATCTTTTATTGAGTCCACCAGCCAAACAATCATAGTAGATTTTTGGGCAGAGTGGTGTGGCCCCTGTAAACAAATAGCCCCAGTTCTAGCTGATTTAGATTCAGAGTATAAAGATTCTATAACAATTGCCAAGATTAACATAGATCATAATAATCAAACTCCTGTACAATATGAAGTACGGAGTATACCCACCCTACTTTTCTTTAAGGATGGACAACTTCTTGGTAGAACGGTCGGAGCAGTATCAAAGCAGTTAATTATAGATAAGTTAGATAATTTAAAACTAATCTGATTGGATAATTATAATGACAAACTCTCTTAGAAACCATGGTTACTATTTAAAGTTTCCACACGGCTGGGTGAAAACCCTCCGTATGGAACTACAGAAAGAATTTGCGGACTACCCTAGTCATTTCTCTAAAGCTGGGGAAATCGAATACCTGCCACCAGTAGTAACAGAATCTACGCTGGGTAAATTTGCAGGAATGCTTCCGTCTAAACCCCAAGGCATTACTATATGGGGTACTATATATTACACACCTAGGTACCCAGTAGTATTAAAAAGCTATAAAGACAATCGAGGGGATGCAGAGGCGTTAGTGTATGAATTTGGTATGTACGCCCATGAAGCGTACCATGCGATAGATCAAGAACTAACAGGTAAGTTGAAGTGGTTTATTAAGTATATAGCTAGGCTTATCAAAACCCCAAATGCTTATAAGCATCCTATGGAGATTCCAGCCTATGAATTCCAAGATTTCTTGAAGAGGGCAGCGAGGCAGTCAGATGAGCTTAAATCGTAATGTCATAACAAATACTGCATGTCCTAGATGTTCAGGTACTCTAAAGCTTGACGGTGAAGAAGTATCCTGTATAATGTGTGGTATGGTTATATATTTAGAATATAGAAAGTTGAGAATAGATGACGATTCCAGAACAGATAAAACCGATGTTGGTGAAGATGAGGATGGCAGGAGCAACGTGGACTCGCCTAAGAAATTGGCTATCGGAAGAATACGGAATAGACGTACACCGCAGTACGATTCAACGATGGTACGACCGGGAAGGTTATTCCGAAACTGATCTAATTGTAGATGAAGCTGCGGCTACCATGGCGGATGAGTTTGCTCCAGAGCATGACAATATCTTAAATGACCCTGAGTTCTGGGTGGACGAAAAAGTAAAACAAGACAGGAAGGTAGCTACTTATAAATCAGAAGCTGCCTACTATAAAAAATTATACCAGTCTTCTATTAAAGATAGCAGTAAAAAAGAACTAATCATTGATGCTATCAGGGATAATACAAAAGCATTTCCTGATTACGCTATCTGGAAAGGCTATAAAAGAAAAGCAGAAAAAAGCCAAACAACACCAAAGCCTAGGGGAAGTAAGCCCCAAACTATGGTTGCTCCCCTTACCGATACCCATGTTGGCGACCGAGTTGTTTTTGACCAGACCACTGGAATCAATGCATATGATTTAGATATTTTTAACAAACGGTTATATGGCTGGGTAGACCAGCTTATATTACTGGCGGGCTACCGACGCAACATTGCTGATGTAGATGAATTAGTTATCCCTATGCTTGGTGATATGGTTAGTGGTGATATTCACGAAGAGTTAGCTAGAACCAACATAGGAAACTGTATGGAACAAATGATGAATGGTGCTTTTCTAATTGGTCAAGCTATCACTAAGCTTTCACTTAATTTCAAGAAAGTCCGTGTTGTAGCTGTTGTTGGTAATCATGGTCGTATGACTAGGAAAATTCCAGCTAAAGATAAATACATGGATTGGGATCACATGATGTACCAATGGGTAGCAGCTTTTTGTGCTAAACAGAAAAACATCGAATTTCGTATTCCTAAAAACTTTAGTACCATCTTTAACGTTGCGGGTCGGAACGTCTTAATTATGCATGGTGATTCTATTTCAGGTGGCGGTAGTTCTGCTAGCTTTACTAGAATGATTGGACAGATGCGTGGACTTCAGCAACAGAATAAAGAAGATAACGATGTTCAACATTTTGATGATGTTATGATTGGACACTTCCATCGTATAGATGAATACGATATTGGAACAGGTTCGTTGTATGTATGTGGAACAATGAAAGGGTCGGACGAATTCACTACGAATAGATTACATGTAAGCTCTGCTCCTAAGCACATGGTCACGTACTGGCATCCTGACCACGGAAACGTAAGTAAAGAAATTATACGTTTAGATAAATTCGATACGTCTCCGGGTAAATTCCCATCCACGATCCCTGAAGTTTGGGGTAGCCGTACAGTATAATAAAATACTATGGCAACTAATCTTATACAAAAAATCATGTTGAAATATATACAATCTCTAGGGGCAGAAATTTATGCTGAGACCCAACGGATTGTGCCGATACGTTCTGGCGCTCTAAAGGACAGTGGTTCTTTATCGTATACTTCAGACGGTGTAAGTATAAAGTATTCTGCACCTTACGCAAGTTCTCTTGTCAATTCAGAGACAGTAGACCCTGAGTATAGGTATGTAGTCAAGGCACATCAAAGACGTTTACCATGGACTGCATCGAACTACCGGCAGAAGTCAAAAACCAAACAAGAAACTTTTGTTAAAGAGCATACAAAAAAGATGGGGAAAAGAATTGACTCACGAAGAGATACTAACTTTTTACTCACTGCTGTGAAGAATGTTACAAAAAACAAAAAGGTTTTACAAAAACTTGTTGGATTAGACCCTAGTATAACTATAGAATAAGTAGGAGACGATTATGGATATAACAAAGGTAAGTAAAGAACAAGAATATGTAATGCAGAGGCACTCTCGCATGGTAGGTAAAATTTTAGATTTAGTAGAAGCCTCTCTACCTGAAGGAACGCAATGCGAGAAACTTAAAAAACTACTCCAAGTCCCTATGTATGATTACCGAAATGAGATATTACATTTACTTGAGAGCGGTTCCACTGCTGTAAATGTAGATTAAATACGAATGTTACGAAATACTCAGGTTTTTCGCATAACAATAGTATAATAAAACGTCTAGAACAAATGTACTAAGACGTTTTTTTCGTATGGTCGGGGGTGGCTTAGACCAACCGTACAAGGATAAATTAGAATTGAATGGTAAATACAGGAGGAAACTCTTATGGCTGAGGAATTTGATCGCATTGAGAAGGCATTAGAAGGTAATGGCCTTGCCCTCTCTGCTGTCGCCGAGGTACTCCAGAAAATGGATGCACGGCTTATTAAGGCAGAGGCAGATGACGAAGAGCGTAGAGAAGAAGAAGATGACGCAGTAGAAAAAGCTGCACTCGTTAAAGAATTGGCGGCAGAGGTTGCTGGTATTCTAAAGGCTGATCAAGGCATGGATGTTGACGGTAGTACAGAGCGCAAAGCTAAAACTACTGGTGGAAGTTCCGGTAAAGCGGACGACTCCGAATCTGCTGCTAATATCTCATCGAAGATAGAACAGCAACAGAACACTATTCAGGCTATGCGTAAAGCTGATGAAGAAGACGAAGATGAAGACGACATGGACAAAGCTGACACCCCCGACGACAACGAAGAGGATGAAGACGCTACAAAAGCTATGAAGTACAAGGCGGACGATGACGATGACGAAGATGATGACGAGATGAAGTCAATGCAGAAGGAACTTGATTCCCTCCGCAAGCAACTCGCTTCGTTTGAGCAAGGCATCGACAAGTCGGTTGAAGAAGCATCAGAAGCTCGACTACGCAAGATGGGCTTCCGAGAAGAGCGCGGATTAGTCGCTCCACAAATCACCGCACTAGGAACAGATGGAACAACTCCAATTGTAAAATCTGCTACTGAAGGTGACACAGTTGACCAGCTTGCTAATCTTTCATATGGAGAGCTTCGTGCGCTTCAGTTGAAGATACAGGCAGGTGATACTGCTGGTGTTCCACAGGAACTACTCTAAATTATAAACTACAAGAACGAGAAATAGGAGATTGAAAGATGGCTAATCCTTCATTAAGTGAGTATCTTGCCCAGTCCCAACGGGGTTTGTATAACTCTGTTTTCGGGCCTGAGTATCTGCAAAAGCAGTCGTACTTCACTGTTGATTCTGCTACCGGCATTTTCAACACCACTTACGGACGTAAGGTATGGCAAGCTCTAAATAACCAGACTCGTTTCTTTAACGCAATTCCCCGAACTGTTTGGGGAAGTACTGCTGGTTGGCGTATCAGGACAGACCGTGGATCAAGTCGATCCCGCCCTGTCACTGAAACAGGAAGCCTCCCAACGGTAGACGTATCCAACATTGAAACTATTTCGAGTTTGCCTCGAATCGTTTCAACTACATTCGGTGCATCTGTGAAGTCAGTCTTCACGGCGCAACTCGAAGGTGGTATTGGAGACGTTCTTGCGATGGAGAACGAGAATGCACAGCTTGACCACGTAAAGGAAATCAACGAGGAACTCATGGCAGCTTCCGGTTTCGTTGTTTCCGGGGGTAGCACAACTACCTCAGTTGTTCCAGCTTCAGTTGCATCCAACTTTAAAATTGGTGACGCTCTGACGGTTTGGGACACTTCGGCAAACAACTGGATTAACACTGGTGGTGTAACAGTTTCTGCTATAAACACTTCCAACGGTACCATTACACATGGTACTACCACTGCTGCTGTTGCAGACGGTGACGTAATTGCGGCATTCAGTCGTGCAGGTTTCACTTCCATTGATGATATCGTCGCTGTTGACGGTCAGGCAATTGGTGGTGGTTACGACTCAAACGCCAACTTCGCCGCTGATGGTGGAGTTCGAGCTTACGACCTTACCTACGCTGACCGCACATCGGGTGCATGGAACGCAGCGGCTACGGTTAAGGACAACAACGGTACAGGGCGAGACCTCTCCTTGAACCTCTTGGATGACTGTATTCAGACCATCCGAACCAATGGTGGTGAGCCAAAGCTTATCACTCTTGGACATGACCAGTACTTCAAGCTAGAGCGTCTTTTGAACTCTCAGCAGCGGTACATGGGACAGGAAGAGTATCAGGTTGGTGTTGGTTCGGAACGAACGTTCCCCGGCACTCGAACTGGTCTAGTCCTAGCAACTTATCAGGGTATCCCAATTCTCCCAGATGCAGACACTCCAAAGGGTGTTAGCACTGCTGATGCGGTTCTTGGCTCGAACGTTTACGTTCTTGACACAGACTACCTTGAAATTGCTGTAGCACAGCCTACACAGTATGTAGAAAACCGTGACTACTTCGCAGCTAATGCGTTGGTAGTTCGTGGTCTGCTCTACACAATGGGTGAGCTTCGCTGCAAGAACTTCTTCACACAGGCTAAGGTTACTGACCTTAACTCGTAAGAACAATGGTGGGGGGTGGCTCTTAGTAGTCACCCCCTAACT
>Ga0307488_10005969_pt1 | contig 10053 bp, 14 predicted proteins | sample SB02metaG_FD_202248 | JGI IMG/M metagenome (GOLD analysis project Ga0307488, IMG submission 202248) | Sea-ice brine microbial communities from Beaufort Sea near Barrow, Alaska, United States - SB 0.2 | ecosystem: Environmental > Aquatic > Marine > Coastal | place: USA: Alaska | collected...
AATATGTAGTTATATTATTTCAAAATTAGTTTGGAAAAGTGGGGGACTTGGGGGACTGGGGGACTTTTGGGGGACTTTCTATTTTTTCTTTGGTTTTGAGAGTTTTTCGTAGAAGATTACGTATGCTGTTCCTTGCGGACAAGTCGCCACAAATCCCCATTCTCCTTCTTTCCCAAGTGGGTGTGAATACTGCGAACAAACTTCGTATTTATACACAATATCCACGCACGCCCTCACGTCAAAATCAAAATTATCTGCGGTCATAACAAAGACTTTCAACTTCCCCGCACCCTTGATGCCGAGATTTTTCTTGGTCTTTCGTGTATCAATATGGCGGGAAACATCACGAAAACCCCCTTTGTCCTTGATATTCTCTTCATACCAAGTCTTGTCCTTGATGTGGGCGACTGCGTAATCGGTAGTTTTGGAGGTCATAGCCGCCATATTGTTGCTGTTGGTGCTGTTAGAGTGTAGGAGAAAATCCATTTCAATTTTTTGAAAAATACACGTCATATCGCAAAACACCCAAAAAGAACCCCAAATCCCCACTTTTGAAAACTCGCACTTTTCGCAAATATAGGATTTCGTCATACAAATTATCTCCTTTAAATATATAATGATGAAAATTAGACACAAACCACGCCAAGAACCCCACCTCCGCCCAATCTTTAAGACAAATCAGGGGGCAGGACACCCCATAATACCGACAAGAAAGCCCCACCCCGACAGTAAATACTTCAACGTCCGCACCTTTCGCCCAACCCCACCTAAAAGAAAAAAGAAGAAATAAATAATATATATTGATATTGTATAATGAGTGAAACAATTGACGGACATTACGCCCATAACGAAGATGCTGATTTTGAGGATATTAGCGACCCAAGTTATTACGAAGAAAGTGGAGAGGGACAGCAAGTTTATTTAGACAGCGTTTTGCCCCACGCATACGACCCCACCCTTGAACCCTTCAATACCTTTGGAACTCGCCCGAAGGTGTATCCCGAGCAGACCCCCGAAGGTTTCCACCCCCAAATTAATAATCCTTACCAATATACCTACAATAACACAAATGTTTATTTTCAACCACAAAACAAAGGTTTAGCATTTTAAAATAATAATATAATATATATGCCGTCCCATCAATTGAACGATACAGAAAGAAGTAGTCAATCAATATTTTTACACAGCAACGATGCGGTGGTTTCAATAAGTGATGCCGAAAAAATCTTTTATTTAAATGAGGCAATTATAGCACCGAGTGGATATAGGATAATTATTGGATTAACAAATATGACGATGCCGAACAGTATGTTTAATGTGACGTCAAATAATAATATAATAGTAGTGAGTGGCGTAACCTACACAATAACGGTTGGAAATTATAGTGCCGAAAGTTTGGCGACAGCCGTAGATGCTGCTCTCGGGGCTGTAGGGACTGTTGCTTTTGACGACACCAATAATAATAACAAATATATATTTACATTTGTTGGAAACGAAACGATAGATGCTGAAACAACTCTCACTCGTCAATTAGGATTAACAGGACAATTGCCGACAACAGCGGCAACAACATATTCGGCAACTGGGATATGTGATTTAGGAGGAACAACAAATATTTATATACGATTGCGAAACCTTACGATGAATAATATAGACAGCAGAGGACAAACAAATAATATAATAGCGAGTATTGTGAATAACACCAATTATGGCGGATACATCTTTTTTGTTCCACCCGAAGTTTTGTATTACCAAATTACAGAACAGAATATAGGTCATTTAGATATAGAACTCACAGACCAAGAGGGGAAATTATTAGAAATGAATGGTGCTAATTTTAATCTTGCTTTAACAATTCACTATGTTAAGCAACGAGTTTCACAGTTTAGAAATAGTTTATTGAGAGAGATACGGGAAACATATAATCCCGAAATTAAAGAAGAGGAAAAAAAATAATAGTTTGTAAATATATATAATGGCTGTGTTCGGTATGAAAACTAAAAAACTGGCGAAGTTTGGAGCGAAAGCGGCAAAAGTAGGAATGTTCGGTTTGAAAAATGGCGGACGAATGGCGTATGCTGCGGGAACGATGACGGGGTCGCCCCAACTTTTAGCGGCGGGAGCGACCCTTAATGCGGTGAGGCACGGAATAGAGAAAATGCGATAAATAAAATATATCTCAATATTATATAATGAATAGCGAACTAGTTAAATCCTCTCTTATCTGCGACTATATAACATTATTTTTTGAAGATGGAAATATAACAAATGGTGTAGGAGAATGGACTATTCCCGCAAGTGCTTATTACTATCAAGACAGAGGGACGATGGCGATGATTTCTATTGCGGACGGTGTTTGTGCGAGAGGTGGAGCAAGGGCGACCTTGATAGCCTTTGAAAATGGTTTTAACGGGACAACCGCACAAGTAGGAACTGCCGACCCAATCAAGAGTGATTTAGCATTTTTAGGAATATTCCAAATGGTAGGTAATGCGGCGACGGCGAATGGATTGTATAATTATCATAAAGTAGAGCCGATTAAGGTTTTGACCCCAGCGAGACCGTCCAAATTAAGGTTTCATTTTTTCAGCGATGATAAAAGCGAGGGAGATATTAATAGTAATAATGGGTGTATAATAGTAAAGTTTGAATATTTGTCGCCCGATGCTGAAAAGGAGATTTCGCATCAAACGGCATACATTCCCGCATTTCCCGTCCCCAATCCCTTTTAGAACAAATATTAAAATATAAAATGAGATAATTTTTTATATATTAGTATAGTATATAATGAGTGCTTCAACCCAACGTTTGAACTATTCCCAAGTTCCTCCTCGTGCTTCTTCTTCAAGGGCAATCCGTAATGAAATAGTCCCTACTAATTCGCAGGGTGCTTACACTATGAACTCGCAGATAATTTTTGACCTTCCCGCCAATCTCAATAACACCTTTTGTGATTTCCAGTCGTCTTACATTAAGGCAACTATTAATAACGGTAATGCCGCTGCTGTTAATTTCTCGGGAGGTGGATTTCCGTCGTGTATTAAACAAATCGTATTAGAGTTGGGAGGTCAAACACTTTTCTCGTGCGATAATTGGAATTGTCTATACGAAATGATGCTTTCGCTTGATACTTCACCAGCATTCCGCAATAATTCGGGGCTTCGTCTTTTTGGTGCTGGTAATGATTTTTCGGGTGCTGAAATTGCTACTACGGCAAGTCGTGCCGTCTGTTTTCCCCTTGTGCTTACCCCGCTAATCAACTCTCGCTACTTCCCGCTAATTGGAAGGGATAGACTTCGCATTCGCCTTATCCTTGATACTTCCGCAAGGGCGTTGCTTGGTGCTGCGACTGACGCAGAAATTACTATCACAGATGTCGCCCTTGTGACTTACAATCTTGAACTTGGAAGCGATGTTATGAGTATGGTCGCTGCTAATTCGGGTGGTGCTTTCAAAATTGCGATGCCTTCCTACCAGCACCACCAAAGTTCGCTTTCCTCCACCGCCACTTCCCTCGTATCCACTCTTGGTTTTAGTATGAGTTCGCTTAATCGTGTTCTAATCGCCCAGCAACGGCAGACTGTGACTGCTGCTAATAATACAATTGGTAATCGTGCCCGTCTTCGTCTTAATCGCTTTTTTATCACTATTGGTGGTGTGAAATACCCTATGAGGGACGTTCAAGATTTGGGAACTACTGGGGATTTAGGAGCGGGTTGTGAAGTTCTTGCGGAGGCACTTATTTCACAGAGGGCGTTGTGTGCTTGGACGCACGATAGTTCTATTTCGCAAGACGGTGGTTTCGCACTTCAAGATGGTGCGGGAAATACATCGGCTGCGACTGGTTCGTTCCTTATTGACCTTGACCTTGAAAGCCAGCGTGTTTCGGGTGGCGAAAGTTCAATTGGTTTAGTGGCTGGTGTAAATTGTATCGGTCAGGTAGTCCAACTCACTATGGAATATTCCGCCGCCGCTGGTAACAATCACGTCATCAACATTTTTGGCGAGCATACTATTCTTTGCTCGCTTGACCTCAATACTCTTACTTGGTCTATTGCTGTTTAGGTCTTCAATCTATAAATAATTTTTCAATAATATATTTGTATATAATATATTATGGAAATCAAAACTCCTTCACGAGAACATTCGGCACTATTAACACAAGCGGCATATCAACTTGGAGAGAAAGGTGTAAATAAAACACAGCGTGTAGCAAATGCGAATAAGCACGTAGAACAGACTGGTTATGTAGTCAATAGCGAACATTCAAATAGTGAGGTCACGGCGTATCAGCATAAGAACGACCCCAATAATATTTTTATCGCACACAGAGGGACGAAAGTGGATACAGATAGACGCAATAAAAATCATAACGATATTACAGCAGATTTAATGACCGCTGTTGGTTTAGGAGGACACGACGCAAAAATGAACCGCAGAAAATCAAAAACCAATAAAATTATAAAAGCACTCCAACCAACATCTGCCTTACATATGGGAGGACACTCGCTCGGCGGCGGCACTCTCAACCACACAATCGCAAATAGCAAGACTGTAAGAAAACATCTAACATCTGCTAAAACGTTTAATGCCGCCGCCCACCCCGTATTCAGTAATGGAAGTGCCGTATCTGCGAAAGTGAAAAAAGAATTAGATAATAAAGTTGAAAATCATCGTATAAAAAATGACGGTGTAAGTGCTGGGTTTTTAACTGGTAATGTATCGTTTGGTAAATTGAAAACTCACAGCGTAAAGCACGACGCATCAAAAGGTAAATCTTATTTCCAAAATATGATAGAAATGGGTTCGGCATTAGGACAAGCAAAACGATTTACGGAGAAGGGTCTCGCCGCCCACTCAATCTCGCATTTCCACGATGGAAGTATTAAGAAGAAGAAGAAAAAAAATAAAAAGTAAATATATATGAGTTGTATTTCTCTCACAGAAACGGGACTGCTTGCTTTATGTGGAATGGTGATAGGCTTCGTAATATCTTTTTGTAAAACGGCGGAGCAATCAAGGTGTAAAAATATTAGTCTGTGCTGGGGTTTAGTAGATTGTGTAAGGCAACCGTTAAGTGGTGAAACAATATTGGAATTATCAAACGAAAGTCCCCCAGTCCCCCAAGTCCCCCAATATCCTAAACCTCTTGGCGAGAGCAAGTCTTCTTCACTCCCGAAATAATATAATATAGGGGTTTTGATTTTAGGGGGACTTCGGGGACTGGGGGACTTTATACCTCAATATCTCCTCCCCCGCTATTTTCAAAATCTGCTGTGATGTGGTCGTCACAACAATTGCTACTTGTTCTACATTTCATCTTATACATTCTGTATGCTAAAACCATTATAAAAAAAGAACAAGCACCTTCAAGAGTATATTTGGTATAGTCCTCCATATAATATATCCGTATATAATATAATATGAGTAAAACATTATTCAATCAAAATACATTCCAGAGCAAGAATGTAACTAATAGTGACGACGTGAGCGATTTAAAAGTAGATACGTTTAAGGCTATTAATCTCACAGCAACAAATATAACCAACGCCGAACTTCAAGCGGCGACGTCGGGTGTAGCATCTAACCTCCAATCATTAGCAAACAAACAAGATAAATTAACAGCAACTACTCTTTTAAATCCCAATTTTATAAGTGCCGATAATGACGGGGAGGCTGTAATAATTACAACTGGTGAGTTTGGTGCTTTGACTGGTTTTGATAATACGGGTGGTGCTACGATACAAAGTAGTATAGCGGCAAAACAAGATACTCTATCGGCAACTTCTAAATTAAATCCCGGTTTTATTACGGGGACAGAAATCGTTCTCCTCTCCACCGTCCCCGTCACCATAACAGAATTGGAGTATGGTGCGTTGAGTGGATTTGATGCGACAGCGGGTTCTATAAAAACGCAACTCGCAACAAAAGTAAGCACTTCGGGGACACCCCTACAAATAGAAGTAGATGGTGATGAAGTTGCGGCATTACTGGCGACATCTGCGGGTTCTTCAAACTTTGGATTAATTACTGGTAATGTTTTAGAGACTGAATTAAATGGGAAACAAAATAGTTTCACGACGACTAATGGAATACAAATTAATTCAAACGTATTAAGTTTGACTGGGAGTTATTCTGGGAGTTTTGCTCTTGGTGGAACAGATTTTAAAATATGGAATGATACACGAGGAGGAGCGGGGGCATCTAATGGACGAGCATTCGTTCATAATAATATTGGAGCGGAGGGGTCAAAGGCGACGAGTGTGTTACGAGTAAATTATAACAGCGATTTTGAAGCGGGAACAAGAATAGACAGTATTACTGGAATAAAAACAAACCCCGACACCAACTACGATTTAAAAGTAAATGGAAATACAGATATTGGGGGGGTGTTGTCTATTGATGGATATTCCAACGTGAAGACGGCATTAGATGCGGCGGGGGGTGGTCTTGTATATACCGCAGCAACAAACGGAGGATTAGCAGTTAATGGAACTGCCTTTTCAGTAGATTTAACAAACACAAACGCAGATTTTGAAATCCCGCAGGCAGTTCGTATTGAAAAAGATGTCACATCGGGAACACCTCAACTTTTAGTAGAACCCGCCTCATCTACCAGCAACGACGCTCAAATAGATATAAGAGGAGCGAGAAACGGAAGCACCTCTTCGGGACAAGCAAAATTAGTTTTTTCTAATTACGACGACGACCTTGGCGGGACAAATGTATTGGGTCGTATAGATGGGAGAGTTGAAGACGCCGAATTAAATACCGGGGGGTTAGTATTTAGCAGTTTCGCAAACGGAAGTTCAAGAACGGGACAATTAACTTTATCGGCGGCGGGTAATTTTTATATGGGTAATGGGGACACATTCCAAGACAACTACAAATTAAGAATAGAGGGTTCTACGAAAATGACTGGACTTAATTTTATCCGCCCAATCCTCCGTTTTTTGTCGTATGATAAATCCACAATAGGCGGTTCTAATTGGGGAAATGGAAGCACCCAAACCTCAATTGTGAGCGACCGACGAGTTGGGGATAGTTTTGCTACGACGAGTAGTGGAACTATCACGCTCACAGCAAACGGATATTATAGAATTAAAGTTGGAGCACAGACACAGAGCGACGGTTATAATGACCGTGTAAGTTTTATGAATTATTTGCGTATCGTATCAGGCGGAACGACAACGGATTATGATGAAGAAGAAAATTACAACTTCTTCGGTTGGGTTTATTTGCGTAACAATAGTGATGCCGCACACGGAAGCGTAAGTTTTGAAGATTATATTTATTTGACCTCGGGTTCTACAATTCAACCTCGTCAAAAATTAGAAACGGGAGGTAATAGGGATTTTACCAACACACTCCCCGCCGCCAATATAGATAATTATTTAAATATTCTAATTGAGCGGATTTATGATACAAGCCCCGAAGTTTAATGCCGGGTAATAATAATTTATCATATAATATATTAATATAACTACTTAAAAAGAGCCAAAAAGAGCCAGTTATAAGAATATAATTATAATTATATTTAAATAACTTATTAAAAGAGCCAGTTATAAGAGAATAACTATAATTTTCCACATTCCGCTCCCAATTTCGCACATAATTTATTTAGGAATTAATATAATAAAACAATTTAATAATTAATTTAAAATAATATATTTAGTAATATATATAATGGAAAAGGAGAAGCAATCACTCATCAAAGAATTGGGGGAAAGCACCGCCAAGTCTTACGCTGGTTCGTATATGAGATTGAGGAAAATATTAAAGATGACCGACAAAAGAAAACCCATAAAAAAAGTTCCTATTGATACAATCTTACATCACATAAAAGATGTGGAAAATCCTTCTACCGCATACAGCGTATTCGTAATCGCAAAGAAGATATTTTCTTACGCAGACAATAAGGAAAAGTTTGACGTGGTGGATAAAGAGATTAAAGAGAGGAAGAGAGATATTCAAGTAAGCAAGAATAAAACCCTCACACAATCTCTCCCGACTTATAAAGAAATTGCGACAGCAGTCAAGAAAGAAACTGACCCTATCAAATATATTACCAGTTTCATTATGTTTAAAATTAATACACGAAATCAAGACGTTGCTCTTGCTGACCTTCATTCAAAACCAAAAGACAATTATGATGAGAAACGTAATCACTTAATCGTTGATGGTAATAAAGTTATTTTTATTCGTAATGTTTATAAGACTGCTAAAAAATACGGGCAGAAGAAAAATATTATTGTTGTTAAAAAGTTTGCCGATGCTGTGCGAGATGTGCTGGGTGATGCTGATACAAAACCATTATTCTCTCGCAAGAATGGAGAGCATATCACTCCCGCATCTATCGCCTCGTATCTTAAAAAGTATGTAGTGTTGGGACTTAACGAGGGGCAGATTATTAAAGCGGTTCTAAAATATGCTGACGAAAATGGGTCATACGATATGCTGCGAAAAATATCAGCAAATCGTGGAACTGGTGTGAATGTCCTTCTACAAGAATACGATGTCTCAAATATTAAAGACCCGAGCGAAGTGATTACACAGAAACAAGAAGTTAAGCAAGTTGTGGAGGTTGAATAAATCTGCGATAGTCTGCGAGATGGTAAGAGTTAAAACATATCTTTTGTTTCATCGGCACTTCCACGCAGTCAAATAATGCTTTGGGTGTTTTGTATTTTTTTTTCTTAAATACTAAATCATTATAATTTAAGATTGGTATGCGTCTTAATATTTCTTGCTTCGTTGGGAATAACCCCACATACCCAATACGACTTTTCTCGTAATCACTATACATCACAACTATGAATAATTTATTTACCATTTATATATGCTAAATAAAATATTTATTGATTATACAAACATCATATTATTTTGAGGAGGGGCTGGGGAAGAAGGGGGCGTAGGTGCTGGTGCTACTACTTGCTTTTCCTTTTTCACATATTTTCTTTTCGGTTTTACTTCCGCTTTTTGAGAGGCAAGTAGTGCCTTGTATTCTTTCATCGTAAGCGGTTTGTCGTCAGGGTCTTGCTGTGGTGTTGGCTTAACTGGTTCGCCTTTGTATAGAGATGTATCAAGTGTGATTTCTTTCTTAACTGGTGCTGACTTTCCCGCTTTTCTCGCCGCCGCCGCATCTCGTAATCTTTGGTCGTTCGCCAATTGTTTAGCACTACGTTCCTTTTTAGGTTTTTCCTTGACGAGTTTAGGAGGTGGGGGGATTTCATCAAACTCCTCTTCGCTGGAAGAACTATCCTCAATTACTTCTATTTGTTCCTTCTCGCTCAATTTCTCAATAGGTTTTCTCACAATCTTTTTTCTCCCCATTATATATATATGGATAATATAAAAAAATTAGAGAATACGGCGGATTTTGAATTGCTAAATAATAATATAGACAAAATTATTGACGAGGCGGTCTATGACGACGGGAGACCTTGGACGGAAGACGAAGTTAATTTATTTGTTAAACAATTCTGCGACTTTCAAAAGAAGGAGGATTGTGAGATTGATATGAATAAGTTAGACACTAATTTTATTTCACTTGAAGATTACAAAGAAAAGTTTTACGGATTTGATGATGAAACTCTTAAATATATGGCGGAGTGTGAGAACAAAAAATTAGAAGACGCTCGTATTCCCCCCCTTATAGTGCGGAACGAAACCGTGACTTTAACAGATAGTTTATCTAACGTTATAATAAATGACGAGAAAAGTTGTCAATCAGAAACAGAATGTAACACAGATAGTGAAAGTAATTCTCGGGGATTTGAAGAAGCCGAAGAAGAAGAAGAAACGGAAAGCGTCTAAACCTAAAATGCGGTCAGCGTTAGATGTCGCACGTAATCCCCAACCTTATCAAATCCCGTTGTATTACCCCCCCTTTCCTACTCTTATAAATCAGCAACCGAAACAGAGCGGGTTTGATAGAGCAATCGCAGGTGCTTTAAGAAATTATCAAAATGTTAATACTGCTGAATTAAGAAGATTGCGTGGAGATTTAACAGCATACCGCCAAGAACAGCAAACAGCATTTAACACAAATGT
>Ga0307488_10005970_pt1 | contig 10052 bp, 7 predicted proteins | sample SB02metaG_FD_202248 | JGI IMG/M metagenome (GOLD analysis project Ga0307488, IMG submission 202248) | Sea-ice brine microbial communities from Beaufort Sea near Barrow, Alaska, United States - SB 0.2 | ecosystem: Environmental > Aquatic > Marine > Coastal | place: USA: Alaska | collected 2017-05-06
TGGCATCGCCCTTAACAACTGCCTCGGCGCTGTATGTCCAATTTGGGATTTTATTACCATCAACTAATACGTGCTCAGGTTGAATTAATAAACCTTCAACGGCTCTTTTCATTGCCAACAAGCTTGCTTGAAGTATATTTATCTCATCAATTTCTTCTACACAACTGCGAGCTATCGAATAAGCTAGCGCGCTTTCTTTAATTTCTTCGAAGAGACTATTGCGCTTTTTTTCTGATAATTTTTTAGAATCATTCAAGCCCACAATTTTTTTTTGTGGGTCGAGAATAACCGCCGCGGTAACAACATCACCCGCGAGAGGACCTCTGCCTACTTCATCTACGCCGGCCATTAAAATTCCGCGATAAGAGCTAGTGAAGGACTCAAGCATTATATGACATCTCCTGTTAATAAAGCATGAATTGTCTTAGCAGACTCCATATCTGCATTCCTTTTAATACTTTGATGAAGCTTAGTAAATTCTTGGGTATTTTTATCCTGAGTAGCAAAAGCTTGTAAAATACTAGAACTAATATTTGCGACGGTAGCATCACCTTGTACTAGTTCGGGGACTAAAAGTTTATTAGCCAACAAATTAGGTAAGGCAATATAAGGGGTTTGCAGCAATGTAGATATAATATAGTAAGAAAGTGCAGCCATTTTATAAGCCACTACCATAGGTCTTTTCAGGAGCATCGCCTCTAATGCGGTTGTACCCGAAGCCAATAAAACTGCATCAGATGCAGCCATCACTTCATGGGATAGCCCATCGACTATCGTTATAGGCAGTGATGGATACTGTTTCAACTGACCTTCAATTTGTTCCCGGCACCTAGAATTCGCAGCCGGAACAATCACTTGTATATTTTTTATTGATTGACAGCACAGGGCAATTGACTCCCAGAATACAGGACCAATAAATTTAATTTCACCGCCTCTACTGCCGGGTAGGCAAGCTAATAATGGTCGACTAGGGGCGTATTTTTTTTGGCGGTCTTGAAGCAGATCACTCAGGATTGATTTCGCTTTTTGCTGATCATGTACGAGAGAAAACTTATCGGCGAGAGGGTGTCCCACAAACTTAACCGGGATATTGTGCTCTTCATATATCGCATTTTCAAAAGGTAGCAAAGTTAGCATAAGATCAACGGCACGAGAGATTTGCTTGATTCTTCCTTGTCGCCATGCCCATACCGAGGGGCTGACATAATGTACTGTTTTAATACCTACCTTTTTAAGCCGCTCCTCTAAACCCGTATTAAAACTCGGTGAATCAATGCCTATAACCACATCGAACTGATGCTCTGTGAAATAAATATACAGTTGCCGACGCATAGATAACAATTCAGGCAAACGTTTAAGTGGCTCAACAATACCCATCACAGCTAGGCGATCTTGAGCAAAGAGAGAATTCAAGCCTTGGGCGATCATTTTTTCGCCACCAATACCAACAAATTGTGCATCGGGATAAAATATTTTGAGCTCTTTAATTAACCCAGCCCCTAGAATATCTCCAGACATCTCACCGGACACAATACCGATTTTCATGATTTTATATTTCAACCTATTTAGCTTACTAACTTATTAATAAAGACATGGTAGCGATTGTAAAAAGGCGTGGACAAAAAATTAACGAACAATACCACGTTTGGAATTTTGGATACTCTCGATTAATGGCCGCACCTCATCGCAATCAATAGCAAGAGTTTCTAACTCTATCATCGCTTCCGTTAATATTAATTTTTTACGATAAATAAATTTAAAGGCTTTTCGTAAAGTTTGAATAGAAGCTTTTGAAAATCCTCGTCGCAGCAGACCTTCAGCATTGATGGTTTTAGATTCTGCCGGCGCCCCTGTGACCATCACATAAGCTGGAACATCTTTACCTATCGCACTTCCCATACCCGTAAAGGCATGCATACCGATATGACAATACTGATGTACTAAGGTATAACCACTTAAAATTGCCCAGTCACCAATATGGACATGTCCCGCAAGAGCGGTATTGTTAACTAATATACAGTGGTTACCTATCACACTATCATGGCCGATATGAGTATAGGCCATGATCAAGTTATGACTGCCGATACTGGTTTCACCACGATCTTGAACAGTGCCTCGATGAATAGTTACCCCCTCGCGAATAACATTATGTTCACCAATAATTAAGGTTGTTTTTTCACCCTTATACTTCAGATCAGGCGTAGCTTCGCCAATAGAGGCGAATTGATAGATATGATTATGGGGCCCTATGTGGGTAGGACCTTTGATAATAACATGTGGTTCGATGATGCAATTTGACTCGATGACAACATCGGGACCAATAATTGAATAGGCCCCAATGACTACATCAGATGCAATATTTGCGTGACTATCAACGATAGCAGTAGGATGAGTAGACATTCACATTAGACTTTACGATCGGCGCATAAAATAATTGCAGAAGCGGCGAGCTTGCCATCGACAGAGGCTGCGCATTCAAACTTCCAGATACCGCTTTTGGTCGATACCACAGTCGCCTCTAATTCTAGGCGATCGCCGGGTACCACTTGACGACGAAAACGGACTTTGTCGGCACCTGCAAACAAATAGACGGAGCCATCTTGAGGCGTTTTACCCATTGTTTTAAAGCCTAATATTCCCGATGCCTGTGCCATTGCCTCGATGATCATGACGCCAGGAAAAATAGGCGCCTGAGGGAAGTGCCCATTAAACACTTCTTCATTAATGGTAATGTTTTTATACGCGCGGATATACTCGCCCTCACGCAGCTCAGCGACCCTGTCTACCAGTAAAAATGGGTAGCGATGTGGTAACCATTTTTTTATTTCCACAACATCCATCATAAGCCAAACCTTAATTATTTAATTGATTTTAACTGTCTAGCCAACTTATCTAGCTGATTAAACCGAACGGCATTTTTTTTCCATTCTTTAGTCGTTGTCATCTTTGTACCCGAGGAATAAGAGCCCGCATGAGTAATTGATTTTGACACCAACGTCATCGCGGTTATATGTACATCATCGGTTATCGATAAATGCCCAGCAATACCTACTAGGCCCGCTATAGTACAGCGCTTACCTATCACCACACTACCTGCAATAGCGGTTTTTGCTGCTATTGCCGTGCCCCTACCTAACCTTACATTATGTGCAATTTGTACTTGATTATCGATTTTAACATTGTCTTCGATAACAGTATCGTCAAGTGCACCTCTATCAATCGTTGTATTTGCGCCCACTTCGACATCATTGCCAATGCGCACACGACCTAATTGATAAATTTTTTGCCAACCATCAACCGACGCTGCGAAACCAAATCCGTCGGCGCCAATGACGCAGCCACTATGAAAAATACAATTACTACCGATATCAACCTGATGATAAATTGTCACATTAGGATGAATAGTCGTACTGCTACCAATGATAACACCTCGGCCAAGGTAAGCGCCTGCACCAATGCTACTATTGGCGTGAATCTGACAACCTTCTTCAATAACTGCATTAGCACCGATATTAACATTGTTACCAATATCAACATTACTAGCGATAACTGCACTTGCATGAACACTGGCGACATTTGAACTTTTATCGGCAAATAACTGGCTCAGCTTCGCATAAGACAAGTAAGGATTCTCAACAATTAATTTATTGCCGCAGTATTTTTTTGCATCCTCAGCATTTAATAAAATACATGCCGCTTTGCTTAGCGCCAGTTGCTTCTCATAACGACGGCCCATGTAGAGCGCCAAATGCTGGTTATTTGCCGAGGTTAGGCTCGCTAAACCATTAACAATATATGCAACATCACCATCGACTTTTGCATCAATATAGTCAGCCAAGTACTTTAGTGAGTAGCTATTCATTGTTTAACCACTTCTATTGTCAGATTATTATTTTTCAGCTTTTAGCGCGTTCAACTTTTCTGTTAGCTCCGCGGTAAGATCAAACTCGGGCTTCTGAAAATATACCGCTTTTGAATTCATTAATACATCGACGTTTTTTTCTTCGATTATAGCTTGGACAATCATTTCAATATCTGGCGTCAAATCTTGAATCACCCGACCTTGCAGTGAGTTTCTAGCTGACTCTAACTGCCCACCTAGCTGATTAACTACTTTTAATTTCTGTTCTATTTGACCGTTAAAAGTCTTTTTTTGCTCATCGGACCAAGTTAAGCCATTTGCCTTAGCATCATCTTGTAGTGCTTTGAACTCCGTGCGCAACTTATTATATTCAGCAATTCCATTTTTATAATTTTCTGTACTCGTTGCTTTATTTAAAAAATCTTTGGCGAATTCTGAACGCAGAGCACCGGCTTCTATATCAACCACAAATACATTTTGTTGAGCAATGCTTATATTTGAAATCGAGACAACAAAACAAAATAGGCACAACTTTACAATAAAACTCATAACAAACCTCTAATCACGCTCTTTTTATCAAGAGCATATTTGAATAATAATAAACGATATCAGAAAGAACGACCTAAAGAAAACTGAAACGACTCAGTTTTATCAAAAGGCTGCTCTTTAATGGCGCTTGAAAGGTTAAAACCTAGAGGCCCGATTGGTGAAAGCCATTCAATACCAATACCCGCAGATACACTCATATTTGCCAAATTGATATCGTCGCAATTGGCTTGAGTAGAGCTACACTGTGTTGAAAATACATTGCCTGAATCGACAAATAAAGATAATCGAGCTTTGTCATTATCTTCAATAAAAGGCACGGGTAAAACCAGCTCTGCACTTAACTCTGCAAGAATATTACCACCGAGCGTATTAGGATCATCATCAATATTGGCCGTTAACAGCTGTCCGTCGGTTTTATCGAGCACATAAACATAATCAAGATTACTGCTGTTGACAGAACCCGCAGCGGTTCCATCAATCGATACCGGCACAGCGACATAGGCATTTGCAGGGGTGCCTTTGGGGCCTAGTGAACTATTTTCAAAACCTCGAACAGAGCCAATACCCCCCGATAGGAAGTTCTCAAAGAAGGGCAGTTCTCCAATACTACCATAGCCATCGGCATAGCCGATGCGCCCTCTTATGTGGAAGGCTGTTTTATTCGATATTGGAAAGTAAATATCATTGCGATACGTCAGCTTATAAAACTCCAAATCACCACCTGGCGTGGCTATCTCTGCATTAAATCGTTGCGATGAGCCTTTTGTAGGAAACAAGCCGCGGTTTAAAGTCGACTTTGACCAACCTAAATCGAACGTTAAGGTATTAAACGAATCGCCATAATTATCGAGAAAACCATCGGCACTATCCCGAACAACTGGTGAGGTGTTTGGATTAAAAGTACTATAACCCGAAGGGTTAAGCGGATCAGTCGTATCAATAATAAGATCATCTAATTCGGCCGTAGTCACTCCATTCAACACATCAAATTCATCCAGTACCCCATTATTATTGGTGTCAGCAATTTCGATATTTTCAGCGGCAGTGTTGCCAACATTGCCTAAAGTAGGCACTACCACGTCATCAAAAAAATTGTTTGAGACATAGGCATTGTTAACGCCACTTCTTAAGAAAGGCGTCCCCTTAATCTCTTGTGCTGTAGTGGCCCCGGCCTCGATAGAGATATTTTGCACACCCACACCAAATGATATTCGCGATGTATCAGAGATAGGATAACCAAAATTTACATTCAAGCCGACTGTGTCAACAGCGTAATTAGATACGCTAATCTCATCGAAATCGCGTTTGCGATAAAATAGTCGTACACCGCGACTGACACCATCTGGGGTAAAATAAGGATCGCGATAATTAACATTATAGGTAGTAGACGAGCGGCCTGTTTGCACATCAAAACCGAATGTTTTACCGCTTCCTAACCAATTATTGTGCTGCAACCCGGCACCAATGTTAACGCCATTATCACCAGAGAAACCCAAGCTAAGATTGATATTTGCTGTCGGTTGCTCAGTCACGGTAAATTCAATATCAACCTGGTCAATAGTGCCCGGAACGTCGCGCGTCTCGAGAGCGACATTACCAAAAAGACCCAAGCGCTCTAATCGAGTTTTAGATTGTTCTAATTTTTGTGTCGATACCGGCGCCCCTTCCAGCTGCCTCATTTCTCGACGCAGTACGTCATCTGAACTCGCGGTGTTGCCAGAAAAGGTAATGCGCCTCACATAGCTAATTGAGCCCGGTCTGATGAAGAAAGTCAGCCTGATTTTTTCATCCGCCGCGTCTGCACCAGCCATTGCTATAGCTTCTTGGTCAATGTCCACATTAGCTCTAAGCGACATCTCGACCACTTCAGGAATGCCACTAATGCTTGCCGAACTGTAGCCTTCATTGCCTAAAGCGCGCTGCACGACACTCTCAGATTGAGTGACAAGCAATTGCGAAAACACATCACCTTCACTAATACTGATAAGCGCGCGTATATCTTTCTCTGGCAAGATAGGTTCACCGGCAATGATTATCTCACCAATATATAATTTTTTACCCTCTGATAAGTTAACGGTGATGAATACTGTCTCTTTATCTGGGCTCAACGACACCTGTGTCGACTTAACCCTAAAGTTTAAATAGCCGCGATCAAGGTAATAGGACGTTAATTTTTCTAAATCTGCAGACAGCAGCTCGCGAGCATACTTATCGTTGCCAGTGATCCAAGACCAGGTGCCGGTTTTATTAAGCTCAAATAAGCCTTGTAATTTTTCTTCTTTAAAGGCTTTATTACCCACAATATTAATATGCTTGATTTTCGCCACGCGGCCTTCATTTATGCGGATGCCAACGATAATCTGATTATTACCCTGCAATTTTGTTAAGGTTTTAATTTCTGCCGAATATCGGCCCAAAGCACCGTACTGAAAGTTAAGTTGCTTAGAAATAGCTTCTAATGCCGATTGTTTAAATACTTCACCTTCAAACAAACCAATAGATTTTAAACCCTCTAGCAAAGGCTCGTTCTCAATAATTTTATTACCTTCTAAAACAATACGACTAATAACCGGGCGCTCTTTAACCTTAATAATCAAAACTTTGTTATCTTGTCCAATAGTTACATCGTCAAAAAAACCTGTCGCAAAAAGGTCGCGTATGGCCTTTTGCAATTGAACATCCGAGACCTCCGAATTAGCTTTTACATCAATCGATGCAAATACTGTTGCTGCCGATACACGCTGCAAACCCAAAACTTGGATATCATCTATCTGATAAATTTCTTGCGCATTAACACTTGATACCGGCGTCAGACTTATAGACAGTCCAATTGACAATCCAATCAGTACTCGCAGACTAAAACTAAGTAAAAACAACTTCATATTTTTCAATTACATTAAGTGGATTAAGAAGGTTGATATCATTAAAAATCAAGCGTCAAGAAAGAATTCGAACTAAATCATTATAATGAACTACAGCCATCAAACTGACTACAGCCAGCAATCCGATTTGATAGCCAATCATTTGTATGCGCTCGGGTAAGGGGCTACCTTTGATAGCCTCTATTAGATAAAACATAATATGCCCACCATCGAGCACTGGAATAGGCAGTAAATTAAACACGCCTAAACTAACACTAAAAAAGGCTAAGAAAGATAAATAATAGGTGAAGCCAGCCGCCGCACTATCACTTGCAACTTGTGCAATGGTGAAGGTACCACCCATATTTTTTACCGACACATCTAGCAGCAGTAACTTTTTAAAAAAAGATAAAATAACAACTATCTGATCGTAGGTTCTTGTAAAACCATACTGAATAGACTCGATTAGTGAATATTCAATTTCTCGAACCATAGTTTCCGGCCACTGCGACGATATGGCCAAGCCCACTTTGCCAATGCGCTTACCACCTTCTAATATGGCCTCGGGTGTCAACGCTAAACTTATCAATTTTTGGTTGCGCTGTATCGATAAATCGATAGCTTTTTCAGGGTTATTACGGACAAAATCTACCCACTTACGCCACGACACTAATTGCTCGCCATTGGCAGCAATGAGTTTATCGCCCACAAGCAGACCGGCGATGTCAGCGGCACCGCCATCGACAACGGTTCTAAGCGTCCAATCTGTTTTTGGCTCTGTTGGCCGCAGCCCTAGCTCACCAAGAATATCGGGACGCTCGGAATCGCCTAACCACTGACTTATCTCTATGGATCTTAGTGTTGACAGACTAGATTCGTTGCCTTGAGAAGAAAAGGGTTTAAGTTCAAACCTAATCGTACCCGTGTCACCAATTCTGGCAACAAGCTTGTCGAAAACGTGATTCCACGTCGGTGTTGTTTTATTATCAATGCTAATAATTTCAAAATCACGTTCTATTTGGGCACGCTCAGCCAGGCTGTTTGGGGCTACGTCACCGACAACAGGAATAATGCCCTTTGTGCCTAACATGGCAAAAATAAAATAAAAGAAAGCGGCCAAGATAAAATTAGCGATAGGACCGGCGCTAACAATAGCGATACGCTGCCAAACAGTTTTTTGGGTGAAAGCCATCGACAAGTCTTCAGATGATACTTCACCTTCGCGCTCATCTAGCATTTTTACATAACCACCCAAAGGGATGGCAGCAACAACATATTCTGTACCTGTCCGGCCTATCTTAGTAAATAAAGGTTTACCAAAACCGATAGAAAACCGCAGCACTTTAACGCCACATCGACGGGCAACATAAAAATGACCAAACTCATGGAAGGTCACCAATATGCCCATTGCTAATAAAAACCAAAGAATTGTTGTTAACATAGCCGTCAAATCACACTATTAAAATTTATTTTCAGGAACATAAGCCGCAGCAGTATAGCAACATTGCAGAGTAATAAATTTATGTTATCACTCTAAGAGGCTTTGCGAGAATATAAACCTAGCATTATTACTTAAGAAAAGACTTTATTATTTGGACTGACAGTTCTCGAGCTCGAAGGTCCTCTTCCAAGACAGCCTCTATGCTCTCCAGTTCAAAGAAATCAGTAGCCGCTATGGCGCGCTCCAACAACTGCGCAATATGACCAAAGCTTATTCTTCCTTCTAAAAAAGCTTGCACTGCCACTTCATTTGCCGCGTTCAGAATCGTTGCTGCAGACGTCGGCATTGATGCAACTGATATTGCTAAGGATAGCGCCGGAAAACGCTCGACATCTGGCTTCTCAAAAGTTAGCCGACTCAAGCTCATAAAATCTAGTGAAGCTACACCGGCGTCCATTCTATCGGGCCATGCAAGTGCATGAGCAATAGGTGTTCTCATATCGGGATGACCCAACTGGGCTAAAACAGAACCATCGACATATTCGACCATCGAGTGAATAATACTTTGTGGGTGGATGACCACCTCGATATCTCTAGGCTTTACATCAAATAACCAGCGCGCCTCTATGAACTCGAGGCCTTTATTCATTAGACTCGCTGAATCGACAGATATTTTGCGTCCCATCGACCAGTTAGGATGATTACAGGCCTGGTCGGGTGTCGCACAATTAATTGCCGCTAACGGCCACTGCCTAAACGGACCACCAGACCCAGTCAGCAGTAACTTTTTAACGCCTTTAGTGCAGGCATTGATACTGCAGGTATCGCGCTTATTACCTGGGATAGGCAGGCATTGAAAAATTGCATTATGCTCGCTGTCAATCGGCAGCAGCGTCGCCCGGCTTTCATGCAAAGCACGCATAAATAAGCCACCGGCCATTACCAACGCTTCTTTGTTGGCAAGCAACACTTTTTTGTTGGCTTTTATAGCCGCCAAGGTTGGCAGCAGGCCGGCTGCACCGACAATAGCTGCCATCACCGTGTCGACGCCTGAGTCTTCCACTACACTTATCAGTGCACTGTGGCCCATTAGCACTTCAGTCTTTGAATTGGCCGCACGCAGCTTTGCTTTGAGCTCTTCTGCAGAGCTTTTATTGCGCATAACAGCATAGATTGGTTTAAAGGTAAGACACTGCTGCGCTAAAATATCTACATTGGTATTTGCGGTTAATGCAAAAATTTTAAAGTTATCCGGGTGCCTTAAAACGACGTCTAAGGTACTCGTGCCTACCGAGCCGGTAGAGCCCAGCACCGTTAATACTTGGCAGCTCGTTAAGCT
>Ga0307488_10005971_pt1 | contig 10052 bp, 12 predicted proteins | sample SB02metaG_FD_202248 | JGI IMG/M metagenome (GOLD analysis project Ga0307488, IMG submission 202248) | Sea-ice brine microbial communities from Beaufort Sea near Barrow, Alaska, United States - SB 0.2 | ecosystem: Environmental > Aquatic > Marine > Coastal | place: USA: Alaska | collected...
CTTACTAAAAGGTTTGACAACACAATGTTGTTCGAGAAAGAGAAAGACATGCTAGATGCATTTTTAGAATTAGTACAAGATGCAGACATACTGTCAGGTTGGAACAGTGAAGGGTATGACATTCCGTACACTGTAGGAAGAATACAAAAGGTATTGAGTTCTGATGATACAAGAAGATTATGCTTTTGGGGTGAAAAGCCTAAAAAGAGAGTGTTTGAGAAATACGGCAGAGAACAATTAAGTTTTGATCTAATTGGTAGGGTACACTTGGACTTGCTAGAACTGTATAGGAAATACACATATGAGGAGAGACACAGTTTCAGACTAGACGCAATAGGTGAACATGAGTTGGATGAGAGGAAGACAGTTTACGAAGGCTCGCTCGATAACTTATACAAGAACGACTTTGGATTGTTCATAGAATACAACAGACAAGATACTGCACTGTTGGCCAAACTAGAGAAAAAATTGAAGTTCATAGAACTAGCCAATGAGATAGCACACCAAAACACTGTGCTACTACAGACAACAATGGGTGCAGTAGCAGTCACAGAACAAGCAATAGTGAACGAGACACACAGACGTGGAATGCAGGTACCGGGTAGGAAGTACAAGAAAGACGGTGAAGAGAATCAACCGGCGGCAGGAGCCCACGTGGCAACCCCACAAAAAGGAATACATGATTGGATCGGATCTGTTGACATAAACTCACTATATCCAAGTGTTATTAGGGCACTGAACATGGGTCCTGAGACCATAGTGGGACAGATTAGGCCAGTAATAACTTCAGCAGAGATCAACAGGGCCAAACACGCCAAGAAATCATTCGCGGCGGCATGGGACAGCCAGTTTGGCAGTTGGGAGTATCAAGCGGTCATGAATCAAGAGAAGGGCACAGAGATAATTGTGGACTGGGAGGACAAGACCAGTGTGCGTATGAGTGCCGCACAACTGTACGAGATCGTATTCGACGGCAACAATAAATGGATGCTAAGTGCCAACGGTACAATATTCACATACGAATACGAAGCAATCATACCAGGTCTGTTGAAACGTTGGTATGCGGAGAGACAGGACATGCAGAAAAAGATGCGAGAGTGCGGAGACAACGAAATCGAAAGAGAGTATTGGGACAAAAGACAACTTGTGAAGAAAATTAATCTAAACAGTCTTTATGGTGCAATACTGAACCCAGGTTGTAGGTTCTTTGACATGAGGATTGGACAGAGTGTGACACTTACAGGCAGGTGTATCACCAAACACATGGCCAGCAAGACCAATGAGATCATCGCAGGAAAGTATGACCACAAGGGAGAAAGTATAGTGTACGGAGACACGGACTCGGTTTACTTCACGGCACACAAGACATTACAAAAAGAGATCAACGAGGGCGTCATACCGTGGACAAAAGATTCAGTTGTGGCACTGTATGACAGGATAGCAGATGAAGTAAATGGATCTTTCAAATCATTCATGACTAAGGGTTTCCATTGTCCAAGCACACGTGGAGAAGTCATAGCGGCGGGCAGAGAGCTTGTTGCATCGAAAGGATTATTCATCACGAAAAAAAGATATGCTGTGTTGTACTACGATAAAGAAGGTAAACGTGCAGACGTCGAGGGCAAGGATGGCAAGATGAAAGCGATGGGACTAGATCTTAAACGATCAGACACACCTGTATTCGTACAGGACTTCTTAAGTGATCTTCTATACATGGTCCTACAAGGCAAACAAGAAAAAGAAGTACTAGAAAAAATCAGCGAATTCAGGGCAGAGTTTAAATCTAGGCCAGGTTGGGAGAAAGGATCTCCCAAGAGAGCAAACAACATGACCAAGTACACAGCGGCAGAGGAAAAGGCAGGTAGAGCCAACATGCCTGGACACGTGAGAGCCAGCATGAATTGGAATAGGTGTAGAGAGATGTACGGCGACAAGTACAGTATGCCAATAACAGATGGTGCCAAAGTGATAGTGTGTAAACTTAAAAACAATCCGTTAGGCTATACGAGTATCGCGTACCCTGTGGATGAGATGCGAATTCCGGAATGGTTCAAAGATCTGCCATTTGACGGAGACGCCATGGAAGCAACAATACTTGATCAGAAGATAGACAATCTTATAGGTGTGCTGGATTGGGACGTACAGTCAACAGAGACCAGTAACACGTTCAACAAACTGTTTGAATTTTAAATAATACTATGTTAAGCATAGAAGAAATAAAATTACTCATTGAAAAATTAGAAAAGGTCAAAAAGGAAGATCTACAGCAACTGATAGATTCAAATCTTAAAATATTGAAGGACATAGAACTGGCCGTTGATGCTAACAACAAAGAAGCAATAAACAGGTTAGACAAGACTCCCGAGTGGTTCAGACGTGATCTTGAGCAGAAAAAATTAATATCCACAATCGACCCCACGCTACAGAAGTTCGTACAAAGCAAGATATTTCAGTTTGCAAAAACAAACATATACAACAGTCTAGAGATCGGTCCAGGTGACGGCATGTTTTCTATGGATTTCAGATCGTGGAGATTGAACTTTTTTCTGGATATACTACTCGATAGGGAGAAAGTGATAAGGAAGAAATTTAACCCCAGACACCACAAGTACCTAAAGTTCTACACAACCCGTAACACCGAATGCTCAAACATACCACAGAACAGTTGTAACTTTGTATTCAGTTGGGACACCTTTGTGTTCTTCACACAACAACACGTGCAACAGTACCTACATGACATAAAGCGGGTATTGATACCTGGAGGTTACGTATTAATACAATACGCCGATTGCCATTATGATCAAGAATTGGATCTGGCCAAGAGGGGATATTGGAACTACAACACTAAGACCGCAATGGAACATATGATAAAGGACGAAGGTTACGAGGTCGTAGAGATGAACCAATTCCGACCTGGTGCCAGTTATGCTGTGTTTCGTAAACCTGGTAAACAAAATCCAGTTGTGTATAAAGTTTCTGAAATAACACTAGACTAAGACCTAAATATCATATACAATAAGAACATTATGATAGACATCTTAAAAGACATCGTTAAACATACGCATGGACTGGGATTCTTGGATCTTGTTAAAATCACTGGGGACGATAAGGAAACTGCAATCGACTCCATGGCAGAAGACAGATCCGTGATCCTGCAGGGGTCTTTCCACAAGCCACAGACGGAGATGACAGGTACGTTCGGTATGCCACAAATGGGCAAACTGGACATACACTTGAAGTGTCCGGAGTACAAAGAGAAGGCGAACATAACTGTGTTGTCCGGTGAGAGAAACGGTGCAACCATTCCTACAGGGATCCATTTCGAGAATGAAAAGGGCGACTTCAAGAATGACTACAGATTTATGAACGCTGAGATCATCAACGAGAAACTTAAGACCGTGAAGTTCAAAGGTGTTAAGTGGGACGTTGAGATTGAACCAAGCGTGGCAAGTGTGCAAAGATTCAACTTCCAGGCAACTGCAAACACTGAACACAACTCGTTTGTTGTGAGAACCGAGGATGGGAACTTGATCTTCACTTTCGGTGACCAGGCATCACATGGTGGTGAGTTTGTATTTGCAACTGACGTTAAGGGAACACTTAACAAAGGTTGGAGTTGGCCAGTAGGACAGGTGCTACAAATACTTAAACTATCAGACTCAGCAAAGGTCACATTACACTTCTCTAACGAGGGTGCGATGCAGGTCTCTGTTGATTCAGGATTGGGCAAGTATCAATACATCATACCAGCACAGGCGCAATAATGACGACAGATAATAGTAAGCAAGAACACTTAGGGGAGTTGAGCAGAGACTTCGCGGTGTTCTTGCCTGCTATATCAAACTTCTACAACACATTCATAAGCAAACAAAGAGTTTCAGAAGGCAAACACATACCAGCAGAGAGAATTCCAAATGGATTCGATAATGGTGTGGAGGGATTGAACTTCATAAATCCTGAGAAGGGCATGTTCACTTATCCCACAGCACTGTACTCGGCGGGACACGCCTGCCTTGACATGGAGAAGGTCAATGACCGGGATCACATGTTCGTTAATAGGGATAGAAAGTTCAGCACAATAGTAGGTGACTCGGGCGGATACCAGATAGGAAAAGGTGTGATCAAGTTTGACTGGAAAGACTTTGAGGGTAACAAAGCAAACAAAGTTAGATCTGACATACTCAATTGGCTAGAACTTACCAGCGATTGGGCAATGACCCTAGACGTGCCCACATGGGCGGCGGATGATCTAAACAGTCCAAAGACAGGACTTACAAGTTTCCAGGACACACTAGATGGAACAATATACAACAACAAATTCTTCCAGAAGAACAGACTGGGACAGACAAAATTATTGAACGTGTTACAAGGAGATGACTGGAACACTGCACAGATATGGTATGACGCTGTCAAAGACTTCGAATTTGAAGGATGGGCAATGGGTGGTATCAACATGTGTGACATGGAAGTCATGCTCAAACGTTTGATCATAATGAGAGATGAGAAGAAACTGGACGGCAAGGATTGGATGCACGTACTGGGTACGTCACAGATGGACTGGGGTTGTTATCTTACACAGGTACAGAGACAGGTCAGAAAACACATCAACCCTAACTTCACAATAAGTTTCGACAGTGCATCTGCGTTCTTGTCGACTGCAAACGGATTGGTCTATACACACAACTCATTCACACCAGATAGATGGTCGTTCGTGATGGACAAGGCACCAGATGATAGAACACTGAAGGGATCTGACATACAGTTTCCATTTGATAGCGGAATAGGACGTAGATTGAAGATGAAAGATGTTTGTTGGTATGGCGAGGGCGACCTAAATAAGAACGGTAAGGTTGGAGCAACTAGTTGGGACAGTTTCAGTTATGTACTAATGATGGCACACAACGTATACAATCAGATCAGAGCAATACAGATAGCAAACGATTTGAACGACATAGAATCAAGAAAATACAGACCAGAAGTGAAACACTGGAGAAAAACAAAAGCAAGTGACAAGACTGATGAGCCGAGCATTTACGTTCCCAGGAACATACTGTACTTCAACACCTTGGTAGAAGAAGTGTTCACTAGCGAGAAGCCGATGGACGTGATTTCAAACGCATCGAGTTATCTAGCAGACATCAGAGGTAACAGGTGGGCTAGGGCCACAGGCGGTGGCAAAGGCACAAACAATTTTAGTTCTTTATTTGAATAGGAGGACAATATGAAGATAGCAAAAAGAAGAAGCAAAAAACTCAAGAAACTTGAGGAAGAACACATATACCTCGACAAGAAGGTTAAGCAACTTACCAAAGATAGGCTCAAGGATAGAAGTACCGAGAGTAAGGACATCCTATCTAGATTGAAGAGGACCAAATTAATGGTCAAGGATGCCATAGCAAAGGCAAAAGCCACGTTGACAAACTAATCAAACCGTAATATAATAAGATATGGACAGAGATTACAAAACAGGCAAGAGTGAGAGTGTAGGTGTATTTTCAGGATTAGAAGTTGAGCACACTCCAGCATTTGGTAAACAAACATTGTTCTTGGCAAGGAATGATCTTTACTATGATCAGATAGAGAACATGGCAAAGAAGGTGGGTGCAGAAGCAGTGTACTTCGGTGCCAACAGGACTTTCATGCACACCCATGCCACACAGATCAATCAAATGATCAGGTTACTACGTAAAGGTTACTACGTGACCATAGATTATCCTCACTCACTACACGACGAAGTGAAAGCACGGTTTGAAAAGATATGGACGCATGAAAAATTCATTCCTTTCTGTTCAATTATTTTTCCGAAATCAGAGGATGACGATAATCTTTGCATCAAGGTGGATGATGTTGATTTCAACAGCACCAATCCGGGCGTATGGACAATGACCATGGACCATTTCAAACAGAGTGCAGGATTCACATCTTGGGAACACTACAAACAAGATGAACCAATTGAGGGGCAAAATGTCAAGAAAGTTGTCTAAAGAATCCCTTGAATACAAAGAAGGTTTAAGAAGTTTTAATGCTTGGATGAAAGGTAATAAAAAACTTGAGAAGATGGGACTGTATGGCACAGACTACTATGTAAGAAGGGTTGAGGAACTAGAAGCAAAAGTAAAAAAATTAGAAGCAATATTAAAAACAAAGGGGAAAAAATGAGTACTGAGGAGATGAGAGATCAAGCATTAACAGAACAAGCCAACAAAGGCCACAAGATGATATGGGTAACTTTCCGAAAGGAAGGTATCCACAAGTATCCGGCGGCACTGGATGATCCAAAACTGGCAACAGGCGACGAGTATGATGTGAGTTTTTTAGGACATCCTCACAGACACATATTCCATTTCAAAGTGGCCATAGAAGTGTTCCACGACGACAGAGACATAGAATTCATACAGTTCAAAAGATGGATGGAGAATATGTATGCGGACGGCACAATGAAACTTGATTACAAAAGTTGCGAAATGATATCAGACGAGTTGTACACAGCAATAACAAAAAGATATCCAGGAAGAAAAATTGAAATAGACGTTAGTGAAGACGGTGAGAACGGATCACACGCGGTGTATGAGATACCTGTAGCAGGAGGCATCTAATGAAGGAAATTAAATTCAAAGAGAAAAGAGCAACATCAAGGATGGGATACCTACCCATAGAAGGTGGTGGATTGAACGCTTCGTACACAACGGTTGACGCAGTTGCGAATATTTGTGCAACAGCAGGCAACTTGGGAATGAAGTATGGAAAAGATTTCATCTGGTCAGGTACAGACTGGGATGACGGAGATGATGACTGTATCACACTGTTGGTGAAGGAAGACAAGTATGAGTCTTTCATGCACCTAGCCCTACAGAATGATCACAGGATAAAACACACAAGCACGGGCGAAATCAAACTGATCAAGGAGAGGAAATAATGAGAGTACCATACACGAACTTTAAAACAAGAGAAGGTGACACTGATGAAGTTGGTGGTTGCACATTCATAGGCGGATCCTGGAAAGACGTAGACACAGCAGAAATATTTGACGATAAGAAAATAGTAGTGTTCGCACTACCAGGAGCATTCACCCCTACTTGCAGTTCACAACAAGTCCCAGGCTATGAAGCAAAGTATGACGAATTAAAAGCATTAGGCATAGACGAAATTTACTGCCTATCTGTAAATGACGCATTCGTGATGAACGCTTGGTTCAAGGACACCAACGTGAAGAAAGTTAAAGCGATCGGAGACGGCGAAGGCGTGTTCACGCAAGGAATGGGTATGCTGGTCAACAAACCAGGCCAGGGTTTTGGAATGAGATCGTGGAGATATTCAATGCTAGTCGACAACGGAGAAGTTGTAAAAGTATTTGAAGAACCTGGCAAGAACAACGCCAGCGAAGACAACGATCCATTTGAAGTATCTGACGTTGATACAATGATAAAATATGTGAAGGAAAATGTATAAACCTTTACCAGATGGATTGACTGTAAAAGAATCAGATGTGCAGGGCCTGGGCCTATTTGCCACAAAAAATTTTGATGCAGATGTCGTGCTTGGTATTGTACACGTGTTGAATAAGAATTTCCCACATGGCAGTATAAGGACGGCTTTGGGTGCATTCTACAATCACTCGGACAATCCCAACTGCAAGAACGTTGCAGGTTTTTGGCACCAATTGCCCGTAAAGTACCTAATTACAACTAAAGCAATAAAAGAAGGAGAAGAACTAACAGCGGCGTACACTTTGTACAAAGATTTTAATGACAAGTGGGAATAAATCTGTTATACTAAAACTATGAAAATATTTTACATGGGCCTAGAGCCATACGAAGGCAGATACACATTACAATTACAAGACTGGACTGAACGTGCTTACAAAAAAAGAGGCATAGAATATGTTGTCGTTCCAGGTACCACAATAGACGACACAAAAGCGATCAGTGTAGGACAGGTTCTGGATGCACACGGAAGATCATACTTTGGCATGAGCCAGATGATGAACTTGGTACAGATGATGCGTAATGGTGAGGTGACCAAGGACGATATAGTGTTCTTTGAAGACATGTTCCAACCAGGCATGGAATCATTGCCCTACATATTACATCAAGTCGAAGATAAGCACAGACCAACGATATATCTGAGATGTCTAGCACAGGCAATAGATCCAGATGACTTCGTACACGTATGGGGAATGAGCAAGTGGATGAGCATGTATGAACAGATGTGTAATGAAATACCCAACGTAAGAATACTAGCGACCAATGAAGAGATGGTTGCACATATGCGTATAGCAAACTGGTCGGCACCAATTTACAACATTTCAGGACTAAGTTTTGGCAAGGAAGAAGTACAGGGCAGGGTACCAGACAGGAAACCTTTCATAGAGAGAAAACAGAGAGTTATATTTGGAGCGAGATGGGATCAAGAGAAACAGCCACATTTCTTCATGACATTGGCATTGAAATACAAACAGAAACATCCAGATGTAGAATTCGCCATATGCCAAGGTGGCCCTCTAAGATCAAACAATCAATTCTATGTTGATGAAGCCAAGTATCTTGCAAAACAAGGCACAATCACAATACACGAAAATTTAAAGAAGAATGAGTACTACGAACTACTTGCAGATTCGAGAGTCATGTTCAACTGTGCATTACAGGACTGGGTTTCGAACACAGTCAGTGAAGCAGATGCAATGGGTTGTAACACACTGTTTCCGGCATACAGATCATTCCCAGAGACCTTCGCAAATGACCACACGAGAATGTATGTGCCTTGGTCAGAGCAAGACGCAATGGACAAACTTGAAGTATTATTAAGCAAACCATCCCCTAGTATAGGTAAGATTTCTGATTGGACCGACGGTACCATAGACAGGATGATAGACATTATGACAGGCAAGGGTGAACAATGGAGAAGAGATGGACAACACTACAGAAACACAGTATCAGAACCCAAATATTAAAGGAGTAAGCAAGGCTGTACTGGTCACAGGCGGAGCAGGCTATGTGGGCTCGCACACCTGCAAACTGTTGGCCAAGAACGGATACACCCCGATAACAGTTGATCGTCATTACAGAGAAAACTTGAAGTCATATGGTCCAACTCACAACTTCAAACTACCACAGGAAGTGGACAGACTTGATGAAATAATCAATAGGTACAACATAACCAGTTGCATACATTTCGCAGGCAGTACAAGTGTGCCCGAGAGTGTTGCAAATCCATCTTTGTATTACAAGAACAATTTCATAGTAACGGTATCATTGCTGGACAAACTAATAGAATGTGGTGTCAAAACATTCGTGTATAGTTCTAGTGCGGCCACTTACGGTGATCCAGGATTCAGGAAGTGCAGGGAATCAGATGTCGCCAACCCTATCAGTGCATATGGTGGTAGCAAACTGATGATGGAGATGCTGTGTAGAGACTACTTGAAGGCATATGGACTATCAAGTGTTGGATTGAGATATTTCAATGCCGCTGGGGCAGACCCAGAAGGCGAAGTGGGCGAACTACGTGAGAAAGAAACACACATAGTACCATTGGCAATTGATGCCGCGAGACAAGGCAAGACATTCAAGATATTTGGTGACAAGTATGACACACCAGACGGAACGTGTGTAAGAGATTATGTACACGTGATGGATCTAGCAGATGCACACATCAAAGCGTTGAACTATGCCGCAGAAAATTCTGTATCAGAAGTGTTCAATCTTGGATCAGGTGCACCAGCATCTAACCGAGAACTTCTAAATACAGTGCAGAAACACGCAGGTGAAATGAAAATAGAAATGCATGACAACAGACCAGGTGATCCTGCATACTTGGTAGCAGACATAGACAAGGTAAAGAAAGAGTTAGGATGGGAGCCAACACAGAGTTCTATTGACAACGTGGTGGCGACTGCTGTACAATGGTATAACAAGACACACAAGAAGGAAATACAATAATGAGCGAAGATATTTTAAAAGATAGTTGGATGCCAGAAACACCTATTAGTAAAAAGATAAAAGAGAGAATTAAGAAGGCAGGGAAAAGATTTCACTCCAATGACAACATCTCCG
>Ga0307488_10005973_pt1 | contig 10049 bp, 17 predicted proteins | sample SB02metaG_FD_202248 | JGI IMG/M metagenome (GOLD analysis project Ga0307488, IMG submission 202248) | Sea-ice brine microbial communities from Beaufort Sea near Barrow, Alaska, United States - SB 0.2 | ecosystem: Environmental > Aquatic > Marine > Coastal | place: USA: Alaska | collected...
AAGTATTGACAGTATGACGAATTTACCCACCCAGTTCTCAACTTGTCGGGGCGCGAGCGCTGATTGACGCAAGCAGGGGAAATAGGCGCGCGGCATCGTCGCCAGACCCTCGACCACGCCGGCGGCAGACTTCCCGACGACTGACACCTCTCCGACCGCTAATCGACGATGGCTTATTTCGACCAACGCGCCGTGGAGGATACGGCAAGACAATTCGGGTACAGATTGTGCGAGGAGCAGACAGGCCAACGCAAGCTTGGGTTCGACCGCATTGTCGGCGACGGCACCCGCGAGCTGGTGGAGGTGTGGTGGAGCACGGCAGGGGTTTCATTGAGACCGAGCATGAAGCTGGACGTCGCGTAGCGACGGAGCGAGTCCGCGCGTCGTCTGTCAGTATGAGCTTCATCCGGAAGGTGAGCCATACGGCAGGTCCGATTATGTTCGAGTGCTTGCTCTCAATGACCCTCCTAAACGGGGACGGTGGGGACGGCGCTTACGCACCCGCGCCAGGGAACTACAAAAATGCGTCGCGGACAAAACGCGGCAGGAAATGCGAGGCCGGTGTCGTGGAATGGGCTGATGGATATCTTCGATAATCCGAGGAAGGGCCTGCAGATATTGCTTGACGATGACGGCGAGTTCCAAGTCATAGCATACCATTTGACCCAATAATCAGGGGTTCACATCGCGTGTCGATGACGTGGCGGGCAAGTGTCTGGCAGACATTGCTCGCCAAGTCATAGGATGTCATTGGACTCAAGAAACGGGGGTTCAAATTGCGTGTAGATGTAGATGACGGGGCGAGCATTGCCTGCCAGGCCATAACCCGTAACCCGAGGGTACACACCGACCACGGTTACCAAAGGAGGCAGGGGCTTACACTCGTTCACATTACAGCTCAACGTGAGCTGTCTTTGTGCCCACGTAACCCAAGTTGACGCATGAATGTGTCCCAATGTGCTTGAGTTGAGCCCTAACGTGAACGAGTGTACGCCCCTGAAAGGAGGCCGCAAGCACAAAAGTGGAATGTATATGAACGGCCAATGAGCACGCCGTATGACCGCCCCGCGCACGTGGCCCCCGCGCCCTACACCCCCGTGAAGCCGCCGCGGTGGGGCGGTGCAAGTTGGCAGCATCACAACCGTGTTGAAAGCGCCTGGTTGCGCTTTAGACTTATAGTGATGAACCGCTTTACTTATAGTGATGAACCGCTTTCAAACGTTGCTTTCAATTTATACTTGCGCCGCTACACCGCGGGCTGCGAAGGACGTGCCGTGCCTGGCGTGCGGTAAGCTGTACCGCGGTATGATTGGCTCCGTGTCTCACTTCGAATCGGGTAGGGCCTGGCAGATATTGCCCCCCAGCCACGTCATCTGACGCATATTGAACCCTCGTTGCATGAGTGGAATAGAATCTTATGACGTGGCGAGCAATGTCTGCCGGGCCCTAGAATCGGGTGCGTGTCCGAAGTGCCCGGGAGCAGCCGCGGCGCGCGAGCAGGCGTACAACGTGGCGAGCCAACAGGACCGGGGCGGCCGCTTCGTGATGAATCAGCAGCTGCTCGGTAACGGCGAGGGCGGCGGCGGCGGGTGGCAGGCGGGGGCCGTGCACTCGTGCTTAAATTAAGTATCTCCGAGCAGGTGTTCAATAGGCCGATTATCGCTTTCCGTGCTAGGCGCTGACGCTTTGCCCGCAACTCTGTATGGGCATTCAACCAGGCGCCCGCTTTCCCGCGCAGAGAGCTGACGCTTTGCCCGCAACTCTGTATGGGCATTTCGCCCAGGCGATATACCGAAATCGGCCCATTAATTAAACCTCCACAGAAACGAGTGTGGGGCCCTGCCAGCGGGAGCACGGTGACAACTACAGCTGCCCCCACTGCAACAAAACCTTTAAGGCAGCGCCTTACACTAGTCCCTTTTCCAGCCCGGTCAGTCAACTAAAGCTGCCAGCCCGGTCAGTCAATTAAAGCTGTCCAACTTTGACTGGCGCATAATGCACAGCTGTGATTTTTCCCTGAAACGAGCAAACCACTAGAGCTAGAGCTATTCTCCCAATTAACACCTCGGAGACACTCAAGTTAAACTCAGTGTCGGAGGGACATGTCCCTCTGGTCTTCTCGAAATCGAGGATCTATTAATTCAAGGATCGCGACGCCGTCGGACTGTCGGCGACCCGGTCGTCGGGATTTCTTAATGGACAGTTCTGATTGGTCGAACGGGATTCGGTACCACATCTTCGATACCAGACCCGACACTGAGTTTAAGTTGAACCGGGAAGTAGTGTGAGGCCGTGCTTGAAGGCGATGACCGCCATGCTGCAGCACCAGGACAGCAAACAGCGGTGCCGGGACGCGCGTGACGCCCAAGCCGGTGCGAACAATTACCTCATGCTCGGGGAATCGGGGGGATATGGGTCCGGGGAATATGAGATCGGAGGAAGTCAGTTCGGGGGATATGAATCCAGGGGATATGAGTCCGGGGGATATGAGTCCGCGGGATATGAGTCCACGGGATACTAAATAGCCGGCTGGAAACCGGATCGTTGGCACGCAGTTTACTTCTGCGATACTTATGCTGATTGTAAAGAGCTAGGCTATAGTTCAACAGTGATACTGCACCTCCCGCATCGTTCCAAAGAATTGTTAAACATCCTGGAGTGGGGTGCAGTGTCCCAATTTGCAGTGCGCGCGAAAGGCATTGTCACGCCGTCAGATTCGCACCGTCCTTCATCTTCCTCAACTCCTCAACTCATCAACCTGCCGTGACGTCAAGCTGTGGTTGAATGTGAAAGCACAACTTGAGAGCAGTTTGACATACGCCTACTCGTATGTCTCAATGTTAGTTTCAATAGCTGCAGCGAGGCAAGCATCAGAGTGCAGCTATTTTGTACTTTGCCTATTTTCTTCATATCAACGTCGTATCGAAACGGTGCCGTGCAGATGCGGGCGCGGGTGTGTGATGTCACATATTGGGGACATGAGGGTCGAGCGATGCCACAGGCTTTCTGGTTGTTGTGCGGCTGATGTCCGTGTAGTGGTGCGGCGTGTGACGGAGTGAGGCACGACGTAGGACTGCTGTTCATGCTCCGGGTGGACGACCGAGGGCAGTGTATGTGCGGATCCGGTTGGGGGGCGTCCCTCAGGTGTCAGGATCCGCTCATCATATCGTCAAGACTAGCGCGAGCGTCCAGTGGCGTCCCCGGTCCCGGCCACACTCTCACACAACACCTAAGAGGCGTCGGAGCCTGCTCCGGTCCCCGAACGCGCGTCCACTCGCGCCACTCTCGGGACCTTCTTGGTTGAGCCTTGAATCCATTGAAGCTGGGCGCCTCAGCGCACCACGTAACCTTCGAGATGCCTCGCAAGGGCGGGGGCCGCGGCGACCACCTAGATTGGAGCAGCGACGACGACGACGACGACGCCGGGAAAAGCAACATCACCTTCAACACCACCTCCGGGAAGAAGGCCGGCAAAAAGAAGGGGAACGGCGTCGGTGGTGGGCACGGCGGCAGCAAGGGTCATATTCATGGTTTGGATTTGCTGCACGCGCGAGTGCACGGGGAGCAAGCCGCAGCCGCCGGGGCCGGGGGCGGGGGCGGGGGCGGGGGCAGCGCTGGCAGCGACGGCGGGGGGGCGGGGCGGCGCGCGCCGGCGTTCGCGCTGCGCGATGGAGATGCGAAGGAGATCCGAGGCGGCGGCGGCAACGGCGGCGGCAACGGCGGGAAAGGGAAAGGGAAAGGGAAGACTTCGGTAGGCACCCCCGGCGAGGCTCCACGATGCCCCCCCGAGTTGCTGGAGATGTTCGGCGGCGCGCTGTCCCCCGACATGGTGCAGACGGTCTTCGCGCAATGCGGCCACGCCGCCGACGCCGCCGCCGAGGCGCTCCTGGCCATGACCCTCGGCGACCAGCCACCGCCACAACTACAACCACCGCGTGGCGATGGCGGCGGAGGTAGCGGAGCAGCGAGGGCGCGAGAAGATGGCATTAGCGGTAGCGGCGGCGGTGGCGGTGGCGGCGGTAGCGGCGCATGGGGACCGCGGAGGAATGGCGGTGTTGGCGAACTAGTCGGCGGCGGCGGCGGAGGCAGTAGTGGAGGCGGCGGCGGAGAAAGTAGTGGCGGCGTCGGCGGAGGTAGTAGCCGCGGCGGCGGTGGAGGTGGTAGCGGCGGTGGAGGTGGTAGCGGTGGCGGCGGTGGAGGCGGTAGCGGCGGCGGCGGTGGAGGCGGTAGCGGCGGCGGCGGTGGAGGCGGTAGCGGCGGCGGCGGCGGTAGTAGAAGTAGCGGCGGCGACGGCAGCGGAGGAGGGCGGGGAGACGGCGACGCCACCGACCAACCGGACCTGTGGGACACGCTGCCAGCGGAGATGCGGCTGCTGATCCTGGAGCACCTGGGCAGGGGCTTACACTCGCTCACTTTTCAGCTCAACTTGAGCCGTGTTTGACACACACAAAGCACCCAAAACACCCAAAACACCCCACAACAATCCCTTAACACGTGCTACACAACCCCTACGCGCATCCCCTATCCCATAAAAGGCGCTCAAGTTGAGCTGAGACGTGAACGAGTGTAAGCCCCTGCACCTGGGTCCGCGCGAGGCGGCGCGGGCGGCTGCAGGGCCTCACACGCCGTCCTGTCTATCTGCTCATCGTGCACCCCAACACAATCGCCCCATCCTCATCCCTGGCCTGACTCGGCGTCCTGACTTGCGGTTAACAGTGGCCTCGCGCACAATGGTGCCTGGTCTGTGAGTAAGTCAGTTCAAGTAAGTCACTTCTTTGGTAAATTACCAAATTACGTATTTGACTTTTGGCCAATGGCCAAACGGGCCAAAACACTGTATACAGTACGAGATACTACCCACAGTAACCTCACAGACCAGGCACTGGTGTGAGGCCCTAGGCGGCGGGGACGTGCAAGGACCTGGCCGCGACGGTGCGAAGCTGGCGAGGCAACGCGCGCGGGTTGACGCTGCCGCCCAAGCTCCGCCCGCCCGCCCTCACCTCCATGGCAGGGGCTCACACTCGTCCACTTTTCGGCTCAACTTAAGCGCTTTCTCCGGGATGGGGGGTACATGTCGTGGTTGTCTAGCGGGTGTGTAGGGTGTGTGTAGGTTGTGTTAGTCAGTTAGGGGGTTTTAAGTCGGTCTACGGTGTATTTTATGTCAGAAGCGGCTCAGGTTGAGCTGAAAAGTGGACGAGTGTAAGCCCCTGCCCCATGGCCCTCGCCTACCCCAACATCACCTCGCTCTCGCTGCGCCGCTGCGCGCCACAGCTGGCGACGCCGCGGGACTTACTTCGGATCCTTGAGGCAGCGGCGCAAGGGCCAGCTGGACGGACAATCCGCGCGGTCGACCTCGAGGTAGGGCCTGGCGGATTATGCTCGCCACGTCATAGGCTGCAGTTTAACTCAAGACACGAGGGTCTAAAATATGGATGATGTCGTGGCGAGCATCATCCGCCAGGCCCTACCTCGAGGGGTGCGACGCTGCCGTGAGCGACGCCGACGTCCCCGCGCTCCTGGACGTGTTCCCGGCGCCGAATGGTCAGCTGGGGGGGCTGACCAGTTTGGGGCTGGCCAGGTGTTCACGGCTGACTGACAAGGGCGTGGCCGCCCTCGCCGCGCACCCCAGGGCGGCGGATCTCGAGAGCCTCTCATTCGCCGGGTGCACTCCCGGGCAGGGGCTTACACTCGTCCATTTTTCGGCTCAACTTGAGCGCTTTCTGTGGGATAGGGTAGGGGTTGCATGTAGGGGTTGTTTTTGGGATGTTTAGGAGGTGTCAGGGGTTGTTAAGGGATGTTTAGGGTGTAATATGTGTCAGAAACGGCTCAGGTTGAGTTGAAAGGTGGAATAGTGTAAGCCCCTGCTCCCGGGGTGACCTCCGCGGGTCTGGCGCTGTTGCTGGCCGGTCGGTCAGGGGGCTTGCCCCGGCTGGGTCGGCTGGACGTGTCGGGGTGCCTGGGCATCAAGGGCGCCGTGTCGCTGCCGCCGCTGCTGACCGTGTCGTCGCTCCGCGCGATGCACCTGCCGTCGCTGACTGCGCTGACCGTGCAGCTGCCGCCCGCCGCGCCGCTCGAGCACCTGGCGGCAGGGGCTTACACTCGCCCACTTTTCGGCTCAACTGAAGCCGTTCCTGATACAAAATGCACCCTCCATACCCTCTAATACCCCCTAAAACCTCCCAAACACCCACTACACAACCCCTAAATGCCCCCCCTATCCCACAGAAAGCGCTTACGTTGAGCCGAAAAATGGACGAGTGTAAGCCCCTGATTGGCGGTGTCGGAGTGCCGCGCGCTGACCGCCCTCCACGTCAGCGGCGCGCGGCTCAAGACCCTCAACGCCGCAGGGTGCAAGAACCTCACGAGGTTGGAGCTCCACTGCAAGGCAGGGACTGACACTCGTCCACTATTCAGCTCAACCTGAGCCGTTTTGGTCACCTACTCGTGTCCCCCTGTCTAATAGACTGGGGGAAAACCATGCACCAAACGTATCCAACGAAATGTGCTTACGTTGAGCCGAAACGTGAACGAGTGTAAGCCCCTGCTGCAAGGCGTTGGACTCGCTGGTAATGAATAACTGCTCGAGCCTGAGGGCACCGATGCACTTCACCTGCCCCGCGCTGTGCGCCGAGCTCAACCTCAACGGCTGCACGTCCTTGGTCGCCCCGGCGCTCGCCGGGATGGTGCGCGGGGCGCCCAGGCTGCGGCGCCTGAGGGCCGACGGCTGCGCTTCGCTCGACGGGGAACTGTCGCTGGCGTCGAGGAGCCTGGTGGAGGTCAGCGCGGAGGGGTGCCAACGCCTCGGTTCGCTGCGTATCGCGGCGCCGCTGCAGTCACTCGCGGCCAAGAACTGCCGGGCGCTGACGGTAGGGCTGGAATGTGCCTTTGCTGGACATGTGGTTTTAATAAGATCGTGCAAAAATAACGGCTGAATTCCGTTCGGACCAACCTGTAGAGACCGCTCGAATGATTGGGAAGCCTGTTGTGTGAGTCCTCCAGGTTTTAGCCCCTTGTGCATTGATGTACATGTCATCCAAAGTCTATGACGTGGCACGAGTAAACGATGCTCGCCACGACGTTTAGACCCTCGTGTGCTGGATGAAACGAGAGCTATGATGTGGCACAAGTTAATGATACACCTGGCCTTGATCGGCGGCAGTGTGGATCGAGGACCCGCCGCCGCCGGAGGAGGGCGAAGAAGGGGGAGGTGGAGGGGAAGATGAAGCGGCGCGGGAAGCCGAGGAGGCGCGGCTGCGGCTGCTCGTGAATCAGCGGCTGAGGGTGGACCTGAGAAACTGCTCGAGCCTGGCGCGGCTGGTGGGCAGGGGCTTACACTCGTCCACTTCTGAGCTCAACCTGACACGTCTTTGGTTCCTGAACCACTGAACCCCCCCCAGTGTGCATCTAAAGGTGCTCACGTTGAGCCGGAAGGGGATGAGTGTAAGCCGCTGCTGGTGGGTGTGCGGGCGGCGGCGGTCGGCGGGCGGCTGAGCGTTGACCTCACGGGGTGCGCATCGCTCCCAGGCGGTGACGGTACCTCCGTCAATGTCGTGTAGACCCTAAACCCTGAACCCTAAACCCTAAACCCTAAACCTTAGATCGCGAGGGCGGGGGCGGCAGGGGCGGCACCCCTGCAATTTCGCGTGATTTCGAGGTGGTGACCTAGTCTTGCGAACGCGTTATTAGACCATGGTTTTAGGAACGAGTCTCGCTGGTATTATCACAACGAAGTGAACAGTGTGTGTAGTACATTATCGAGGGTGGGTCGAGCGTTAAAGCGCCGCCACCGTAAGTCATGTGAGCATCGTGTGCATCGTACGCATCGTGAGCGTTGCCGTCATCGCCATCGCGTTGGCATCGCCGCATGATCTCAGCGTCACGCTACAGAGACAGAAAGTCGCCTGCGCACAGGGGCCAGGGCGAAAGCCTGGTGCCTCTCTATACACGCGAAAGCGTCTCTCTCTGTCTCTCTCTCTCTCAAGTCGCCTGCACGTGTGTATGCAGGCACCAGGCTTTCGCCATGAGCGCCAAAGAGAGACAGAGGCGTGTCTGCGTGTACAATGAGGCGGCAGGCTTTCGCCCTGGACCCGTCATTGCTATCACGCGGTGTCGTATCCGTGTTGACTTCTGGCACTAGCAGCACCCAAACATGGCACCGATGTGTAGCGGCGCAAGTTGAAATTGAAAGCAGATGATCATGTTTTGCAAACGCTTAGTTCCAGGCGCTTTCAACGTCGGTCGGATAGGGTCAATCCGCACCCCCTCACCGATGGAGGTCACCAGCGTGGCGGCGAAGAAGAGCCAGAACGAAAAGCCCTAGTTGTAGCGGCGCAAGTTGCAATTGAAAGCAAACGTTGAAAGGAATTTAGGATATTATAGTTTCAAGCGCTGAAAGCATAGGCGCTTTCAACACGGGGTTTGATGCTGTCAACCTGCACCACCCTACCCAGTAGCTCTCCACGCGCCCCGCCGCGCCAGTGCCAGGGCCAACAAAAATCACACGCACCGCATCATGGCCCTCAGGATACCATGTCACTCGACGTGGCAGATGTCACTCGCTGTGGCAGATGTCACTCGACGTGGCAGATTACTCGCGTGACATCCTCCACCCTACTCAATGTCAATCTGGACCCCATTGTCCTGCGCCTCCCGCTGCTCGTCGCGCGAACTCTTGATGTCCAGCAGAATCCACAGGAAAACCAGAAAACCCGCGGCAGGGTCAAGATGGATGCTCACTACGTCATAGGATGGCGCCTTAAATCAGTGTCGGGTCTGGCATGGAAGATATGGTATCGAGTTCCGTTCGACCAATCAGAACAGTCCAAAGCAATCGTCTCACCGACCATGTATCTAGCAGACCGACCTGGTCGCGTTCCTTGAGTAAATAGACCAACGGTTTCAAGGAGATTGAAGGGAGTAGTCCCTCCGACACTGAGTTTGACTCAATTCGAGTACAGGAGGGTGAACAATGAGGTGATACGAAGCGGCACGCGCCCTACGCGGCCCAGCCACAGAGCACCTGGATGGTGATGGACACACCGTGGCGTGCGCGGCGGCCCTCGGTGTAGCGACGCAAGTTGAATTTGAAAGCAACATTTGAAACTGGTTTATCACATTTTACTTTCAAGCGCTTAATTCCAGGCGCTTTCAAAACACGGGATGCAACCTGTCAGCCTGCACCGCCTCACCCCAGCGCACCCGCCGCCGCACAAAGCGCACAGCAGCATCACAATCAGCCGCATCGCGCCTTGGGCCGCGAAGCAGGGGCTTACACTTGTTCACTTCTCAGCTCAACTTGAGCCATTTCTGACACAAAACACACTTTGAACACCCCCTGATGACCCCTGACACCCCCTTTGCACCCCTTTGCACCCCCTAAACGACTCCTAAATGCACCCCCTTTCCCAGAGAAAGCGCTCACGATGAGCCGAAAATCGGACGAGTGTAAGCCCCTGCCGCGAAGGCCAGCGTGAGGCCCCGCACCACCTGAAAGCGCGTGTCGTAGTCCTTGCCCCAGACGCCGGGCCGACTGACTACTGCTCGCCACGTCATATGATGTTCTTAAACTCCTTTCCTTAGAAATGACATGCTACATGGTATCATCTTGAGTATGAGGGGTGGGGTGATGCCAGTTGGCTCAATAAACGAGGGTTCGTACATGTGGTGGATAACGTGGCGAGCACTGGTACACTATGTGGTGGATGACGTGGCGAGCACCGCACACTATGGTGGTGGATAACTTGGCGAGCACCGGTACAGCATATGGTGGATGACGTGCCGGGTGTTCTCCACTCGTCCTACCCAGATGTCTGAGTACAGGCTCATGTCCTTGGTGCAGGGCCCCGCATTCGTCCCCTTTTCAGCTCAACTTGTGCACCATCGAGGGATTATTTGAGTGGGGTCAGGGACAGAACGGCGCAATCTGATCTGGACAAGGTGACGATGCTAGGTACCTTTGAGAGAACATTTAGGTGGGGTCAGCCGTCAGCCGTCAGGGACAACCGGCTTAAACTCAGTGTTGGGTTTGGTATCGAAGGTAGAGCTATGGG
>Ga0307488_10005974_pt1 | contig 10048 bp, 16 predicted proteins | sample SB02metaG_FD_202248 | JGI IMG/M metagenome (GOLD analysis project Ga0307488, IMG submission 202248) | Sea-ice brine microbial communities from Beaufort Sea near Barrow, Alaska, United States - SB 0.2 | ecosystem: Environmental > Aquatic > Marine > Coastal | place: USA: Alaska | collected...
CGTTTTCTGTCTCTGAAACTATGACAAAGTGCGTGAAACCACTTAGACACGTAGCAACAAGTAGTACTAATCGTCCAAATGGACCGTTCTAATTGGTCGAGCGGGCACGAAGTCAGACTAAGGAGCACTAAGTCAGACTAAGTAGCACTAAGTCAGACTAAGTGTCTAAGTGGTTTGGCGCACTTTGTCATACCCAACGTGTACTACAAAAAGTGCGCATGTCAAGCCGAGAAGGGGACGAGAGTAAGACCTTGCTCCCAGGGCGCGGCGGGCAACGACATAAACTTCGACCTGGAGGCGTGCGAGGACCTGGTCAACCCTGAGGAGGTGCGCGGTAACATCTGCATCGTGGCGCGCGGCTCCTGCTTCTTCAGCACCAAGACCCTGGTAGGGAGATGCAGGTTGACCCCAGGTTGACCCCAGGTTGACCTCAGGTTGACCCCCCAGATTGACCCCAGGTTGACCCCAAGCTGACCCCAAGTTCAACGCGCTTGGTTGCAGCGCTGAGAGCCCTTTAAGTAAGCTGGTGCGCTTTCAATACGCGCTTTCAGTTCCAACTGGTGGCGCTACACCCCGGCGTGCCAGCGCGCGGGGGCCATCGCCGCCATCATCGTCAACACCGACTTCGCCGAGGGCGCCGCGGACAACTGGGCGGGGCGCTTGACGGTTAATGCGCACCCCCGCCACGTCATTCACCACATCTTAGATGGTCAATGCGCAAATTCGCCAGGTCACATACCACATATTGGGCCCTCAGCTCTTGAGTGAAGCGCCGCCTGGTGATGTGGCTGCATATGACTCGGCAGGCCCTAAAGCTGGGTGAGCTCGCACAACCCGGGCACCATCACGATCCCGACCGTGTCGTACGGCGGCGCGCAGGCCAACCAGATGCTCAAGGAGATGTTCGATCTGCCGGGCGCCGCGGCAGGGTCGCACACTTTGCGAATGACGAATGACGAATGACGAATACATTCGCGAGTACGGATGACGACTGCCACTAACATTCGTCACTTGCTCGCCCTGACTCCCCAGACTGTCACTCACGGTCATCACTCACTTGCCCGGCTTCCCCGAATGACACGAACATTCGTTACTGACTCGCCCGAGCACCCCCGAGTGTGCGCCCCTGGGTGGCGGCGGCGTTCAATGCGGCGGAGTCCATGCTGGACTACGAGGCAGAGGCGGAGGCGGAGGTGGCGGCGGAGGTGGGCCTGGCGCAGTCCCCCACCTCGGCCCAGGACTACGACTTGTTCGACGAGCTCGAAGCAGGGCCTTCCGGCGCCCACTCCTCCACTTCTCTTACGTCAACCTGCTCCATCTTGGTCACTGAGACCACCCAACGCATCCTTCGAAAAGTGTTTACGTTGAGCCGATGAGTGGACGATGGTTTGGCCGTTGACAAAGGCCGCCACAGCCGCGGCCGCCGCCGACGGCAGAGCCGCCGACTTCTACACCCGCAAGGTGCGCGTGAAGGTGTACACGTACGAGTGCCGCGCGCCCTCCGCCTGCCCGGCCTGCGCCCCCGGCCTCATGTCCCCCGCGGACAACTGCACCGCGGCGGCGTGCCCCGGCATGGACGACTCCTACGCCGTCAACTGCTCCGGTCGCGGCCTCGGCGCCCACGGTAGGTCCACCGCTACTCATGCATTGGCTACAGGACCCAAGCCAAGAGAGCCAAATCACCCAAACGAGCCGCCAAGGGACCCAAACGGACCCAAGCAGAGGAAGCCAAATCACCCAAACGAGTGCACGTGTGGCCCTGGTCAACGGCGGGTGCTCGGTGGCGCCCGGGGGCGGCGGCTTCCAGTGCTCCTGCGCGGACGGGTTCGCGGGGGCGGACTGCTCGGAGGACCACCCGCCGCCGGAGTTCATGTCCTCGGTGGAGGCGATGCTCATGGAGGCCGAGGCCGGTGACCCGGCAGGGAGGGTGCTCAGAACGACCACTCCACCGACGTTGAACCTTCCTGCTCCTCCTCTCTCCTCCCTCCTTCGTCCCTCCTTCCTCTATCTCTCTTCTCTCCTCTCTCTCTCCCCCCCTCCTCTCTCCTCTTCTCCCTCCTCCTCCTCCTCCTCCTCCTCCTCCTCCTCCTGCTGATCCTCCTCCTGCTGCTCTGCGCGCCTGCATGTGTCTGAGCATTCATCCTGAAGGCAAAGCATGCTCCGATCTCGGCCGAGTGCGTGTTCGCAATGACCCTGCTAGCAGGTGGCTGCGGAGGAGATGGGCCTGGACGCCGGCGGCGCCCTGACCGTGCCACGCGGCGCCAACTTCTCGTTCCCGTTCCGCGCCACCGCCGTGCCCGGGGTGTCCCTGCGGTACTTCATCGAGGGCGCCGGGCGCGGCGTGCCGGGCGCCTCCATCGACCCCAACACGGCAGGGGCGGGACACTCCTCCACTTCTCACCTCAGTTTCGGCCGCTTTTGTCACTGTACCGCTTTAGCCACCCAGTGTACCTCCCAAACGGTGCTCAGGTGAAGCCGACAAGTAGAGGAGTTTAAGTCCCTACCAGACGGGCGACTTCACCCTGGACACCAGCCTCCTCGCCGCCGTCGCCTACCCGCCTTCGCCCATGGCACGGGGGTTATCGAGAACAAGAACAAGCACTCGGCCGGCGTTGAATCTCACCCTCCTCCTCCGGGCGTCTGTATGTCTATACGACATTTCACCCTGACGGTGCCCGGTAAGCCGTGCTCCGATCTCGCTTCGAGTGCTTGTTTTAATGATCCTCTCTGACGGAGCCGGCGCCGCCCGCCGCCCCCGCGTCATACGCCTTCCGCATTGCGGCGGTCGACGCCCTGGGTGGGAGGCACGGCCTCACACTCCTCCACTTCTCAGCTCATCTACATTATCTTTCTGTGGGATACGTTGGGCGGCTCTGGTGACCAGAACTGCTCAGGTTGGGCTAAAAAGTGGACGTAGTAAGTCCCTTGTTGAAGGAGCTCGACAGAGTTCACCATCACGGTGGTAGGGCGGTGCAGGGTGACGACCCCAGGTTGACCCCAGGTTGACCCCAGGTTGACTCTAGGTTGACACCAAGTCGACACCAGGTTGACCTCAGCTTAACCGCGCATGGTTTACGCGCTTGACACTAACATGTAATGAGCCGCCTTCACACTTTGCTTTTTATTTTAAGTAGCGGCGCTACACCGAGGTGGATCAGGACAAGAATGACACCGCCACGGCCGCCGCGCTGGCCGCCGCTGCCGCCGCCGCTGCCGCCAAGGTGGGACGGTGCAGCTGTGACCCTATGAAACCCAACTTGAAACCGCCTGGAGATAAGCGCTTTGCTAAGCGATAAGAGCTTCGCTAAGCGCTTGAAACTGAAGTGTGGATGTACTGCTTTCAACTTCTGCTTTTGAATTATGCTTGCGGCACTATACCAAGGTGGCCGACACCACCGAGGAGGATTACTCGGCGGCGCCCACGCAGAATTACTCCCCTCCGACGCCGGAGCCGGCGGCCTCGCCCAGCGCCGTGCCCCCGCCGCAGCTGCCGGCCTCGTGGGCGGCGGCCATCCAGCGCGTGACCCCGGGCACGGCCACGTCGGCCAGCACGTCTGCTCGCGAGGGCGGCGGCGGCAGCGGGTTCAGGGCGGCGGAAGACGCCATCGGCGGTGAGACGACGACGCAGCCGGCGGCCGCGGGGGCGGTGGTCGTGGGAGCGGAGGCGGACAACGGCGGCACGAAGGACCGCGGCGGCAAGCTCGCGGGGCCCGCGCTCGCCGGCGTCGTCATCGGCGCCCTGGCCGGTGTGGTGGTCATGGTCATCGGCGGCGTGTTCGTGAGCGGGCGAATGCGGGACCGCAAGAATCGCGCCACCGTCGTCCGCCAGATCAACATGACGCCCATGTGATGCGCCAATGTGAGGCGCCGATCTGAGGTGCCCATGTGATGCGCCGCGGTCGAGCGTGATCCGACAGATCACTATGGTGCCAAAATGTGAGGCGCCGACGTGAGTGGGGCGCGGCAGGTCGGAGCTTTGGGCGCCGGTCCGAGAAAGGGAGGGAGGGAGTGAGCGAGTGTGGGAGGGATGGTGTGAGGAGAGGATACACAATGAAGGCAGACAGGGAGGGAGGGAGCGAGTGAGACAAGGATACACAAATGACGGGGTGTGAGAGGGAGGGAGGGAGTGAGTCTGAGACAGGAAGTCTGAATGAGTGAACGAGGGAGTGAGGGAGGGAGGGATGCTGAGGTACGGATGTGTATGGAGGGAGCGAGGAAGCGAGGCAATGAGGAATGAGGGCGTGCGTGAGCCGGTGTGATGGGGGAGGCGTTTGAAGCACTGAAGCAAAGCACCCATCACGAACCCGCCACTCACCCGAAGGACACACGCATGAATCACATGACGATGGGCGCATGATACGACGCAAACTTGTAATGAGACACACACAGAGAGAGACGCACACGCGCACGCACACGCACGTTCCTCCAACCGATAACACACCACGCGAAGGGGCGAGACGCACCACGATGTTTCGTGTTCCAAAATGCATAAAGTTTCTAAGTAGTTCTACATTCGTTTCTATTCTCCATCCGGGCTAACAACTGATCCACGGCTCTCCCGCCGAACAGTACAGTAGTTGAGCCCGCATGCATCTAGCGCCTATGGTGGATTATAAGAGCAGCGCTCCCCGTGCATCCGCTTAGAAGAAGAGCGCCTGGCTCCGCCCGTTGGCCTCCTGGGTGTGGGGCCTGGCAGACATTGCTCGCCACAGTAAGGATGCCATTTACAGCAACAAATCACGGTTCAACATGACCTGGATGACGTGGCGAGAAATACCTGTGTTGAGAATCTGACCTCGACGGTATCTAACTCAACAAACATGGACATCAGTCTCTTCTCGAGGAGCCTTTTGCTCATCAGGTGGTGGGCCTCTCGGGGAGACTGTTACTCAACAATCTGCCGGGCTTTACCTTGGTGAGCTCGTTGTAGGTGAACATGTCGAACTCGTTGCCGAAGTCCACGTGCGAGATCTCGGTGACCGCCTCGGGCCCGTCCACCATGCCCTCGAACTCCACGTAGGCGGTGGCCGGCGCCGGCCCGCCCGCCAGCTGCACGCGGACCGTCTTGTCGTCCGGCGTGCGCAGCGTCACCGTGCTGCCGTCGCTGCCCTCGTTCTTGCCCACCAGCAGCACCTTCTTGCCCGTGCAGCAGGGTCATTGATAACAACCACTCGACAGAGATCGGACAAGCCCGCGTGACTTACCTTCAGGGTGAATGCAGTACTTCATACAGACGCACGAAGGAGGAGGAGGAGATTCAACGTCGGTGGAGTGGTTATTCTGGATACCCCCCTGCCACGAAGCGGCTGAGCAGCTCGCCGTTGACGCGCGGCGCGGGGGCGGAGGTGTCCATGGTGCCTGCGGGGCGGGGGCGCAGGTGACGTGGGAGGGGTGAGTGGGAGGATGGTGGGGTGAAGGGGAGGGTTGAAGGAGGAGGCGGTGAGGAGAGGAGACGGAGGGGTGAGAGGTGAGGGGCGAGGCCGAGGTGGAGGGAACGGGGGAGGTGAGGGTGGGGGAAACGGGTGGCTGGGCGCACGCAGCGAGTCCGACGCGAGCAGACGTGGAATCCAAACGTGCTGCCGCGGTGGTGACCGTCCCGGGGTGCGCAAGCACAATTTGGCCACCAGAGGGCGGCGGCAAGGGCGGAGGATTCCAGTCAACCAGAGGGAGGACGTAGAAGCAGAAAAGTCGTCCAGCGTTGTCCAAACTCTCCTGCGTTATTCGAAGAGACCGGCAATACGGCTGACGCTCGAGGACGAATGCGTGTTCGTTTAGCGACGGGCCCGGGCCAAGTCGAGCAGACCCCCGTGGAACCCTTAGCGTTTGAGCGCGCTCTCTCGCCGTGCGTAAGATCAGGGTTGTCAAGGCACCTGCCAAGTCGTGATGCTGGGATTACAAACTGGAGATCTCGGCGCGAAGCGCGACAAGCTAAGCTTCAGCGCCGCGTCGTAAACCGAGGTGTTCCACGCTGCACAAGCGCGGCGAGCGGGGAGTGTGCTACCTCTTGCACTCACAGCAGGCGAGCGGCCGCCAACTCGGGGTTGCGAAGGCACCCGCCAAATGTTGTGTGATTCAAAAAATAAAACCGCGCGAAACTGCGAAACTGGGCGGAGGTTTGTGGGGGGAGGCGCGGGGATCTGTTGGAGCGGGGAGGCGCGGCGCTCACCTATTGGGTTTGACGGGGAACGGGGGTGGAGGGGGGAGCGCAGCGAGGAGCTGGCGTGCGTAGGAGTGACCTTCGCGCCCGTGGTCTTCCCGAGTTTGAAATCGGACGTGAAAATACTTCTTTGACCGGCCGATAATTAGGTCGGTCGTCATCCGGAAACGACCGACCGACCTATGACCCCCTCTTCCCACGCCGCGCCCTTCTTCCCACGCCGTCAAGCGCAACACCAGAGGGTCGCAGGCGGGACGTTGGCGAGGGCGGGTGTCTACGTCCTGGCACTCGGCGGCGATTGAGGCACGCAGAGAGACACGGTAAATGCATGCGATACTGGAATATTAAATCTACTTCACCTGTTCGTCAGGAATCAGCCCGTCAACGCAGGGGAAACCTGGTGCCTCCTATACACTTGGAAGCGTCTCTCACTCTCCCAATCTCCCTCCCTCTCTCCTGTCCCCCTCTCTCTGTCTCTGGAATCTTATCGTGAAATCTCAAGAGAGTTTGGCGAGCGTGACGTTATCCTGGTCGAGGCTGGCGCGGACGAGGGCGCTGATGCGCTCCTTCATGTCCTTGCTGCCCGCCATGTTCTGAATGATCTCCAGCCCGAAGCCGGCGACGAGGAGCGAGCGGGCGATGGCGGGCGACAGGCCGCGGCTCTGTATGTAGAAGAGCTCCTCCTCCTCCAGGTCGCTGACGGTGCACCCGTGCGTGCACACCACATCGTCCGCCACGATCTGCAGGTTGGGCTTCACGTTGACGGTGGCCTTGGGCACCAGCAGCAGGTTGCGCGATATCTGCCCGGCTGTAACGGCGCAAGTTGAATTCGAAAGCAACGTCTGAAAGCTGTTCATCATATGTAAGCTTCAAGCGCTGAGACGGTAGGCGATTTCAACACGGGTTTTGATACTGGCAACCTGCACCGCCCTACCCGGCGTTGGTGCGCTGCGCCTGGCGGTTCACCTGCACGTTACCGTCGAACACCCCCTTGCCCGTGGCGTAGCGGCACAACTGGATTTGAGAGCAATGCTTTAGAGCGATCACTCATATTGTACATTCAAGCGCTGTAAACATAGGCGCTTTCAAGTTTCAACACGGAATTTGAAACTGACAACTTGTACCGCCTTACCGTGGAGGCGGACACGATGCACTTATGGATCTGGTTGGTCTTGCCCTCCTCGTGGTCCAGCACCACGGAGGAGTGCAGGTCCAGCGTCTGCCCGTCGCTCAGAGACCTATGCTCCTCCACTTTTATGCTTGGCCCAAGCACTTTTTGTGAGATACGTCGCGTGGTTTCAGTGACAAAAACAGGTCAGGTTGAGGCTACGAAGTGGAGGAGTGTCCTGGCCCTGCCGTCGCCCGCGAGGTTGAAGCACGCCAGCTCCGTCTCCGTGCGCGCCCCCAGCTGCTTCACGTTCAGGTCGTGCCGCCCCAGCTTCGCGCCCACATTGTAGCGGCGCAAGTTGAAATTGAAAGCAAAATTTGAAAGCAGTGCATCATACTCCACTTCCAAGCGATTAGTTCGTGGCGCCTTCAACCTGGGTTTGATAGGGTCGACCTGCACCGCCCTACCACGTTGATCTCCGCCAGGGAGTATTGGCTGTCCTCGGCCTGGGTGACCAGCGTGGAGCGCGTGTGCACGGCGGCGCGCCCGTGCGCCTGCACCATGGTGTAGCGCCGCAGGTTGAATTTGCAAGCAAAGTTTGAAAGCATTTCATTGTTTGTTAGCTCCAAGCGCTTAGTTCCAGGCCCTTTCAGCATGGCTTCCATGGGTTCCAGCTGCACCGCCCTACCATGGTATGCGCCACATTGGCACCCTTCTCCAGCACAATTTCGCACACGCCGTTGTGCCAGTACGCCGCGGCCGGGTTTGCGCCCGAAACGTGAGCGAACTCCTCGACGATGGAGGCCTTGGCGCCCTCGCCCATGACGACGATGACGCGGGGCGCGGAGGACGGCAGGCTGGTCCCGGCGGCGGCGGCGGCGGCGGCGGTGGTGGTGCTGAGCTGCACGATGTGCAGGGGCTGGTCCAGCTTGACGCCCGCGGGTACGTGCACCACCACGGCGTCGGTGGCCGCGCTGTAGGGACCACAACACATAGTTCAGCTTAGCTGTGAGCGAACAGACAGAGGACACCGGGCCGAGGAGGGGGCGAATGCGGATAGGTCAGGTACATTATGAAAAAGCAGAGAGATGACAGCGGGGCAGGGTTTAGGGTTTAGGAATTAGGGTTTAGGGCGAGGAGGAGAAGGCAGGCCCCGCCATGGCGGCGTTGAGCGCGGCGAGGACACCGCCGCGCGCGCCCGTCTGCGCGCCCAGGTGGCCCGACACGGAACCCTCCAGCCCCTCTCACCAGGGTCCCGCCACTCGGTGCCTGACTGTCAGCTCATCCTATACCCGTGCACATTTGCTGCATCCTCCTCCCTAGCCTGGCCACTCATAAGTCATTACCCTGGTTCGCCCACTTGAGCGTCTGCAAGGTACTAGGTATACTGGTACACTATGAGCAGACAGTCAGGGCGGCACGGGCGGCCCCCGGCCCCGCCTGGGAGAGCATGCCCACGGAGGCGGCAGCACCGCAGCCGGTGAGGTCGGAGGCGGCCGGCAGGTACACGCCGTCCACCAGCACGATGCGCGAGGTGTCCGCCGCCGCCAGCGTCCATTGGGCGGCATCAACGGCGGCGGCGGCGGCGGGGCTCAGGGGGTCCGCGCTCACAGGCTGCGCCCGAGCCTAGGGCCCATAGCATACTACCCGCCACGTCATCGACAGTTTACATGCGTTGTGTAGAAGCTCTCGGTTCTTCAGCTACTTGGCATCCAACGATGTGGAGACCCCAACATCTGCCAGAGCAAGCAAAATCTGCCAGGCTGCGTCAAAACGGCATTTGTGACGTGGCAAGCGATAGCATCGTCGATATGAGCGACGGCCCTACGGTGACGAGCGGCGCGAGGTCCGTGAAGCGCCACTGCTCCTGGCGGCTGGTCGGCATGCGCGCCGTGGACAGCATGGCCATGCCCTGCTCGCGCAGCTCCGTCGTCACCCCTGGGCCTGGAAAATGAACGTAGGCGGGGATGGAGACGGCGGCTCAGCGCAACGAGAATTCTGCGTGGAGCCCCCCGGCCATTTTACATGCTATGTGTGACCAGCTCTGCGCTGGACTGAAACAGCGCGGTGCTCATAAAGACTACGTGTTACACCGTCGGCGTCGGCGGCGTTGGGACGTCGGCGATGCGAGTGACACGTGTCGGTGGAAAATTGTGCAATTCGCTGTGGTGGATTGTGGTTGTGGTTCTCACCGGTGGCGCAGCGCTCCACGCTGCCGGCTATCCACTTGTCCTCAACCGATGACACCTCCACCGCGGCGGCCGCTACAGCGGCCGCCGCCCGCCGCCGCGACGGGCGGCGCGCACCAGCGGCAACCCCCGCCCCCGCCGCCGCGCCCCGCTCCGGTCCGCCGCAGTTCCCGGGACCAACCCGCCGAGCCGCTCCCATCCTTTCTCCCCGGGCACCCCCCGGTGCCGGCGCCGCCGCCCCGCAGGCCGCTTGCGCCGTCATCATCCCGCAAGCCGACATGACCGTGTGTACGTAACCCGCGCGTGTCACTACAATGTGTAGGAGCGCGCGTGCAAGAGTGTCGGACGCCGTGAACATGAACACTGTATCCATCCTGCCCCGTGGCGCTAGTCCCCTTCGGCTGCCACGGGGCCGATTTGGTGGCACCGTGCCGAGAAATATTAAAGTTAAGACCTCGGTTGTCTCGGCACCATCCACTGCACCCGCGCCTCGACTACCTCCTCAGCGTCGAACCTTCGAGCGACGAAGGTGTGTTGAGTGTCGGCGACGTCTCTCCATATCTGTTGTCTGCCTCTCGCATCCGCGGCCCGCGT
>Ga0307488_10005975_pt1 | contig 10048 bp, 9 predicted proteins | sample SB02metaG_FD_202248 | JGI IMG/M metagenome (GOLD analysis project Ga0307488, IMG submission 202248) | Sea-ice brine microbial communities from Beaufort Sea near Barrow, Alaska, United States - SB 0.2 | ecosystem: Environmental > Aquatic > Marine > Coastal | place: USA: Alaska | collected 2017-05-06
AGCGGGACAGACCCGACCGTCGCCAGCTCTAGAGCCTTGCCGGCAAGCTCGAAGGTCAAAGGCTATTTAACACTAGAAGTAGTCAAAAATCCAGCAGCCACGGATGTCCTCTACAGTGTGGAGATTTCGACCGATTTGAAGACTTGGGATAGTGCAGGCACCGTGGTTGTTTCCGATGACACGAACGGCATGGTCGTGCGTAGCGCGACTCTCATGGCGGATCCCGCGGATCCCGCGAAACAGCGCGGATTCATGCGCGCGACCTATACGCTCGTCGAGTAGGAGGTCGGCCTCCTGGCGCCGTGGTCATTTTTCAGGCCGCGGACAAACTCTACCAAGCTGCAGATCTGGGCGGGCTTGAGGCAGCTGAGGTATCCGATCATCGGCGTGCCCATCGAGCCCGGTGGCAAATGCTGCGGTAGAGATGATGCGGGCGGGTGTGATATGCACATTTACCGAATTTCCTGAATAAAAAAGCAAGCGCGTAAGTCTATGCTAACGAGCATGATTGCGCTAATATATAAACTGCGGCGATTTCGAGCGGGAGTTCGCCCACACCCGTTACGACCACTGCGAGGAAGACCATCTGCGCGCCTTCTCCTGCCAAGGGCGCTAGTTCTGCCCCTCTCCTTGGCAGCAGAGCAAAGTTCATCCCGTTAGGGCACTGCTCACAGAAGCCATCCTCTTGCATGTTACCATCAACTTCCGCCAATCACTCCCGTTCTGGCCTCCCTCACACCCTCGAAACCGCCCTTCACCCTCAAGGCGGGAAAAGCGATTTCCTTTCTATTTACGTTGGAACGGCCCTCGATGAACTGAGAGGGCAGATTGGAATGCGGTAGGGGCTGCTACTTTGTTATTTCTGCTAAGAGGTTTATTTCCACCTCTAAAGAGACGTTTGCTTAGTTCCATCCCGACCGCTCCGCGCATAGCCATCCAAAGGGCTTGATCGCGCAAGGCGTCGCAGCTAAGTCGAAGTGATGCATTTGTTTTGGGGATTATTGATCGCCGCAATCGGCGTCTGCTTCTTCACCTGCGGCCGCCGCCAGAGCCATTTCATGGTCTACCGGTTGCTGGCGGCGCGTTCACAATTGATTTGGAAAAAGAACGTCCACAAGTTTTACCAAGTTGCCGGTGCTCTGCTGACAATCTTCGGCATCCTCTTGGCCGCGGGATATGTCTCCATCAAATAAGCCAGACAGGTGAGGCCAAAGAGAAAACTACCGCAGCAGCCCCAGAGCCTGACCGATCGACGCCCCCCGAGGAAACGATGGCACGGCTCACGAGCCACCCTTGTCGCTACTTACTCGATAACTGAGCTAGAACCTCTTGGGCCAGACGCTCGCTGTAGGAGTGGATCTTCCAATGCCCCGGACTCCAGCCTTTGAGGAAACGATGAAAATCGGTCCAAGCGAAAGGATAGAGGGAGCGCCAATCAGCTTCGAGAGCCTCGGCATCAACGGCCACCTCCCGCTCAACCATAGTAACCCGCAACCTTTCAAAGTAGAAGTCGAGAAGGCCCGGCACCTGGGCTTGGCACTCCTCGTCGCCGAAGCAACTGCCGATGAAGTAGGCCACGTCCTTAATCCCGCAACCCCCACCGACGTACTGAAAATCCACCGCCGCGACCGACTCCCCATCCGAGGAAAAGCAGAAGTTGGCCAGCTTGGCATCGCCGTGCACCAAGGTCTGAAAGGGGCTCGCCTTGAGCTTGGAGTCGATCGCCGCCGCGGCCGCCGACAAAGCCACGTCCTCGGTAGCCAGCCGCTTCAACTCATCCGGCCGCGTCTCCAGGTGCCAATAGGTGCCGCACTCCCACAGTCCCTCGGTAGAGCTCCCGAGAAAGGTCGCATGAAAATGGGCCAGCCAGCTCAGAGAGGCCTGCAGCTCGGTCGGAGTCACCGACTGGCGGCGTCCAGCCCATCCCGAGGCGTCGAGGTCTTCTAGCAGGAAAAGGATCTCGTCGCCCTCCCGCTCGATGGAGAGGCACTGCGGCACCCGGCAACCCGCTCCGCAGCGCCTAGAGTAATCCTCATACCACGCCGACTCGACCTCATACGACCGCAACTTGCGAAGATGCGATCTGTCGGTATTCCACCCACGGGGATGCGCTGCTTCCTCCGGTGGGGAGATCTGCTTCACAATCAAACTGGAGCGATCACCCCCTTCTAGCCCATACCGCAGTATCCGGCCGTAGTCGCTCCACAGGCGTTGCACCACCTCCAACCTCCAGCACCGAGTCGACTTGGTTGCTTCAATGATTAATCTCTCTACGTCAAGTGCCATGGGGCGTCGAAACTCTGCCGGAAAAGTCTCCCTTGGTCGAGCGACGAAAGGCCTACGTTGGTTCGGTGCTCAAGCCCAGCGGCACGGACACCAACCACGTTTTGGATAAATTTATTTTTACTAGCGGAACCAAAAATATCGCCTAAGTTTTCCTACAATGAGAAGCGTCACCTATAGTTTTATTTTTCCAAGGTACCAGCTCAATTCACGCCTACTGGGGATTCTCCTCCTTACCCTCATGAGTGCGACTCTAGAATTGAAAGCAGACACGGAACTGAACATTCCCGGTCACCGCCTGAGCTGGTCCGACGAATTCGAAGGCGACTCCGTCGACCCCTCCAAGTGGGACGTCAATGTTGGAGTCAACGCCGCCTACCAATTGAGGAGCGGCCAATGGGTGGAACCGCACTGGTTCAACGAGGACATTGCCGGCCATACCAACGTCGTTCTCATCAACTCGGAAGAACAATATTACACCCCCAACAATGTCGCTGTTGATCAAGGAGTGCTCAAGATCACCTCCAAGCTCGAGGGGGTGGTCAATCCTTATGGTGCCTACAACTCTAACTACCATCGTTACACCTCGGGAAAGTTGAACACCGCCGATGAGTTCCAGTTTAAGAACGGAATTGTCAGATGGCGGGCTCAACTCCCCGCCGGCAGTGGCATGTGGCCTGCCCTCTGGATGCTCAACAACCCTCAACCCGATTGGTACTGGGACGACGAAATCGATGTCATGGAAGCCCGAGGTTCTCAGCCCACCGTGACAACCAGTGCTCACCACTTCAAAAATGAATCACAAAACAACTTCTACAACAGCAACACGCTCGATGCGGGAAAAAACCTTCAGGAATCCTTCAACGAATACGCCTTAGAATGGAAGCCAGACAGCCTTCGCACCACCCTCAACGGGAGAGAAGTATTCTACGACGAGGAGCGTGTCCCTCAAGACCCCATGTTTCTCATCATGAACGCGGCGGTGGGTGGCTTTTTTGATCCTGCGGGGGTTGATAACGCCGCCCTTGCTGAGGGCACTACCTTCAGCATCGACTGGGTACGTGTCTGGCAAACGGCCCCTAAGGCCTCCGACCTCTCCAACGGGGGCTTGGAAAACTTCCAAGGATCACAATGGGCGGACTGGAATACGGTCGATGACGGCAATCTCCGGCCCGAAGCATCGCCCGCACTCCATGGCGGCAGCTCGGCTCGGATCGGACCACGAAACGCCCTGATGACCACTCCGAACTCCCCCAATCTTTTCGACAGCCCCCTAGTCTCACCTTGGCAAGGGTGGCTCAACCAAAGCGATGCCGAGGGTAACACTGCCGGCGGCCCCATTGATCTCGCCTCGGTTCCTGCCAGCGGGCAGGGCAACACCGCGGTCCTCTCCGTCCATCAGTCCTCCAGCGCGTCGAGTGCCAATGCCGTCATCTACCGCCAACTTTCGGGAGTGGACACGGCGGGCCTCAGGCTCACCTACACTGGGACGGTCGTGCTTGAGGAGGAATTTGCCTCCGGGTCTACCGCCACCGCTTTCATTCGAGTTTTTTCTGCGGGCTTCGGTAGTTTTATTGACCACACAGCATCGGTCACCGCTGGGGGAAATTTTTCCGTTGAAGCCAGCATCCCGACATCGGACGTCGAGGCCGTCCAGATCGGCTTCGAGTCCACCGGTATACCGGGCTCCGCCGGGCGCCTTGCCGCCAGCGCCCTCTTTCTCGCCAACGACAATGAAGTGATCTCGCCTTCTAACAACCGCACCGGATTTGAGCAGGTCGTCATGGCCGTGCCCGGCCAGGTCCTCCGCTACGGTGTCCTCACCGCCAACGACCCCCTCGATCCACTCTCCTCCGGGGCGGAGGGACGGATGACCCTCGAGTTTCTCGACGAAGCGGGCAATCTCCTCCAGTCGATTGTGGCAGTAAGTATCGACGAGAATAGCGCAACCACTCCCACGCCAACGGTCGGCGAGGCCACCGCTCCCGGTGGAACCGTCTACGCGCAGCTATCCCTAGAGCGCTTCACTATTGACGAACTTACTGATGTGGGAGGTGCCTTTCTCATCGATGCGGTCTCGCTCCAAGACGCGGACGACACCGAGCTTCCACTCTTTTCCGACCTTCCTTCCAGCACCATCGCCGTCGCGGCCGGTGAGGAGGTCAACCTCGCCATCACCGTCAACTCAGCTACCCCGCTGACTTACCAATGGTATCAGGATGGCGTGGTAGTCAGCACCAGCGAGGACTATCGCTTCGAAGCGACCTCGGCTTCGGAGGGAGTCTATTTCATCGTGGCAAGCAATGAGGCTGGCCCGGTTGTCGGAGGATGGAGCGAGGTGATCGTCGAACCACTCGACTCTGATTCCGACCGCATCAGCGACTCCAAGGAAATCTCTATCTATGGGACCAACCCCAATAAGGCAGACACCGACGGAGACGGAAGCGATGACTACACCGAACTCTTCATCACTCGGACCGACCCCCTCAACGGCAATAGCCGGTTCACCGTGACCTCCTTGGTTCGCTTTGCCACGGCAGGCACGATTGAGATCACTTTCGCTTCCCAGGCCAACCTGGCTTATCGCTTCGAGGCCAGCCAAGACCTAGAGAACTGGCAGCCGATCGGGCCCATCCATGCTGGGACGGAAACAAGTTCGGTGGTCCTGCTAAGCGTCCCCGTCACCACCCCACCCCTGCGGTTCTTCCGGGTCGTGGTAGATCAATAACTGAGAAAGAATTTGGACTAACCCGAGACCCTCAAGGCTAGGTCCTCCCCCGAAGCAGCCTCCTAGATTTTCCTCATCAAGACGAAAAGCCATACAGGCAAAGCGATTCTCTACCGGAGACATCGATGACAAGCTCAGCCTCCTCAATTAGAAGTAGGCGCAACTAAACAGATAAAAATATGAGGGAAAACTCAGGAAAACTTTTGGCCGGAAAAACCGCTTTGGTTACCGGTTCCGGCCGAGGACTGGGGCGGGCCTTCGCCGAAACCCTAGCAAAGCTGGGTTGCCGTGTCGGTATTCATGGGATGCGGGAAAACGGTCCGGCGGAGTACGGTGAGGGCACCACCCTGAGCGACACTGCACGGAAGATTGGCGAGCAGTACGGAGTAGACACCCTACGTCTTCTGGGAGACCTGACCGACCACGATCAAACGGAAGGCATCGTCCACGAGGTTACTCGAAGGCTGGGCCCCATCGACATTCTTGTCCACAACGCCGGGGGTGACATCGCCGCCAAGGGAGGAAAGCCCAACCCCAATGATGCCATCATGATCAAAGAGGAAGATATTCGATCGGTCCTAGACCGGAATCTCCTCACCACCATCTTGATCAATCAGCACGTCTCCCGCGGCATGATGACCAGAAAAGAGGGGCGGATCGTCAACATCAGCTCCATCGCCGCCTTCCAAGGCAACGTCAACGGAGCCATCTACTCCACCGCCAAGGCCGCGGTTGTGGAATACACCAGATGCCTCGCTCGGCAGCTGCGCCCCTACAACATCACGGTCAACAGTCTGGCTCCGGGCGACACCCGAACCGGAAGATTTCTCGGGACGCGGGATGTGGAAGAGAGCCGCCTCGCTGAGTCGGGAACCCTCGAGCGAATCGCGATGGTCGACGAGGTGGCCCGAGTCATCGAACTCTTCGCCGGACCCATGGGAGAATTCATCACCGGCCAAGCCTTGCGGGTCGACGGCGGGTCCCAGTGCTGGCCGTCCTAAGTTCGAGCGGTGGATGGATTCGGGGCGATTGCGACCAAGCCGGGCCGGAAACGGGCGAGAAAAGAATTTTGATTTATGCGGAGGTGGAGTATTCCTCATGGCGAAAGCTAGGCCGTCTTGGCGGCGATGAATCTTAATCTCAGGGAGGTTTTCCATGGCGCCCACACTCTACTTCAGGCCTAAAAATCGGGAAGAAATCACCGGTCACTCTCTGGCCAACGCAGCTACGACTCTGCCCAGCACGGCACCTAAGCAATCCCGCCAGCCCCCTTCAAGATGAATAAGAAAGCATCACCCGGCCGAAGATTTCGCCAGGCCATGAACGAGGAGTCACCCCTGCAGGTGATCGGGACGATCAACGCCTACCATGCCCGACTGGCCAGCCATTCCGGGTACCGCGCCATTTATCTCTCGGGCGGCGGAGTAGCCGCCGGTTCATTAGGTGTCCCTGATCTCGGCATCACCACCTTGGAGGACGTGCTCGTCGACACGAGGCGGATCACCGAGGCTACCGATCTCCCTCTCTTGGTCGACGTGGACACGGGATTTGGTGGGGCCTTCAATATTGCCCGAACTATTCGTTCAACCGAAAAAGCAGGAGCGGCCGCGGTCCACCTTGAAGATCAGGTCCAGACTAAGCGCTGTGGGCACCGTCCCAACAAGGCCATCGTAACCACTCAGGAGATGGTCGACCGGATCAAGGCCGCGGTTGACGCCAGAAGTGACCACGACTTTGTCATCATGGCCAGAACCGATGCCCTCGCCGTGGAAGGCCTAGAATCTGCCCTCGATCGAGCGTCCGCTTTTGTCGAAGCCGGGGCAGACATGATCTTCCCCGAGGCGGTAACCGACTTGGAAACCTATGGCCGGTTTACCTCCGCGCTGGATGTTCCGGTGCTGGCCAACCTGACCGAGTTTGGGTCAACTCCCCTCTTTTCCATGGAGGAATTGAAATCGGTCAAAGTTGCCCTCGCTCTTTATCCCCTGAGTGCTTTTCGAGCAATGAATCAGGCCGCCTTAAAAGTCTACCAAGGGATAAGGCAACACGGTTCTCAGAAAGACTTGATCGACCAAATGGAGACGAGGGAGGAGCTCTACGCCCATCTGGATTACCACCGCTACGAACAAAAGTTGGATGAGCTTTTCCAGAAGGAAAATGAAAAAGGAGGCAAACAATGAGCGAAAATACCATGCGAAAAGTAAAAAAAGGTGTCGCCCTCGCCGGCGTTGAAGCCGGAAACACCTCCTTATGTAGCGTCGGCCAGACCGGCAACGATCTCCACTACCGTGGTTATGACATCATCGATCTCGCTGGCTCTTGCTCCTTCGAGGAGGTGGCTCATCTTCTGATTCACGGCAGCTTACCCAACCGTTCAGAGCTGACCGCTTATGAGCATAAGCTAAAAAATCTCCGAGATCTCCCGGCCCCTCTCAAGCATGTCCTAGAGCAAATTCCTCAAAGCGCCCACCCCATGGACGTGATGCGGACGGGTTGCTCCATGTTGGGAACCTTGGAGCCGGAATCCCCAGATAGGGAGGCCAAGCAAGCCAAGGATCTGGCGGACCGAATGATCTCATGTTTTGGCTCAATTCTTCTCTACTGGTATCACTTTTCTCATTTCGACAAACGAATCGAGCTGACCTCCGAGGAAAAAAGCATTGCCGCCCACTTTCTCAAGCTCTTGCACGGACGCTCTCCCACCCAGCTTCATGCGAGGGCGATGAATACCTCGCTGGTCCTTTACGCCGAGCATGAATTCAACGCCTCAACCTTTACGGCAAGAGTCATCGCGGGAACTCTCTCCGATATATATTCGGCAGTCACCGGAGCCATCGGCGCTCTGCGAGGAGCCAAGCACGGGGGCGCCAATGAGGCAGCGATGGAGATCATTGCCCGCTACCAAGATCCGGACGAAGCGGAACGAGACATCCGCAAAAGAATGGCAGCCAAAGAAATCATCCTTGGATTTGGTCACCCTGTCTACACCGTGGCAGATCCCAGAAATGACTGTATCAAAAAAGTCGCGGAGGAGCTTTCTCAGGATGCCCAAGAGATGAAGCTCTATCATATCTCGGAGCGCATTGAGACGGTCATGTGGGAGGAGAAAAAAATGTTTCCCAATTTAGATTGGTACAGCGCCTCCAGCTACCACCTTATGGGGATACCTACGGCCATGTTTACCCCGCTGTTCGTTATCTCCCGAACCACCGGATGGGCCGGTCACGTGATCGAGCAGAGAATTGATAATAAAATCATCAGACCCAGCGCCCACTACACCGGGCCAGAAAACAGGCCTGTGCCCGCCCTAGCCGAAAGGTAGTCTCAGTCATTCCATGTCGTACCCCACCCCAAAAAACCCCACTGCACCGGACAAAGTTTTATCGGACATTGCCGACTACGTTTGCGATTACGTCATCGAGAGTGAAGAGGCTTACCAAACCGCCCGCATCTGTCTCATCGACACCCTAGGCTGCGGTATTGAGGCCTTAGATTACCCTGCTTGCACCAAACTCCTCGGGCCTGTCGTCGAGGGAACCGTTGTTCCACATGGGACGAAAATCCCCGGAACGCCCCACCAGCTAGATCCTGTCCGTGGAGCCTTCAATATTGGGGCGATGGTAAGGTGGCTAGACTTTAACGATACCTGGCTCGCCGCCGAATGGGGCCACCCCTCCGATAACCTAGGCGGAATTTTAGCAACGGCCGACTGGCTCGCGCGCACCCGCCTCGCTCAAGGTGAGGAGCCACTCTCGATGAAGGACGTCCTGACAGCGATGATCAAAGCCCACGAGATCCAGGGAGTGCTCGCTTTAGAAAACAGCTTTAATCGGGTCGGCTTGGATCATGTGGTCTTGGTGAAAATTGCCTCCACCGCGGTTGTGACACAAATGCTCGGGGGATCGAAAACCGATATTATCAATGCCCTCTCCAACGCTTGGATCGATGGCCAGAGCCTGAGAACCTACCGGCACGCTCCCAACACGGGGTCGCGAAAATCATGGGCAGCTGGTGACGCCACCAGCCGGGCCGTCAACCTCGCTCTCATGACGATGAAGGGTGAGATGGGATACCCCACGGCGCTCTCTGCTAAAACTTGGGGATTCTATGATGTCCTCTTCCAAGGAAAACCATTCAAGCTCCCGCGGGACTACGGCAGCTATGTCATGGAAAACATCCTCTTTAAAATTTCCTTTCCCGCCGAGTTCCATGCTCAAACGGCCGTCGAATGCGCTCTCCTTCTCCATCCACTCAATATCGAGAAATTAGACTCCGTAGAGAAAATCCAAGAGATTGAGAAAATCGTTCTCACGACCCATGAGTCGGCCCTGCGGATTATTGATAAGGACGGCCCCTTAAATAACCCAGCAGATCGAGACCACTGTCTCCAGTACATGACGGCGGTCGGCCTCCTCCGAGGCAATCTAACCGCCCAAGACTATGAGGACAGCTGTGCCTCCGACCCGAGAATCGACCTGCTCCGGCAGAAGATGATTTGCCAAGAGAGCGCCCAATACAGCAGGGACTACCTCGATCCAGAAAAGAGGTCGATTGCCAACGCCGTCCAAATTTTTTACAGCGACGGCACCACCTCGGACAAAGTTGCCGTGGAATATCCCGTGGGCCATAAAAGGCGAAGAGAGGAAGGTATCCCCAAATTAATCGACAAATTTCGACACAATCTTACGAGGAAATACAACGAGCCAGAGTGCGACCACTTGCTCAAGATCAGCCTCAGTCAAGAGAGACTGGAATCCATGCCTGTCCAAGAGTATGTCGACCTCTATTGGCGGGGCTAGGCGACACCGTCTCGCTGGCATGATCGGCGGTTCCTTTGAGAAGACAGGGTATTGTTCCAGCCTTGGACCGAGAAGCGCTGAACCCCCGTCGTCGGTTCAGCAGGAAAAGAGTCCTAGTGATGGCGCCCTTCAAGGCTGATTTCTTATCACGGGACGATCTCATCTTATCCTCTCCTGCCTCAGTCGGTCTCCCTCAAAGGAGGGAATTGCCAGATTTTGGAGGGGGGGTAACTTGTGA
>Ga0307488_10005976_pt1 | contig 10045 bp, 6 predicted proteins | sample SB02metaG_FD_202248 | JGI IMG/M metagenome (GOLD analysis project Ga0307488, IMG submission 202248) | Sea-ice brine microbial communities from Beaufort Sea near Barrow, Alaska, United States - SB 0.2 | ecosystem: Environmental > Aquatic > Marine > Coastal | place: USA: Alaska | collected 2017-05-06
ACCACAGCTGGTAAAGCTGTACGACTAGGGGCTTATGGCGGGGGTGTAACTGCTGGTCAAGAGGCGTTACTACACAGCCTTCAGGACCAACGGACCATGAAGGAGTCCATATATGGCATAGCAGCTGGTGGTCTGTTTGGCGGCTCTTTGGGCGCTATGCACGGTGTCCTCAGTAAACAACACGTTCTACACCCAGAGAACCCTAATAATCCGTTCGACGACGGCGCTCCTCCTAATGTTGTCGGAGGGCGTCCTGGAGACGCTGATGGAGACGCTGTATCAATAAGGCAAGAGAAGCAGCCTGATGGTACTTTCAAGACAGTGTACCATAGTCTGCGAGACGAACCTCAGAACACAGCGCTTTCCTTTGTAGACGACAGCGGCAACACTATTGCCATCGACCGTAACGCTCCTATTAGCCAGTTTGAAAACGGTCTTCCTACAGGAACTCAAAGATCTACTGGTCGCGTTGGTCCTGATGAATCTACAGCTGGTGCTGCTCAGGTTAAAGCTGTAGAGGCACCTAAGATTCTGAACACAGGACGTATTGGTCGAGCGTTAGCTAAAGCTATTCCAAAGCTTCGTATGCTTATGTCTCCGATTAGCGGAGTACGAGCCACAATGCAAAAACTATCAGACACAGGAGGCGTTATCCTTGAGTCTATGGGTACTGGTGGTTCTCCAGGAAGAACAGCCACTGACGTAAAAGCAGGCCTTGAGCTTAGCTACACAGAGTTTGCAATAGGCGTTAAGGAAAAAGCTGGTGACCTGATTGCCAAGATAGGCGGTCCTTCGACCCGTGCGAAACTTACGCTTCAGGAAGCCAAGACCGACGCACTAAGGTTTATGGGTGACGTAAAAAAGGTCGCCACGGGCGAACAGCGTCAAAAGATATACATCAAGGACGATGGCCACTTAGAAGAAGAAGAGATCGCTGCGTTAGTTCGTATGACAGCAATGCGATACGACGATGCTAACCCTATCTCAAAGCTAAATGTAGATAAGCTTGAGGCACGGTTTGGTGCTGATAACACTAAGACCATCTTGGCTGCGGCGAAAGACATGGCTGATGATGTACACGCCCAGAACAAAAAGATGGAACAGTTCCTACGTGATACGCTTGAGGTTCCTGAAGAGCAGCTTCTAGGCAAAGACTATGTCATGGCTCACATCTATCTTAGGGACGCTGTGGCTGCTGATCGTGCGGGCTTTGAGGAGATACTGCTTCGTAAGCTTCTGGATGATCCAACGGAAGAGTTCCTAAACGACGTTGACGGCTTTGGTGGGGCTATCACGCCCGACGAGTTTGCAGCTCTAGGCAAACAAGACATCACCATTAACGGCATTGATTACAATACCAAAACAGGACTGGTAGCAAAGGTTGATATTCTTGAGTCTTGGTCTGGAGACGTGTACGAGCGGGCTCTTCTAGAAGCTGAGATCAATCTGGATATTGCCCTTCAGGTCGCTAAGGACTCGAAGAGGGAAGCTGTTCTAGCTGCTCGTGACGCTAGGAAAACAGACACCGAGATTAAAAACGGGTCTATCAAAGAAGCTGTTGATATAAAAGAGCTGCGCCTTAAAGACATAGAAGGCAAAAAGCTAGAGAGGGCAGAGGCCAAACGAAAAGAACAAGAGCTAGATACTGAAATAAGAATCTTAGAAGACGAACAAAATGTAACGTTCAACCAGTTTCTTGACACTAACAAACAAGCTAAGGCCTTTAGAGATAAACTAAAGGGCGCACAAGCTTACGAAGAAAAGATTAAAAAGTGGGAAGGCTACTTTGACAACGTTTCTGAAGCATTTGACGAAATGTTTAATGCCCAGAAACTTACAAGACAGGCTGCAGACGAACTTGAAACACAGCCTCTTAAGATGGCGCAGGCTGAACAAGCGCTAAAGAAACCTAGAAGCCTTGTGCTTTCGAGACTTAATGAACGAAAGGCATCGCTTGATCAAAAAGCTAAAGAGATCGATGTCGAACTAAGCAGGCTAACGGCCAGGGTCGAAGAGCTTACGGATCGTATAGACATACACCAAGCTAACTTAGAAAACCTTAAGGCCAAACGCAAAGCATTGACCGCCCGTCGTTCAGAGACAACGCGCCAAGCTGGTAAAGACAAGACCGCTGCGAAGAAGGCCAAAAAGATCGCACGGGCCAAAGGTAAAGACGCGCCTGTACACGAGTACGTTAAGCGCCTTGTGGGCGACATCGCGTCAGGCAATCGTCTCCCAGGGTCTATTGACGCCGTAGAGTCCTCCATGAGCAACCGCTTGAAGAAGCGTCAGATCACGTGGACCAACGAAGAGATGGACGAGTTGTTCGATAGAGGCTTCATGAGCGACGACTTGTTCGGAACAATGGACATAACCAACAGAGAGCTGTCGGCACTGATAGGCCTTAAGCAGACTTTTGGAACCACAGATACCATTAAGATCGTGAACGACGCTGTTGCAGCTGTAACCGAAAAGATCAGAGATCCTAACATTAGTGATCGATACAAGCGTCAGCTACAGACGCACGCTAAAGACGTTAAAGAATCTATGACTGGTATGCTGGACGAGTACATGGGTCGTGCGGGTCCAAAGCCCACAGACAATAACTTGGTAAACACGTTGGCTTGGTCTGCTGATAAACTTAGGAAATGGGCATTCGGCGTCTATGGTCCAGGGTTTATGATTGGGTCTTTTACTGACTTTGCCCAGAAAGCTTTGGTCAACGGGTTCCACGCTGACAGCGCTTTGTTAATGCGTAATGCTGCGGACATGTTCAGAGACGTAAGCAAGTCTGAGTTAACAACCATTGTGGCCCACTTAGAAAACATGATGCAGAACAACAGAGCGCTTTCTTTATCTAACATTGAACAAGAGCGTCTTCCAGGTGCTTTAGGACAACAAGGAAGCCGTACCTACGCTGCTACTAATCTAGTGTCACGAGCGGCTAACAGTCTTACTAATGGTGTGTCCATCTACAGCGGTATGCAGTGGTGGAACACACGTGGCAAGCTAACAGCTCTAAACGCCATGCAGCACCATCTGGTCAAAGACATAGGTGACTACGAGTCTGTATTAGCAAAGGCTACTGCCGGAGACCTGAAGGCACAAAAGCTAATCTCCAAGTACGCAAGTTTTGACTTAGGCCGTGAGAACATGGCTCTCATCAAGAAGATGATAGACAAGTACCCACCTGTGAACAACAAGGGTGTGTTCGAACTAGACTGGCATCGTTGGCACGAAGCGGGACCAGAAGGCGATCAGGCCGTAAAGAGCCTTACAGCCGCTATGATGCGTAATGCTAACCAGGCGATTACGACTCCGGGCCTTGGCGAGAAGCCTTTGTTCATGAGTAACCCTGTGTTCAAGACCATCTTCCAGTTCCAGACCTTTGGGTTCGTTTCGGTCCCTAAGACCATATTGCCTGCCATACAGCGCGGAATGAACTACAAAGACGCAGAGATTCTCTTGTACTTAGCATATGTGTCTGCCCTTGGTAGCATGGTTCTTGTTGCCAAAGATCTCATTAGAGACGGTGAGGTCAAAGAGCGTACTGAAACCGAATGGGCCTATGACATCTTTGACCGTGCAGGTCTTACAAACTACCTAAGCCAACCAACAGCAGCTGTGTGGGCAATCGTAACCAGTATGGCTGGATACCCAAGCACACCTGGGCGTTATGGAAATGCTCCTATATCGGGCCTATTAGGTGGCCCAGGGTTAGGTGTAGCAGACAGGCTGGCCACAGGAGTACGAGGAGCTTTCGAAGGGGATATAGATAAGGCTGCTAAAAACCTTGGGAAAGCGCTTCCTTATAGACAAATGTTTGGCGTCCTATCACAAATAGCAGAGGAGTAGAACTAATGCCTTACGCAAAAGATAGCTACACAGGCAACAGTTCTACGACGGACTTTGTCATCTCGTTCCCTTACATCGAAGCGGCTCATGTGGTCGTTAAGGTCGATGGTATCACTAAGACAAACCCAGACGACTACACGTTCACCACAGACCCCCAGAAGATCCGGTTCTCTACAGCTCCAGCTAGTGGTGCCATTGTTCTTCTAGTTAGGTCTACGTCTCAAACAGCACGTCTTGTGGACTATCAGAGCGGTGGGGTTCTTAGTGAAGAGATCTTAGACAACGATAGCCTGCAAGCTTTCTATCTGACTCAGGAAGTGTGGGACATCTCAGAGGAAGGATCAGTAGCTGTTGGGACCACAACAACAAGCGCGGCTGGTGGAAGTGCTTCTGTTGTCAACGCTGGTACTTCTACAAACTCTATCCTGAACTTCACGATACCTCGTGGGCCTACAGGGCCAACAGGTGCTACTGGTGCTCAAGGCCCAACAGGTGGTGTCCCTGGCACTGATGGTGCTGATGGTGCTGATGGTGCTGATAGTATCTTTTTGGCTATTGCCTCACAAGCTGAAGCAGAGACAGGAACAGACAACACTAAAGGCATGACGCCCCTGCGAGTTAAACAAGCAGCGTTCCCTGCTGTAAGCGCAGCCACAAACGGTTACATAGAGCTAGGCGGTGGTATCCTAATGCAGTGGGGATACAAGGCTGACACAGGAACATCAATGCAAATAGATTATCCAATTTCATTTACCTCAGCTGTGTACTCAATCCAATGCACTATGGTGTGGGACACCGCCAACTATCAAAACATGACTATAGATACCGACTACGCTACAAGCTTGGACCACTTCGACATCCAGTGGGACTCAGCGGCTGCTGGTATTCTTTGGTTTGCAATAGGAGTTTAAGATATGGCATACGCTAAAGATACCTACACAGCAACAGGATCTACGGACCTCTTTGACGTTTCGTTTCCCTATTTGTCTCAAAGCCACGTCAAGGTTTATGTTGACGATCTTCTTGATGTATCGATTGTCTGGGTAAACGACAGCCGCATCCAGCTTTCCTCTGTGCCAACTGGTGGAGCTTTTGTTTCTATTGAGCGTCAGACCTCACCTGGGCAGCGCCTTATTGACTATCAGACTGGTGGTATCTTAAGCGAAGAGACGCTTGATACAGACAGCCTACAGTCTTTCTATCTGGCCCAAGAGTCTTTGGACGGTGTTGTTGACAGGGTGGCTTCAGCTACGGTTGACACGTTCTCAGCTGATGGCAGCACCATATCTTTTGGTCTAAGCACAACACCTATCAGCGCTGAGAACACGAACGTCTTTGTGAGCGGTGTGTACCAACAGAAAAGCAAATATGCAATCAACGGACAGGCCATTGCGTTCGATGAGTACCCACCGCCTGGTACTAATAACATACAGGTGATGTCGTACTACAACGCTCCAGGAACGTCGTCTATTGATACGTTCTCAGCTAACGGAAGCACGACAGTCTTCACACTGACATCGACACCTACGTCTAAAAGCTTAACTAATGTCTTCGTTAATGGCGTCTATCAGAACAAAGATACCTACGAAATCTCAGGAACAACGCTGACTTTTGATAGCGACCCGCCGCCTGGTACTAATAATGTTGAAGCTGTTGTTCACACAGTATCAATAGCCTCTACAGGTGCTTTTGGTCCTACAGGCGCTACTGGTACTACAGGCGCTACTGGTACTAATGGTGCTACAGGCGCTACTGGTCCTACAGGCGCTAATGGTACTAATGGTACTAATGGCGCTACAGGCGCTACTGGTCCTACAGGCGCTAATGGTACTGATGGTACTAATGGTACTAATGGCGCTACAGGCGCTACTGGTCCTACAGGTGCTACAGGCGCTACAGGTGGTACTGATGGTACTGATGGTACTACTGGTCCTACAGGCGCTACAGGCGCTACTGGTCCTACAGGTGCTACAGGTACTAATGGTACTAATGGTACTAATGGTACTAATGGTACTGATGGTACTAATGGTACTGATGGTACTGATGGTACTACAGGCGCTACTGGGCCAGCAGCCTCGACCCCGGCGACCCGAACTGCGCTGAAGGCATTGGCCACTGGGACGATCAAGGTGGCGTATTTAACTGAGGTTGGCCGTGAAGGCGCGTGGTCTTATAGGCTTGGCAACTATTCCACTAAGGTAACGGCGGACACTTTGGAGGCGATGTTTATGGCCGCTGACGGCATCGCCACGACGGTCGGCGCATGGGTCCGCGATGATGCCAGAGAGCTTAATATCACCTGGGCAGGGGCATTGGGCGACGGGGTGACAGACAACTCGACGGTAATCCAGGCGTGTATCAATCTGGCGTCCGCGATGGGTGGCTATCGCCTGTTCGTGCCGAAAGGGACGTTCCTCTGTCAGACTACGCTCACACAGCCGCATCGGGTTGGCTGGGTCGGCATTGGCGTTTCATCCATCATTGAGACCGGCGCGTCGATCACTGATTATCTGATTAAAACATCAGGGAATTTGTATGAAATCGGTGATGAGGGTTTCTTTGAACTCATGCGTGATCTTCGGCTGTCATCCGGTAGCAATACGGCGGCGATCACGTTGTTTCGGTCTGAGTGGCATTACAATAAAATCAGGCAAGTCGGCGTCAGCTACCAGTTGAATGCGTCATATAATCAAATCGGCTTTGATGCACTGCATACGGATCCAGAGAACGATGCCAATTTTCTTTACCATAATGAGTTCGTAAACTGCGATTGGGATGACGCCAAAGATGTTGCTTGCCGACTCCGTGGTAGCCAAGCGAGGGTACGTCGATCGAATAATAACACATGGTCAAACTGCGCCTGGACAGGATGCGAGGTCAATGTTGAAGTTGACGGCTTCACTAACGTCGTGCGCGACAGCCTAAGCAATAAGCCTGCTAACCCGGTTACAAACAACAATGAAGGCGGTTCAACATTCCGGTTCAAAATGAGCGGTGCCAGCAATAAGATTGATAGCTGTTGGATTGAGGCCGGATCGACATTCGTGCCAGTTATGGGGCAGGCGTCTAATGGCGCTACGTCTGCTGGCGCGGTAGATAGCGAAGATACATATATTCTAAGCAACACGAACCAGATTGCCGATCTTGGGGTCTACAGCGCTTACCCAAGTGTTGCCGGGCAATCAGCGACGCAACATAACACAACAGATTTCACCATCACAAATCTAGCGCAGGCTAATGTCGCCAAAATGGATGTTGGTTGCACGATCCTAGTCTATAATGGCTATGATGCTGATGCGATAACGACACTGGCGAGCATATCGGGCGTAAATCACACGCGGTTTAGCTGCAATGATGCTGTGGTGACAAGCAAAGTCATTGGCGTTCGACGCCTGGAAAGCGTGACAGAAAAGGCGGCTTTGTCGATAACCGCGATTACGAATACAGATATGCTTGACGCAGAAGGAGAGACTGTAACTGTACTTGTTGACGAAGTAGAAGTGACAGTAAGTACCCCTCTTGTGACCGTCAATGCTGAGCCGCCTGCCGATGGCGATAAGGTTTACATCAGTGGCGTTGTTGGCATGACTGAAGTAAACGGCAATCATTACATTGTCTCGGATAGGACAACATCGCCAAACACATTCAAGTTGAAAACAACGGCCACGGTTCCAACCTATGTAAATAGTTCAGGATATACAGATTATTCATCTGCTGGCGCGGTAAGCTCCTACATCTTCACTGCCATAGGCGACGTTCAATCTATCTACGCCATCGGTGATCTTGTCTGGGTAGAACGGTCGGGCGGGTGGTATTCCTCATCTGTGACGGCGCGGGCTCTGTCTGGCGGTAATACGGATGTAACTCTAGCCGATCCGATTGTGTTCTCTGATGCGCTCTATGCCTATGCCGGACAATCTTATCATCGATCTCGCGTGTTTTACAACAACGATCGAGTGCAGCCACAGATTACCGTATCTGATTCGCTGGATGTCGCTGGTTCGGTGGCGCTCGCTGGGGTGAATACGGTCGCTGGCCTAGTGCTGTCGGCGGCAAGCACATACACCATCGCGGCGGGTACGGCTAGTATCACGGACGCCAAACAGACATTCGCCAAGATAGCGGTCCAATCTGGAACGATTGATAATCTGTTCACGCTTACAATGACGGGCGTGGCAGCCGGTCAGATATTAGTAATTCAGGCTGATGACGAAGCAAAAACCATCGTCTGCAAGCACGGCGGCGGCAATCTATACCTGAGTGGTGCTGCGGATTTTAGTCTTGATAGTGTAAAAAACAAGCTGATGTTGATTAGTGATGGCACTGATTGGCATCAGATTGCCGGGTCGAGCAATATAGCTCCACCGGAAGAAGAAGGCGGACCCTGATCCGTAGCGGTCAAACTCATGTGGGGGCGAGCACGACAACACAACTTTCTAATTTAACAGTGGTCTAAAAAGGACATAAAATTATGACATTCTCAGGAGTCTTCGGAACCCAAGTCACTTCCGAAATGATCGAACAAACACTAACTGATAAAAACCTAGAAGGCACCAGTAACCTAAACATTCGTCACAGCTCTTATGTAAGCAGCCTGGGCATCGGCACGAGCGCGCTTGAGGATTCGTCTGGGGCCGGGGATACGGCGGTCGGGGTCTCGGCTCTCAAGCAAAACACGACAGGCCCTCGCAATACGGCGGTCGGCAACCAGGCGTTGCGAGATAATACGACATCGGGCAATTCGACAGCGGTCGGTTATAACGCCCTTGCGCAAAACAATGGTGCGCAAAATCAAGCCTTTGGCGCGTATGCTTTAGACGCCAACACAACTGGGATTTACAACTGTGCCTATGGCTATCAAGCCCTCGGAGCCAACGTCTCAGGCAATCACAACGTGGCGGTCGGTGCTCGGAATGTTCTGACATCGTGCGTGTCTGGAAGTGGGAATGTGGCTGTTGGCGGTTACGTCACTTTGACCAACCTGGACGACGGCGACTACAACGTGGCGGTTGGCTATTGGGCTGGCAGTGACTTAGAAGGCGGTTCCAACAACGTCCTAGTCGGGCGGAGCGCGGGGGCCAGCATCGTTGACGCTGATTCAAACACTTGCGTCGGCTACAACACGGGAAACGATATAAGCAGCGGCGGTCTCAATACTTGCGTCGGCTTCAACGCGGGCAATACGCTGACCACAGGGTCAAATAATACCCTGCTGGGCCGGGACGCAACACCTTCATCGGCTACTGTATCTAACGAAATTACCTTGGGTAACGCGAACGTAACATCTCTTCGTTGTCAGCAAACAAGCATTACTGCATTGTCAGACGCTAGGGACAAAGACGAAATCCAAGACCTAAGCCTTGGGCTAGACTATATCCAACAGGTCCGACCAGTCGAGTTTGTCTGGCAGATGCGTGATGGTGCTGTCACAGACAAGAAAGACTTTGGGTTTATTGCTCAGGAAATGATGGCTGTCGAGGATGCTAACGATGCTGAGTGGGTCAGCAGTGTTCTGCGTACCAATCCAGAGCGCCTTGAGGTAGCACCTGCACAGCTCCTGCCTATTGCTGTTAAAGCTATCCAAGAGTTGTCGGCACAGCTTGACGAACTTAAGGCTAAAGTAGATTCCTGTAAGTGCCGAAAAGGTAAGTAACATGAGTGAAATCACAAGCGAGCAAATTGCAGCCAACTACGCAGCTATGATTGTTGTCTCAGGTAGGATCAACAAGATTGTTGCAGGGACTAAGATGGCTGACAGCACAGCAGAAGAAAAACAGGAATCCATTGATACCTGTGTTGGACACTTGCGGTTGATGGTAGGTCAAAGCTATTGGACTACTGAAGATATGGAACCCATTAGCGCAGCAATCACCGCTGGCCTAAGTTATTAAAGGAGCCTACTAATGTCCACTAAAGTTCAAGCGTCTCTAACTAACGGACAAGCAACAACGTCTGTTCTTCTAACAGCTGGCTCTTTTAACTTATCGATCTCAGGAACCTTTACGGGTACTGTTACCGTTAAGCGTAGCCCAGACAACGCAACCTTCTTTGATGTCGATACTTTCACAGCTCCAACGGAAGAAGTAGGCACAGACCCAGAGAACACTTACTACAAGGTAGGATACGCAGGCTCAGGAACTGCTGTTATCCGTATTGGTGAATACCAAGGAACCTAAAAGTGAACCGTTCT
>Ga0307488_10005978_pt1 | contig 10042 bp, 10 predicted proteins | sample SB02metaG_FD_202248 | JGI IMG/M metagenome (GOLD analysis project Ga0307488, IMG submission 202248) | Sea-ice brine microbial communities from Beaufort Sea near Barrow, Alaska, United States - SB 0.2 | ecosystem: Environmental > Aquatic > Marine > Coastal | place: USA: Alaska | collected...
GCCACATTTTTTTGTACCTCCCGGCGACGCCGCCATCGCGGCCTGTCAAGCGCGTGTGAATGGCGCCCTCATTTCCACGCAATTTCGGGACATCTCGTGACGTTGACTCGTCGATCTTGGTCTACATCGATCTTCCCCATAACCTGTAAGACTTTTTCAAAACGCCAAAAATGACAAAAAAACCAAAAACGCGGACCGCAATCGGCCTGAAAAGACCAGTCCCAGCTGTTCTGACGTGAGCCTCAAAGTTACATTAGCGCTCAGCGCGATATAATGGATTTGAAAGGTGTTTCATTTGGAATTTGAAACCAAAATGACACTTGATCGCAGTTGACCCAACATCGGCTTATCGAAAGTTTCGAGATGTGAAAGCGCATCTTGAACGCGTGTTGCTCACGCCGTTGCGCGTGTGCACAACGTGGCGAGCGCGCGGGGAGGGGTTTTGAGGGGCGTACCTCACGGTGAACGGCGCTCCGTCGCGTGTGTTGACGATGTTGAGGATTCTCGGTGGAATTGCCGCGAGATGTGACTGACGCGCGGAACGGAGCGCCACGCAGAGTCACCGCGCAGACCGTCTGAATCTGAATATCGTATTTTCAAAGCGAGACTCGTATCAACGGCGTGAGAATTTGACCGCAATTAAGGTTGAATCCTGTAGGCCGACCCTGCCTCGTACGAGGCAGGGTCAGCCTAAAAAGTACATCAGCGCTCAGAGCGATATGATGTATTTGAAAGGTGGTCTTTTTTGTTTTTGAATCCAAAACGACACTTGATCGCAGTTGACCCAAGATCGGTTGATCCAAGGATTCGCGATGCGAAAGCGCATCTTGAACGCAAATTGCACGCGCCGTCGCGCGCGTACACGACGTGGCGAGCGCGCGCGGGGGGCTGTTGAAGGGCGTACCTCACGGTGAACGGCCGTCCGTCGCGTGTTTTGGCGATCTTGAGGATGTTCGGTGAAATTGCCGCGAGATCTGGCCGACGCGCGGAACGGACGGGCACGTACAGTGACCGCGCGGACCGTCTGAAACCGAATATCGTATTTTCAAACCGAGTCTCCTTTCAACGGCGCGGGCATTTGACCGTATGTAAGGTTGCATTCTATAGGCTGACCCTGCCTCGTACAGGGCTGAGCAGGCCAAGAATTGCCCGAGAGGTGGCTCACGCGCGGAAACGCGTTCAGCGTCGCCGACCGAGGGTTCTCGGGACTTTTTTCTTGGCAGGTCGCAACAAAACCCCGCTGAAAAGCGTTTCCCGCCGTCCCGCGTGCGCCGATCGCGTCGCGCGCGCCATTTTAAAGCCCCGTGTCTCATCTCATGAGCAATGCGTCGTCGTAGCTTCCCCGGTGCCGCGCCGCTTTCGCACCATGCCACACCATGCCTGTGTTTGCGTGTGTCGGCGTTTTCATGATGCATATCGGGTGTAGTTGCCTCTCAACTTAAAGCTGAAGTTTGGTGGCCTAATCACTCAAGACACGAAAACACGAGAATTGGCGCATAGCGCGATATAGCACAAATGCACGGGAATCAGCGCATCGCAGCGGCGCTGCAACGAACGCGCCGTCGCCGCCGCCGGCGACACTCTCTCACGCCCCCTTAGAGGCGCCGTAGACCGCGCCGATTTCCCGGGCTTGATTTTCCGAACGCGCCCCGCCGAGCCACCTCTCGGGCCAAACTTGGCCAGCTGCTGCGGGCACTCGGTCTTGAGCACGTATGATAAAATCAGGCCGAAAATGGCCGAAAAAGGGGACAAAAACGACCGTAAAATCGCGTGTTTCTGGGATAATTTTGAGTACGTTTGTTTTACTGCCCCTCGCCACGTCGGATCTGAGCGCCTCCCCAAGCTAGAAAGCGGACTGAAGCGGGTGCCATCTCGCAATTCTGAACAAAACCCGCCGACACCGCGAAAGCGAGGGTTCAGACACCTGCTCGACCCTGCGCGACAGGGCGCCCCACCACGCCGGCGGTGAACAATTTAACGCGTGGCTCCCCGCCTGGTTTTGCCCGGGGGGTGTTTTTCGCAGAGGGTGGCGGGCCCTGAATTCGCAGTTCGGCGCCGCGCGGCTGTTCGGCGACTCCCCAAGCGTCTGAGCAGGTCTGGTCCGCCAGTCACCCACCGCGACCCCGCGCAATGGGGCGCCCCCCCACGTCGGCGGAGGGCACTCCGCCGCGAAATTCTCCGCGAGGGTCTGTCGCGTGGGCGGTTTCCGCACAGGGTAGCGTGTCTTCAATTCGCAGCCAGGCGTCGGGAGACGCCACGCCGGATGTATTCCAGCGCCATTCGGTGCCTTGGGCCGCGGAAGACCGAGCTTCCCAAGTTTCATTCTGCCCGACCCCGCGCAACGGGGCGCCGCTCCACGCCGGCAGAAGCAGTTTGCCGCGTAGTTCCCAACGAGGGTCTGTCGCGTGGGCCTTTTTCGCAGAGGGTGGCGGCCCCCAAACTCGCCGCGCACAGTGTGTTCCAGCGCCATTCGGTGTCGTTGACCCGCGAAAGCCCGTTTTACTGGCAAATTCGTTGAACCCTCTCTGGACCAATCAGAGGGCGCAAGGAGGGAGCTCTATTGGCGTGTTTTCAAGAGGCCAAAAAACCGCTTCCGGAACATGGCCCGTTTTCGGCCTGATTTATTTTAACATACGTGCTCAAGCACGGGGGTTATTGAGAATAACTACTCAACCGACGCGACGGCCAGATCGCCATAAACCGCCAGATCGACGTTCGCGAGCTGAGGGTGAATGCCCATACGATGGTCTGCGGTCGGTCGGCGATCACGAATCGAGTCCGTTCGTCTGTATGAGCGTTTACCCACAGCCTCGAGAACGTCGATCTGGCCGTCGAGTAGTTAATCTCAATAACCCCCGTGTCAAGACTGAGTGCAAGGAGTGAATGACTTGGGAGTGAATGGGACACCCGGCGGGTTTTAGAAATCTCAGCCGCTGACAATGTCAGCGGGAGTCAATAGATCGTCGATTCGTCACACAAATTGGGAAGCGAAACACGTGACCACGCACGGGGGTTATTGAGAATAACGTCTCGACGGCCAGATCGACGTTCGCGAGGGCGTGGGTAAATGCCCATACAGACGCGCGGACTCGATTCGTGATCGCCGATCGACCGCAGACTATCGTATGGGCATTCACCCTCAGCTCGCGAACGTTGATCTGGCGGTTTATGGCGATCTGGCAGCCGGTCGAGACGTTATTCTCAATAACCCTCCTGCCACACGTGTTACTTCGTCGTTCAAAACATGAGGGTGCTGCCAAAAGGGGATCATCTCCCTTGCGAGCCCACGTGAACTAGTGGGGGCAAACTGCTCAGTCTTCTCGACAAGAGGACTGGTACCATTGCCGTGATGCCGCACCAGCTCCGTACCTTTTGCCACAACGCGCATGCTCCTAGGAGTTAGTTCCGTCCACGCCGGAAACTGCGCACCACGGCGCCATCGCTGCGCCACCCGAGTTCAAGGTGCGAGCTTCCATGTCAAGCCACGACGGGCAAAAAGACCGAGCAGGGTACCATCGCCGCGATGCCGCGACTACTCCATAATGTTTGCCACAGCGCGCATTTTCCTAAGAGGTACTTCCGTCCACGCCTTCGCTATGAATCATAATGCTCACTGACGCGCTCCAAGCAAACCGCGCACAACGGCACTATCGCTGCGCCACCCGGGCTCCGGGTCAAGCCAAGGGGGGCCAAAATAATGAGGTCGACAAAACCAGTCCAGGGTGCCATCGCCGCGATGCCGCGACAACTCCGGGCGCCAGATACCCTCTTTACCCCCCTCGACTACACCTTACCAGTGTAAACAGAGGGTGATTTCGCTTCACTCCTTCGTCAAGTGATTTCGCGTCATTTTGGCATTTGGGTGATTTCGCTTCACTTTTAGTGATTTCGTCTCATCTGATCAGATCCTTATTCGGCATACCCCCCTTCACTCGAGTGGTCTCTACAAGCTCGAACTCTGTCAGATTTGGGGTCGCTTTTTGGATGTGTGACGGACTCAACAGGTTTCGGGTCTCTGCTGATTTAGACCAAGATCGACCACTTGACAAAAGCAGTTGTCACGCAATTGCGTGAGTTCGAGGGCGTCACGCACTCGCGCATGGCAGGCCGCGATGGCGGCGTCGCCGGGAGGTACACAAAAATGTGGCTCGCTGGGACGCCGGATAGACCCCTTGAATTTTCGGTTTTTCGGAAAACATGCACGCGGTTCGCGCATTTAGGGCATTCGCAGGGGTGCGCCAGTGTTTGCTTCGCGTTTCTTCGTTCTGCCTGACTGGGCGTCATACACAACTGCGACGTGTTAAATGCTCACGCGCTTGGCAGGCCGCAATGGCGGCGTCGCCGCGGGGTAAACAGCAAAGCGGCACGGTAGGATGCCGCGAGTACACCTTAATATTGGTTTCATCGGAAACGGTGCCGTGCTCGCGGGCGTCAGCACGCGTGCCGGTCCGCGGCGCCGCGTGGATGCGCCATTTCCTCGCTGAGGAAAGTGCGGGAAACGCCGGCTCGAAGCGCGCATTAGGGCGTCTTTGTCCGCAAAATACCGACGCCAGCTTGTCAGATCGACCAACTCAAGGCACTGTATGCCGGCACTTGGCCAATTTCCGCCTTTTTTCGAAACGCGGGAGAAAACGAAGTTTCGCACGAAATCGATTCGTACGGGACGCGCGATGGCGACGCGACGCCGTCGCCAGGCGGCGGCGCGGCTGGCGTTCCGTTGCGCACACTGCATCATTAAGCGATTCTGCGAACCGCCGCCACGTTTAGTCCTCGGACGCCGCGCGTCTTGCGTAGATAGTGTGCCGTCAGCCTAAGCTGTAGAGACCACTAAAAGCCTGAACCAGCCAGGTGTGTTGGAGTATGGGACACACGTGCCCAGATCCGCGAGTCAATAATAATTTGGCCCGTCCAAGATCACAATGGCCGAACACACTGTTAGACTGTTTGGCCATACAATCCGCGAACACGCCTCAACTTCCACGCAAATTGTTGCCAAGCTTCAACGCTTATTTCACCCCTTTTCCTCCCTGGGAGGAAAGCCGTCGCCGCCGGCGCCGATGTTTAGCGGCGCGGCGGCGCCCAAACGATAATCCGTATGGCGACGTGGTCAGGAATTTGAAAGGCTGATTATATCATTTTGGAAATGATTCTGGGTTTTGAAAGACTGATCTAAAAAGATAGTCAGAATTCAAACCCATTGTCACCACAATCATTATCGACTCGTGGATCTGGTCACGTGTTGTCGTCGCCAAGTCAAGATCTTGGTCCGAACGAATGTCGCCTGTGTATAAGACGGCCCTTTTTATACTAGAAGAAAAAAAAATGATCGAGGTGTACCGGTACACCACACGCAAACACTCAGTGATCGAAAAGCATCGAGGTGGGCCTACGAGAATGGCACACACGACCTACTCAGACATTACTTTGTGTATTGCGTGCCTGGTCACTCGACGGTTTTACTCAAAGAACTAGGCAAAAAGACGTAATCTGCATTCCGAAAAGTAGGTGGTACATGCTACGAATCACGCTCCATTTTCGTCGGACCTCCTTGACACCCAAATCCGCCTCGGGATCCAATAAAACAACTCATGAATTAGACCGTGATTGGAAAAAGAAACTTCGCCGAATAAACTTCAGTTCACACGCGACGAATGAAAGAAACAACCGCGCCGATTACACTTCCATTCGCACGCGCCGAACAAACTTCCGTCCACTGCCACTCGACAGTTGCGCGCAGGTAAATGACAAATTATTGCCGTCCGCGTCCGCACTTCAACCAAAAGTTCACCCATCACCGCCGACCCACCCGAATCCTGCTTCAAATTAAATTTCATTGGCTGCCGACAAGGGAGGGAACTATGTCCTAGGAACGCTAATCTCCTCGAGATTGATGGTCTATTTACTCAAGGATCACGACCGGTCGAACTGTCGGCGAGTCGGTTGGCGGGATTCTCATCATGGAAAGTTCTGATTGGTCGAACGGGACTCGCACTCGCATTCGTTACCATATCTTCGATACCAGACCCGACACTAAGATTAAGTCAACCTGAGATTATCCATTTGGCCACGACGCGCGCAAAGGCGCCATATGGCGCCGAAATGAGCTGTTGATTCCGAAATCGGAAGCCGCGTGCTCAGTGCACGGCGCGCAGCGCGGGAGACGGGGCGCTGTTTAGTATGTACATATCCACTGTACACCTGATACGCGGTTTCCGTGCCAAGCACGCATTGGGGGGTCTCCGGCGCGCTCCAAACCCCATGCAATAGACCTATTTCGCCATACGCAGCCTGCGCGAGCGCCCATGACTTGGGTCGCCAGTCGAACGAAACAAAAAGGCGCTGTTTTGAATGGTGAATCGGCACGAAAGACGCGCAAACAATGACGTACGAAGTATCGGCGGCGGCAAAACCGCCGCAGACAACCCTACTTGTTATAGGCATTCGCGTCGACACGCGGGGGGGAATGGCGAGTATCGCCGCCAGCGCGCCCCGGGGCGATTCGCACATTCAGACCGTCAGAATGGGCCAAATGACTCAAGAAACGGGGAAGCAGCACAACGGCGCGGCGGCGGCGATACTCGCCGGTTCCCCTCCGCGTATCGACGCGAATGCCTAAAAAAAGGGGGTTTGTCGGCGGCGGTTTTGCCGCTGCCAATACTTCGTACGTCATTGTTCGCGCGTCATTCGCGCGGATTTACCACTCAAAACAGCCCTTTTCATTCTACTTGCGACCCAAATCATCGGCGCATAGCGCGCAGAGTATTAGTTATTTCCGTTCTTGAGTTACAGTCCAAGGATATGTTCGACTCATATAGCGGAATAGGTCTATTACGAGGTGGCATTCGCAGCATTTCAGATGGCGCCATATGGCGCCAGCATCTCTACGTATATACACAGAGTCGCGCTTTGCCCCCATGGTCGCGCAGAGAGCAAGGGACGTCCCGACCGGGGTTCCTGCCCGTGATAACTGCCGCGACCCGTGCTGCGCGCTCTGCCGCCGCGCAATTGCGGTGATCCCAAGTTTTCAAGCGATCTCGAGTTTTCAAGCCGGAATTGCCCACGCACATCGCACCGTGGGAGACGCAGCATCGCGACCTCGGAGAGCGTTGAACGCGCAACCTGTGATTTTTCCTGAACTATGCGTGAGTCACGGAGGAAGTTCCGAGGTTCGCTCGACGCGTTTTTCCCAGTACCCAGTGCGGTGCTATGCGTTTGGTCTCATCTCCAGTTGGCGCCATATGGCGCCTAATTTACCCGTGGCCAAAGGGATAAGAGCCTGAGATTTCTGATAGCGAAATTCGATCGACTTTTGGAAATGTACGACACAGCATGCCATTTTGGTCCGTCCAACGGGCTTAACAAAACGAGTCAAAAAGTAAGAAGTTAGCGACCGTTTGCGGCGCGGCGGTGCGCAAACGAAAATCCTCATGGCAACGTGGTCAGGAATTTGAAAGGCTGATTTGATCATTTTGGGATTCATTCTGGGTTTTGAAAGGCTGATCCAAAGAATAATAATAATTTAGACCCATTGTCAGTAAAACCATTATCGACTCGCGGATTTGGTCAAATGTGCGGGGTCCGCATATCTTCGGTGGCGGAGTCCGGGAGCGACAACGCTACATTCAGCCGAAGGTTTAATTAAGGCCATGCATCAGCCTTTCGATTTGTTCTTCTTGAGCGTTTCGCCAAATATATGTTGCGAGCTGGTAGATCATGGGGATTCAATTCGATCGAAATCAGTTTTTGCCCATACGAATGAGTACCCAATTTCGGTACAATAGGGGCGCGCAAATGACGCAGCACCGGTCCCGGTTTCTCAGACCTGTATTTTTGGCGAATAAAATCAAGCACACCTGGTGCCCAGTTGGCGCAGCCATAGCGCCATTGAGCGACGTTTGTTCATAGTGCGTCAGTGGGCAATAGTGGTGTGTGCGTCGACGTGAACGGGACTGTGTCCTAGGAAACGTAGCGATGTGCGGAACTGTCGCGGCATCGCGGCGATTGCACCAAGAAGCGCGTCTTTTTGCTTTCGTCTGTTTTGCCGGCCGATAACGAGTTTCTCACCCATAAATCTGAAATGTCGTTCTGTGGTTTTTAGGGCCAAAGTACGAACTATCTAAACATACCAGTAGTTTAGTAAATCCTTAAATGAGGGAATTTTTTGGGGGTTAGAAGTGGACGAGTGTAGGTCCCTGGAGGTAAGGCCCGCCTCGGGGGCGCCTCGGGGGCGGCGGCGCCGACGTGTGCCAATTTGCGGGGGAACGACAGCGACGTAGCGGCGCCGGGCAGGAGGGCCATTGAGAACAAGCATTCAAACTAATCAGAGCATGACTCGCCTTCTGGGTGAATGCTCATACAGACGCGCGGAGTATACGGAGGACGAGGACTCGAGGAGGAGATGCAACGTCGGCCAAATGCTTGTTCTCAATCATCCCCCTGCCGTGGTCATTGAGAACGACCGCTCGATCGAAATCGGAGCATAAATTACCATCAGGGTGAACGCTCGTACAGGCGTTCGGGAGGAGGAGGAGGATATACAATGTTTGTCAAGTGCCTGTTCTCAATAACCCCCTGCCGGAGGCTCCGCCATCGGGTCGGCCGCCGTCACAGGCCGGCCGCCAGGGGCTTACACTCGTCCACTTTCGGGCTTGACGTGAGCATTTTTTGTGGGATACGTTGAGCTGTTCCGTGGAGTTTCAGTGACAGCCAGATATTGCTACCACCTCGTAGGATGTCGTTTGACTCCAGAAACGAGGGTTCGAGAGCGTGACGATGACGTGGCAATATCAGCCGGGCCCCACGGGAGCGGCCGGGGCTGGGGAGAGAAGGCCGGGGCGGGGACCGCCAGCGGCGTCCGCGCACTTCAGCGCGCTCCCGCCGTCTCCACCCTGGGGTCGTCGTGACCCTGGGGTCGTCGTGTCCCCGCCAGCGCTCTCGTACACTCAGCAGGGCCGCCATCCGCGATGGCGAGGAGTGCTTGGACTCTCCTCCCCCGTCACCTATGCGGCGATGACGTACGGCGCGAGGGCATGTCAGCGAAGCTCCAGGCGTGCTCGGTCGAGTTGAAGCGTAATCCACGAGGAAACACGATGCACAAGAAGGCGGGGGTCGAAGGGCGCGGGGTCGTTCTGGCTGGGCGCGTCCACGAGGGCTGTGGTGACTCACAGCAACTGAGCTGGCTGGATCGAATTTCCAAAAAAGGAAAAGAAACGGCAACAAAAATAAAATGACGTAGGATGCAGGATTCGAGCCTGCGCAGGCATTCACTAGGGGATCGTACTGTGCAAGACACCCGTGATTTCAAAAGCAGTTGAGGATCTTCGCAGGACAATGTACAAGACGCGCCAAGTTATGTGACGCGCCATATTAATAGGCGGCGAATGTCTGCGCAACGACGTTGCGGGCATAGCATATTCTGACGCGTCGCCCCAGAAGCGCCGTGCAAGGCCGCCTGCTGGCGCCGACATGACTCTACTGAGTTGTTCTTTGTAGAGCTGGAGATGGGGGATGCCTTGGTGTTCAAGGGAGATTGCACGCACGCGGGGTTTGATTATGACGTCGACAACGTTTCTGTGGCTGGTGGGAGGCCGGGCTCGTCGGTGCCTAAGGACGCGAGCGGATACACAACGCTAGATATGAAGGAACGAGACGATCCCACTGCTAGCACCATTTCTGGGGAAGCAAGGCAGCGGCAGAGGAACACGTGAGGAACTCGACGTGCGGGGCAAGCTCTGAGTTTACTTGATTAAGTTCCAAAAGAGACACACGTGAAACACGTCGAAGCGTCGGCGTGACGGCCGCCGTCGAAAGGGCGGCGCGGATGGAGTCCACGCGTGGGGCGCGATTAGAGGGAGCAAAAGTTTTCATGGATAAACTTTTTGGCAGGGTTAAGAGTCGAGTTTTGAGAGGGGGTAGCATTTCGGGATTTTAATTCCTAGTCCGCCTAGGATCTAGTCGGACTAGAATCTAGGCGGACTAGATTTAGTCGGCCTTGAGGCCTGTTTTAAGGTGGTGAAATAAAAACAAGCACTACAGTAGACGA